>ULWM01012150.1_pt1 | contig 15939 bp, 9 predicted proteins | sample 1960331 | NCBI WGS metagenome assembly ULWM01 (sample SAMEA4835812, study PRJEB28245) | human gut metagenome | biome: gut microbiome; material: fecal sample | place: Denmark | collected 2008 | reverse complement strand
ACCGAAGATACTGACTGTCTCAACAACATATCCTATCTCTTTCAACAACTTATTCTATCTCTTTCAACAACATATCCTATCTCTTTCAGCAACATATCCTATCTCTTCCAGCAACATAACCCATATTTACCAACGACAAGAAGAGGGTGAATCATAAACTTATGACACATCCTCTTCTTCGCAATATAAATCCTTAATGTTTTGTTTTTCAGAATATTACTATAATCACAAAGCTACAGAAGCATCCTTTAAGTCTACTGCCTGTGCCTTGAGGGTTCCCTTTCCTTTTATCACAACGACACATTTTCCGAAGAATGCCTTGCGATGTGAGTCGGTGAAACGCTCCAAAGAAGTCTGACATCCATTATCTGTTCCCAGAATCTTTGGCGTTTTCAGGAAACCGTGACCACTTGCATCCTGTTCTCCTGAGACAGAGAAGAAAATCTGGTTATCTGCGTTCGGACAGAGATTGCCGTCTTTATCTACCACATTCACCTCTACAAAGGTAGTCGGATCTGAAGTGCCAAAAGCCTGACAGCCCTGATAAGTCTTCTTCAACACAAGATGATGAGGAGCTCCTGCTGTTTTTATGACCTGCTCTCTAAGAACTTTACCATTCTTTCTGGCTACAACCTTTACTTCTCCCGGTTCAAAGTTTACGCGCCACATCACATGATATTCAGTACTTTTTCTGAAAGCATCGCCTTCGTTCTTTGCACCGTAGACTGTCTTCTTACGGATGCCCTGACTCTTACCATTGATAAAGAGTTCTACCTCATCGGCATGATTATAATAACACCACATGTCGATGGTCTGTCCCGGCAGCCAGTTCCAATGAGGGAAGAGATGAAGCACATCTTTCTGACTCCACTCACTCTGATACATATAATAGCTGTCTTTTGGAAGACCCGCCAAATCGATAATGCCAAAATAACTGCTACGGGCAGGATAAGCATAAGGAGTAGGTTCACCGATATAATCGAAACCGGTCCAGATAAACTGTCCGCCCACAAAGTCGTTGTGCTTCACCACATCCCAGGTTTCTTCGTGGGTACTACTCCATGAGGCATGGAAATTATCATAAGCCGAACACATAAACGATGGATCGGTATAAGGCAACCACCATTCCTTTGGCGCAGTATAAATGCTGTCGCTAGGCATCATATAGTAGCCACGAGTCTGCAAGGCTGAAACACTCTCCGACAGAATGAAAGGCTTGCCAGGGAAATTCTTTGGCACATCCTTCACCCACTGATGATGATAATTGTAACCTATAACATCAATAGCCCCACTCTTAAAGAGATGATTCTTCGGGTCGGGCTCATTGCAGCCAGCAGTAACAGGGCGATAGCCCCAAGGATCATACTCCTTCACGATTTTTGCCAGATGCTGGGTAAGAAGCGAATTGACACTCAGTTCATCGCTATGTGACAAGCTAGAAGCATCATGACCGGCATTCAGAATCAGGTTAGCCTGCTCCAGACTGAGTGTATCAGCAGCCGCATCCGACCATTGTTCGAGAACCTCATTACCGATACTCCACATGATGATACTTGGATGATTACGGTCGCGCTTGATGAGATCAGACAGGTCTTTCTTATGCCATTCATCGAAGAAACGGGCATAATCGCCATTCGATTTCTTGCGGCGCCACATGTCGAAACTCTCGTCCATCACGAGGAAACCCATCGAATCGCACATATTCAGGAGTTCTGGTGCCGGAGGATTATGACTGCTTCGGATAGCGTTCACGCCCATATCGCGAAGGATGGTAAGCTTACGGTGCATCGCATCTTCATTAACGGCAGCACCCAGGCAACCGAAATCATGATGCTCACAGACACCATTTATCTTGAGATTCTTGCCATTGAGGAAGAAGCCCTTCCTTGCATCAAACTTCACATCACGGAAACCGGCAGTTGACGTAGCAACATCCACTACCTTCCCATTTACTACCAGCTCGCTCTTGACTGTATAGAGATATCCCTTTCCGATGTCCCAAAGATGCGGATTCTTCACCTTGAGTTTCTGTTCCCGAACACCCTGACTCTTGGCTACAATCTTTCCTGCAGCATCATAGATTGTATTACGGACAGAGAGTTTCATCTTATTACCGGAAGCAGCGAAATCTACCTTCACCCTGACATCACCCTGTGGAGAAGTTGCTACATACTGCCCCCATTGGGGAATATAAGCAGTTTTCATGGTTTTGGTGAGCCAGACATGGCGGTAAATACCGCAACCGGAATACCAGCGACTGTTAGGCTGGTCGCTGTTGTCTACCTTCACCGCAATGACATTATCACCCTTCTTATTAATATAAGGTGTAAGAACATACTCGAATGTACTGTATCCATAAGGACGGGTTCCGAGTTTATGCCCATTGATATACACGGTAGAATTCATATATACTCCATCAAAGGTGATGGTAAACCGGTCATACTTTTCCTTAGGATTTACCGAGAAATGCTTACGGTACCATCCGATGCCGCCCGGCAATGCACCACCACCGGCTCCCGAAGGATTCGAAGGAGAGAAATCGCCCTCTATCGCCCAATCGTGAGGAAGATTCAAACTTCGCCAATGCCGGTCTGAATAATCAGATTTCGACATTCCGGCACTATCTGCTAAAGTGAAAAGCCAGCCTTTATCAAAAGACTGGCGATCACGGGCGCTCAACGACTGAGCGCCCAATAGAAAGATTGCTAAAGCAAATATCTTCTTCATATTACTTCAGTTTTACAGTAACTGCCTTACCAGCATACTTCACCATCTTGCCCTTAGGCGCCTTGGCGAGGCTGATACCCTGCTGGTTGTTATCACTAACAAGTACGATATTGAAGCGACGCTTCTGGAGCATACCGTCGAAAGCACCCTTACGGGCAGCAATAGTAACGGTCTTCTGAGCATCATTATATTTGAAGTCGATCATAGCATACTTACCCTTCTCGTAGTTGTAGTTGGTTCCCTCATCCTCATAGAGTGTATAAGAACCGTCCTTGCCTGCATAGACATAGAGGTCGATGAGTTCAGCCTTCTTCTGATCGCTCCACTCCATCTCTGGACCCACAGGAAGAATAGAACCCTCTGGAACAAAGACTGGAATCTTATCGAAAGGCGCATCGGCTACGATTGTCTGTCCACCGGCATAGTGCTTACCGGTATAGAAATCATACCAGCCCTTCTGCTTAGGAAGATAAACATTGCGGCTGTACTTCTGATACTCGCCTACAGGACAAGCCATGAGAGCAGGACCGAACATCCACTGATCCTTGATGTCGTAAACATTGTCATCGCCGTTGAAGTCCATCACCAATCCACGCATCATCGTATAGTCCTTGAAATGAACCATACCCGCCATACTATAGAGGTAAGGCATCAGACGGTAACGGAGTTTATCGTAAGCCACGATGGTCTTGTAAGCCGGATGATCTGCCGGAGCAATGTTCCAGACCTCACGGGTAGGCCACTGGCCATGAGTACGATAAAGAGGTACAAAGCAACCGAACTGGTTCCAACGCGCCTGCAACTCGCGCCATTCCTTCAAGTCAGCATTTTCCTTACCGGTTTTATCGAACTCCTGCTGGGCAGCCACATAGCGGTTCTCTACACAGAAACCGCCCTGGTCCATTCCCCAGAAAGGCAGACCTGCCATAGAATAGTTCAAACCGGCAGTCATTTGGGCACGCATATCTTCCCAACGGGTAGCAATGTCACCAGACCAGGTAGCCGTACTGTAGCGCTGCTCACCGGCAAAACCGGAACGGGTCAGGAGGAAGACACGCTGGTTAGGGTTCACGCTGCGCTGTCCGTTATAGATAGCATCAGCATTCACGATGCTGTAAGCATTGAAATATTCGGTAGATGTACCGAGGGCTGTAGGACCGGAAAGAGCCTTGCGGTACCACATCGGGGTACAGTCACGAACGTTTGGTTCTGATGCATCCATCCACCATGCATCGATTCCGAACTTATACTTGGTATAAAGATTCTCGTCCATCTGGCGCCAGAACATCTTGCGGGCACCAGCAGAATAGGCATCATAGAATGAACCGCGGAAGCCGAGCCAGTCGTGAATATCATCCTTGATAGCCTGATGATACATCCAGCCCTTGCTGTCGAGTTCCTTATAATTCTTGACCGTATCATAGAACTTAGGCCATACAGAAATCATGAATCTTCCATTCATCGCGTGTACGCTGTCGAGCATCGCCTGTGGGTTTGGATAGCGGGCAGCCTCAAACTCATGACTTCCCCATGAATCCAGCTTCCAGTAGTTCCAGTCCTGAACGATATTGTCTACAGGAATATGCAGGTCGCGGAACTTCTTCATGTTGTCCTCGATGTCCTTGCTGCTCTGATAGCGCTCACGGCTCTGCCAGAAACCGAGGGTCCACTTAGGATAAAGCGAAGCCTTGCCGGTAAGCGTACGGTAACCGGAAATCACCTCATCGAGATTCTGACCGGCGATGAAATAATAGTCCATATCCGGCGACATCTCACTCCAGATGCTCAACTGGTTCTTCTCTGCCTCAGAACGAGGAGCTGCTACGCGAAGACCGCAGTAGGAAACATCACCATCTGGCTGCCACTCGATACGGATAGGAGTCTTTACGCCCTTCTTGATAGGAGTTTCAAACTTATAAGAGTTCGGATTCCAGGCTGTACGCCAGCGCTCAGGCACAACCAGTTTGCCATCGATATAAATCTTCATGTAACCGGCATAATAGAGGATAAACTGATAGAAGCTGTTACTTGGAGCTTCCACATAACCCTCGTACACCACCTTGGAACCATTCAGCGCAAAGCCCTTTGGCAGGTTCTGAATACCGCCCTTATCGGTCTGGTTGCAAACCTCAGAAGTCTCAGGCATTGCATACTCAAAGTAAATGCTATCTTCGCCTCGAACAATCTTCTGACCATTCTTATCCACATAAGTACCTGTCAGCTGACCTTCCTTACCATCTTTATCATAGAGTTTGAAGGCACGGTTGAGCTGGAGATAATCTTCCGGATTACCCCAACGGCTATAAGAATAAGAATCCCAGAGGATGCCGTAGTTTTTATTAGAGATGACGAAAGGCACACTCACCTTGGTATTATACTGGAAGAGGTCTTCGTTCTTGCCCTTCATGTTGAGTTCCTCACTCTGATGCTGACCGAGACCATAGAACGCCTCGTTATCAGGAGAGTTGAAGAGCGCACGCCATGACCATCCGTGCTTCTGTGCTTCAGGAACCTTGGCAATATCTACACCGATTTCACGGTCAGGCACAGTGAACGGCTTGAAAGTCTTTCCGCCCTGAGCAACCTCATTGAGAAGGACATTGTCTTTCAGGTCATAGAAGGTAATCTGACCCGTAGCCTCGTTCATGACAGCACGCATGGCTGCAGTGGTAATGATGAGATTATCTCCCTGCTCTTCCACCTTATAATTTGCCTTGCTGTTTTGAGGCACTATTATCAGACTCTGTTTGTTACGGAAACTCTGTTCGGCTGTAGCCTGAACACGGATAATCTTATCGCTCACCACCTGGAGGCGAATCTGACTAGGACCAAAATTCTGGTGTTGCTTCAACTGAACAGTGAGATAATTACCATTCTGGTTGAAACCAGCTGCCTGCATACCTGTGGCACTCATCAGCAGCACTGCTGAAATCAATAATGTTTTAGTTAGTCTCATTTTATATGTTTAAAGGAAAGTTTAAAAATCTGCGGCAAAGATACGAGAAAATTCCCGTATCTTTGTGCGCAAATGTTATCTGTATGTGTATAAAATGTTAACTAGAAGCGTAAACTACTCTGATTCTGACAGATTCTTACGATATTGAGACGGCGTAACGCCATACGCGTCTTGGAAGTATTTAGTGAAATAACGTGGATTATTGAATCCCACCTTATAGGCTATTTCACTGATGTTCAAGTCGCCCGAACGCAGCAGATGCTCTGCAAATTTGATACGCTTGGTTCTGAGATACTCAGAAGGTGTAATACCCGTCAGCGAAATCATGCGTTTATATAATTGTACGCGTGAAATGCTAAGATGAGTACTGAGCGATTCTACCGATGTTTCAGGATTGCTCATATGATCGCGGATATAAGCATTCACCTCATCAATAAATTTGTGGTCGGCCTCTGTTATTACATATTCTGTGCTCACATTCTTGCGTTTCTTCAAGAGGTTCAGAATACAGAGATTCAACATATCAATATCGAATGGTTTGGCAATATACTCGTCAGCACCACACTTCAGACTTTCCTTGCGTTGCTCATCTCCCATACGGGCCGAGAGCATGATAAAAGGTATGGCTGTTGTTTCGTCATTGTCTTTACACATCCGGCAGAGTTCGTTACCATCCATCACAGGCATCATCACATCGCTCAGGATGATGTCTGGACGACGGTCGATAATCTTGTTCCAGGCATCCTGACCATTGACAGCCTCAACAACCGTATAGTCTGTCAATACTTCGTTCATAAACTCACGGAAGTCCTCACTGTCGTCAACGAGGAGCACTACCGGCTTCCTGATCATCGATTCTCCAGGCTGATGCGCACGTTTACTCATTCCGTAGAGAACGTTCTTACCTGCATCCGGATCCTCATCAGTAGCCTGATGCACCGTGGTTATGATAGGTGCTGCTCGCAAGGAACCGAGATGTGCCGTAGAATTGGAGGTGGTACTGCTCTCTATCGGAAGGTCTACCATAAAGATGGTTCCTCCGCTTGGATTATCAGTAACATCTACTTTACCGCCATGCAGTTCGGCAAACTTCTTTACCAGGTTCAGGCCTATTCCGCTACCGCCCTGCGGCTGCATTTCAGTGCCATTGACCTGATAGAAACGCTCAAACACATGTTCCTTCTCCTTATCGCTGATGCCCTTGCCAGTATCAGATACTGAGATGCGGAGCATATCCGAATCCTTGTCTCCTACACGCTGGCGGAGTGCAACACTCAGAGAAACGGTGATAAATCCGCCATCTGGCGTAAACTTGTAGGCATTGCTCAAGAGGTTATTCACGATTTTCCCGACCTTATCAGCATCAAACGACATCTGCAGACTAGGCACCGTAGAATCGAAGGCAAGCGTTACTTTGCTGTTTGCCAAAGTACGGAACGAAGTACAGATATTGTCAACGAAGCTCACGATGTCGATATGCGACAGGGTAAGTTTCTCCTTGTTCTGGTCTATCTTGCGGAAGTCGAGAATCTGGTTTACCAGATTGAGCAAACGGGTAGCATTGCGATGAATCATCTCCAGCTTTCTGCGTTTACTTTCATCTCTTTCTTCTCTGATCATATTGACCAGCGGCGAGATAATCAGGGTGAGCGGAGTACGGAGTTCGTGGCTCACATTGGTAAAGAAGTTGAGTTTGAGTTCGTTCAACTCCTTAGTCTTCTTGATACTGTCTTCCTTGCTCTGGAGTTCGAATTTTACACGTTGCTTTTCGAGCATGCGTTTACGGTAGAGATAGAAAGCTACACCTATTAATATAATATATACGATAATCGCCCATATAGAGAGATAGAAAGGCGGATGAATATAAATCTTCAGCGTGCTCACCTCTTCGCTCACACTACCATCAGCATTCACCACCTTTGCCTCCAGGACATAGCTGCCTGAAGAGAGATTGGTAAAGGTAGCCTCCGGACGTCCCTCAGGTGTCAGCATCCATTTGTCATCAAGTCCCTTCATGCGATAGAGGAAACGGCAACGGGCAGGAATACTTACCTGGTCGGAAGCAAACTGTATGGTAAACGCCTTATCTTTATAGCTGAGATCCAGTTCAGGATGAGTATCGAGCGATTTTTCCAGAGGCACTCTTCCCTCAAACTCCTCACCTGCCTTCAGCGGATGATCGAAGAGTACGAAACCGCTGAACAAAACATGTGCATGTTTCTGGGCAGGAAGAATCTTGGCAGGATTGATGATATTAATACCATCCTGTCCACCGATGGCGATGGCTCCATTTCTCATCAGACAGGCAGAACGCTGGTTAAACTGGCGGCTCTGCAAGCCATCGAGCGAATTGAAGCTGATCATCGTAATGTCCCATTTGCCCTGATTGTTCTTGGTCAGCGTAACACGGGTAACGATAAATTCAGAAACCAGCCAGATGTTATGCTGCTTATCTTCGAGCACCATACAGCCTACCGTGCCCTGCGTTCCATTGAGGTCATTGATTGACTCCAACTGTCCTGAAGCCTCATCATACATGGTGACACCCGCAGGCGAAGCCATCCACAAGATGCCTCGGCTATCCTTCATCATGTAATTCAGGGAAGGACTCGGGAAAGGCTGTCCGTCCTTGGTTGTATTCACATTGGTTACCTTTCGGGTTCCGAAATTAAAGATAGAATAGTTCTGCGAATGACCTATCAGAATTTCATCTTTATTCGGCAGGAAGAGCGAGTTGATAAAATCGCTGGTAATACCCGAATTCTGAACATTGTAGGTTGTAAACTTTCCGCTCTCAGGATTATAAATCTGGAAGCCTGAGCCCAAGGTTCCGATAATCAGGCGATGATACGGATCTTCGGCAAGACACCAGACGCTGTTATTGGCAAGTCCGCCTGGAGCTGCCAGAAAACTCTTCCATTTACCGTTTTTATATTGGGCAAGTCCACCATTGAAGGTTCCGAAATACATCGTACCATCAGCCATGGTTACGCTGCTGACGATAATATCCGAAGCCAGACCGGTTTCAGCCTGTGAGAATCGCCAACTCTGTCCGGTAAGCGGACTGTAGCATACAATTCCGCTATCATTGGTTCCGCACCAGAGATTTCCATTCAGATCCTGTGTGATTGTACACACATCACCAAGCGGAATAGTTGTGAATTTCTGAGCGTCAGGCGAATAATAAGCCACGCCATTCTTGTAACTACCTACCCAGATAGCTCCCTCATCATCCACATAAACCTTCTGCAGGGAATTGTCAACGATACTTCCCTTTGCTTCGGAATGAACATACTGACGGCAGATTTTGCGTTTGAAATCAACAAAGAAGAGACCATTATGGTCGGAAGCCACCCAGAGATTGCCTGCCTTATCGCGGGCAATATCACGCATCAGAATACGGGTTGGGCAAGGAATATGAATGCCCATGTTCTCAATATAAGAACGTGCATCGGTCCATTTCCCGGTCTTAGACTGATACACGTAATTGGCACTACTTACTGAAACCCAGAAACCACCTATACCATCATAGAAAGTATAGGCACCATTATCACCGGCAGCTTTATGGGTGGCAAGGAAGGAATTGTACCAGAGAACCTTCTGTTTCTGTCCGTTGACACGGCAGATTGTACCATCATTATAGGTAATGAGCGCATCGCCGTCAACCTCGGTTATTTTACTGATATTTCCCTCTTTCAGACAGCCCGGCTGAGCCTTTTTGGTAAATTTAAAAAGATAAGTATTTTTGGTCTTGGCATTATGAAAGAAGAGTCCCTGTCCGTAGACAGCTATCCACATGTTCTTATCCTTATCTATCAGGAGTTTGTAAGGAGGTCCCTGCACATGGATGTTTTTGAGCCATTCTTCCGGTTTGCGCTCAAACTGCTCTTCATCATATTTGTAGATGCAGTAGCCCACAGAGGTATGCACCCAGATATTTCCATCATAGTCTTGCTGAAGTTCATCTACCGAATTGTTAGGCAGCGACTTACCATCAGTGTTGCTATAATAGAAAGTTTTCATACGGAAGCCGTCAAAGCGGCACAGTCCCGACTGGGTACCGAACCAGATGTAGCCTCTGGTGTCCTTGAGGATGGCACCCACCTGACTGTTCGTAAGTCCATCATGATTGGTGAGGCTGCTGAATTCTACGTTTTCATAGGCAGCCCATGCCCTCTCCGGCTGCATGAGCAGCAAGAGCAGAAACAGCACGATGGCATGTTTCAAGTAGTTTTGTTTTTTTATCATCATAATCGTAGGTTTTATATATATTTATCTGAATAGATATTTATTTCTATAATAGGTTTTATTTCACGTCGTTTTTTTCAGAACTTTCGCGTATTTTCAGTATCATCGGTACCACTTTCTTGTAGATTTTTTCATCACCATTGATACTTCTCATGAGAAGATCGCAGGCTGTGGTTCCCTGTTCGTGTGCCTTGTCCATGATAGCCGAGAGTTTCGGCGTAACGAAGGCAGCAGTATCACCATCGGTAAAACCGATGATAGCAACATCCTCTGGTATTCGGAGCCCTTTTTCCTTGATAGCATCGAAGGCGGCATAGGTGATTATGTCGTTAAAGGCGAGGATGGCATCAGGTCTGTCCTTCTTTTCGAGGAGACGGAGGGTAGCGTTTCGGGCCACATCGAAATCGATTCTGTCGCAAACCACGAGGTCACGGTCGATAGGGATGCGGTTCTCTCTCAGAGCCTCCAGATAACCGTGTTTTCTGCGGCGCACCATATCGAGATGGTTTGGACCGCCGATGAAGGCGATGCGGCGCGAACCGGTATCTATCATATGCTGGGTAGCCTCCTGGGCGGCAACATCACCATTGCCTACTACCTGGGAGAACTTATCTTCTAAGCAACAACGGGCAAAGAACACCAGTGGAACTCCCATCTTATGCAACTGCTCGAAGTGAGAATAGTCAACCGTATCCTGTGCCAGGCAGGCGATGATGCCTTCCACATGCATATTCAGGAAGTTCTCTACCGCTCTCTTCTCGTGTTCTGTATTCTCGTGGCTATTGGCGCTGATTACCGAATAACCATTCCTTACTGCATAATCTTCTATACCATCCAGCACGGCAGCATAATAATGAGTCACCAGGTTTGGCACAATTACACCAATCACCCTAGGTGCTTCTTTTCTGAGGCTCTGTGCAAAGGGGTTTGGTCGATAATTGAGCTCCTTGGCAAGGCTTTTCACCTTTTGAGTCATCTCCTCACCCACTTCATGGCTGTTTCGCAGGGCTCTAGATACAGTTGCTATGCTGACGCCAAGTTGATCGGCGAGGTCTTTCAAAGATGTTCTTCGTTGTTTCATTTGTTAGTTTACGCTTTATAGACATACATTTTTGTATCCACAAATTCTGCATATTTTGTCTTTCCGACTGCAAAGTTAGTGAATTCTTTGCAAAGATAACAATTTCTTTCGAAAACGCAAACGTTTACGTTATTATTTTTCTGAAAAAATTTATTTTATAAGAAAAAAACTCGTAATTTTGCAAACTGAAAAGTAATGAATAGTTGATAATAAGTTAGTTAGAAACAAGCGTGGGTTTGGAATGTCGGGAGACAATCCAAACTCTTTTTTATGTCCCAATGCCAACAGATTACCTGCCAGGATACAAAAAAAATAGGATAAAAAAAAATGAGGGCACATACTGAATACTGCCCCCATCTGATATGGTTATTACTGCTTAAAAACAAATTTCTTCTGTCCGGGATAGTTAACGAATATCGCTACCAGCAGAGATACAATACTCTTCGGAATCATATAATGCAGCTGAATATGTTCGTGCGCATTCAGAAATTCGGTCAGGGCGATAGTGCCGCCCGAATTGAGCATCCAGCTGATGCCCCAGATGATAAAATAGCGCCAGGCTACACTCTTTTTCTTGCTCTTGGAATCGCCGAACACATAACGGTAATTCAGTATGCAGTTGGTAATGCCGCCACTTATCACTCCCAGCGCATTGGCAAGTCCGTAATAAATGCCGATGATATCTGAGAGGAAGAATGCCAGTCCGAAGTCTATCACTGAGGCGCAGGAGGCAGTCAGTTCCGCCTTGCCGAAGGTTACGAGTTCTTCTTTAATCTTGCCCATATTCTCTTGGATTCCATTAGCAGTACGCCTACTATCGTAGTAAGAATACCCAACATGACATCGATGATATAATGATGACCGGAATAAACTGCCGTCCACCAGATGCCCAGACAGATGCAGGCAAAGAGCATCACCGTATACCAGCGTTTACGGCTCATCACAGCATAAATCGTGGTGAGGAACATATAGGCAGCATGCAGACTAGGCACGGCAGCAAAGACATTGGCATTCTTGCCATAGAGTCCGTGAAACACGTGCAGTCCGGTCATTGCGTCCCATCTGCCCAGACCAGCCACATTGCCCGGTGTATTGAGCACAGCCTCGAAGCCATAGTTCATCGCATACCAGGGCGGAGCAGCCGGATAGATGTAGTAGCCGATGAAGCCGATGAGATTCACCAGCAGGAAAGCCCAGGAGAAACGTCTGAACCATTTAAGCTGTTTCGTAAGATACAGATAAAGGGCAAACGCGATAGGCACCGGAACCCAGCAGAGATAGAAGATGCCTGCCCAGAAATCGGCAAAACCGCAATGGTGAACCTTGAAGTATTCGCCCGGAATCATCAGCTGGCTATGGTCGGCTACAGCCTGCAGTTCTGCGCTGGATGAAGCAGCAATGCCGAAGAGCGACTTTTCTGCATGATAGAGATTCGCCACGTCAATATCGTTCACCATATAGTTAGGATAAAGGCGCATCGAATCATAGATGATTCCAAAGAGGAACCAAGGCAGAAAATAGAAGGCAAAACGGCGTGTCTTCTTCCAGGCTGCGAGTACCGCCAGGAGGATAATCAGATAGATACTAAACACTTTTTTCTACTTTTTATTGATAGAACTTGAGTTTATTATTTATGAGCGTTCATCACAACATAACAATGCCAGATGCGCCAGAAAGCGGTGATGTTTGCCAGAACGGCAATCAGAATCATGCCGCCAGCCAGCCACCAGATATTGCCTGTAAAGCCGGTAATCATCGCAGTAACGGCAGTAACGACAACGCGCTCAGGACGCTGCATGAAACCTACCTTGCACTCAATATCCAAACCCTCGGCACGGGCACGGACATAACTTACCATCACAGAACCAATCATCGCTGCAAAGGTTACTACGCCCATCCAGAACCAGGTCATATCGCCCTGCATACGTACGAAGATGAGGCAGATACCAAAGAGGCTTACCAGCTCGCTGTAACGGTCGAGTGTAGAATCCCAGAGTGCACCGAAGAGACTGCTCTTGCCGCTCATACGTGCCAATCGGCCATCCATCATATCGAAGAGACCGGCTGCGAGGATGATGAATCCACCCCATCCTACAGTAACCATGCAAGATGCATAATCAGCCTGCTCAGTTCCGAGCATCCATGCAGCATCGAGGAAGAAACCGGCTGCCACAATATTGCCCAGGAATCCTACGAAGGTAACAATGTTAGGAGTAATACCTACTGCTATCATCGCCTTGATAAGTGGATTGATGATGGCATAGATAACTTTTTGTAAGAAATCTCTATAATTCATATTTTTATCTATTTTTTATTGTCCGTTTAAGAAATGTCTGCTTAAGAAATGTCTGTTTAAGAATTTGTTTCTTTAAGAAATGCCAGACTAGATGATTCCAGCCGAAACCAGTATGATTTTGATGATAATCAATGAAACGGCTGCATAGAAGCCGCCCAGCAGATCATCAGCCATCACATAGAAGGCGCCCTGCCTGTTATCCAGTTTCTTGATGCCCAGCGGTTTCACCATATCAAAGAAGCGGAAGAGAACAAGTGCCACCAATGCCCACCACCAGGCATCTTTCACTTCGCCCTGAGCGGTAAGCGGGGTCAGCAACGACAGGGGAATCCACACGCCAGCCATCTCATCGATGACCACACGGCTGGGATCCTCGCCCCAGTAAGGCTGCAACTGCGCTGTTGCCCAAGTGCCCAGAATAGTAGAAACAATGACGAGAAAGAAGGTGATGCTCTGCAGACTCTCGCCCGTAATACCGAGTCCGTAAGCCAAGGCTGCCCAGATGAGGGTTGCCAATACAGAGCCAGCCGTTCCCGGTCCCCAAGGCCAGAAGCCACTGCCGAAACCGGTGCCTATGATGACGGGCAGCAGTGGAGGCCGCTCGTCGGTAAGATTTCCCTTGTTATTCATTCTCTTGATGTTTAATAAGCCCGCAGAAGGGCGTTTCTTCTTTAAATTTCAGTGTGCAAAATTACGCTAAAAAATTAAATTAACCAAATAGTTTTCTGTTATTTTTCTGAATTTCATCAGATATTGACAGATAAACAGGTGAAATAGAGCAATATGAAGGAGTTTTATACCACTCAGGCTCGCACGGCGAAGAGCAAGAACAGGCAGCAGAAGGAACTGCATGGAAGCCTTTTTCTGAAAATCTCATAAAAAACTGAAATAATGAATAGGTTTTTGCGTCTATTTACGAATAATGTTATAACTTTGCATCCTGAAAAGATTAAATCATGGGCGGAGAGCCCCTATATATAATAAGGTATAAAAAATGAAAGGTATTAAAAAGTTGTATTTTACAGTCATCCTTCTGATGATTTCTACGCTTCAGATGATGGCTCAGCAGAAGATAACAGGCCGTGTCATCGATGACGACGGTTTTGCCGTACCGTATGCAAGCGTGCAATACAAAGGACATAAAATCGCAGTTTCCAGCAACGGAGAAGGTAAGTTTACCATTGATAAGAAGCCGGGACTCATGCTCACCGTAAGCGCACTGAGCTACAAGAGCACATCGGTGAAGGTTGACGAAAAGACCAACTTCCTGGAAATCAAACTGAAAGACGATACGCACAAACTTACCGAAGTGGTGGTGAAATCGAAAAAAGGCCGCTACAAACGTAAGGATAATCCTGCCGTAGAACTGATGCGGCGCGTGATTGCTGCCAAGAAAAAGAGCGACCTGAGCAACCACGACTATGTGCAATATGATAAGTATCAGAAGATTACACTCGCGCTCAACGACCTGAAGAAAGAGCAGTTGGAGAGCAAGTTCTTCCAGCGCCGCCAGTATCTCCTCGACCAGGTAGAAACCTCTCCGTACAACGGAAAGCTCACCCTGCCTGTCAGCATCGACGAGACGGTTTCACAGCATATTTACCGCAAAGATCCGAAGACCGAAAAGGACATCATCAAGGGTCAGCAGAGCAATGGAATCGGACAGGTAATCCAGACCGGAGAGATTCTCAACACCGCCCTGAAAGAGGTGTTCACCGATGTAGACATCTACGATGATTACGTGCGCCTGCTGCAGTATCCCTTCCCATCTCCTATCGGCAGAACTGCCATCAGCTTCTACCATTACTACATCGAAGATACGGTGTATGTGGAAAGAGACCTGTGCTACCATCTGCAGTTTATCCCAGCCAACAGCCAGGACTTCGGATTCCGAGGCGAGCTCTATGTGCTTGCCGACAGCAGCCTGCACGTAAAGAAATGTAACCTCTACATGCCTCACAACAGCGATGTAAACTGGGTTACTGACATGAAGATTGAACAGGAGTACACCAAGCTCGACAACGGCGAGTGGGTGCTCTCTAAAGACGATATGATAGCCGAACTGCACGTCAACAAGCTCCTTCAGGACCTGCTGGTGGTGCGAAACACGCGAATCACCGATTATGCCTTCGATGCCTTGCCGAAGCAGCTCTTCAAGGGCAAGGCGAAGATCAGGCACGATATGGATGCGATGAACCGCGATGAGGCTTACTGGAACAAATACCGGCAGGTGGGCCTCACGAAGAGCGAATCATCGATGGACAGCTTTATCCACCGAATGGAGAACTCCAAGGGATTCAAATACATCATCTTCGGTGTGAGAGCCCTGATGGAGAACTATGTGGAAGTGGCTCATACCAAGGGCAAAAAGGTAACGGTGAAAGACAGTCTGGGTGTTGAAAGAGACAGCATCATCAACGACCGCCGCAGCCTCTTCGACCTCGGACCTATCAACACGTTCCTCTCCAACAACTACGTAGACGGCGTGCGCCTGCGTCTGGCGGGCAGAACGATGGCAGCCCTCAACCCTCACTTCTTCTGGGATGGTTACGGCGCCTACGGTCTGAAGAGCAACAAGTGGTATTACGGCCATGTGCTCACCTATTCGTTCAACAAGAAGAAGAACAGTCC
>ULWM01038028.1_pt1 | contig 16225 bp, 14 predicted proteins | sample 1960331 | NCBI WGS metagenome assembly ULWM01 (sample SAMEA4835812, study PRJEB28245) | human gut metagenome | biome: gut microbiome; material: fecal sample | place: Denmark | collected 2008 | reverse complement strand
GGTCAAGTGGCCTAAGACTCCGGCCTCTCACGCCGGCAACAGCGGTTCGAATCCGCTACGGGTCACCAGAGTGTATAACGGGGCAACCTGTTTATATAAATCCCACTTTTGTGGGCTAAATAGTTATAAATCAGTTCTTGCTGATTTAGTCGGTGTTTATTACGATGAGAGTCCACCCGTTCCCATTCCGAACACGGTAGTTAAGCTCATTCGTGCCGAAAATACTTGGCTGGAAGCGGCCCGGGAAAATAGGTCGATGCCGACATAAATAACCGATTAAGCTTTGCTTAGTCGGTTTCAATATTCCTCCATAGCTCAGTCGGTAGAGCACGCGGCTGTTAACCGCGGTGTCGTTGGTTCGAGTCCAACTGGGGGAGCCAAAAATCCCGTCCACTAAAGTGAACGGGATTTTACTTTTTACTTCTTACCTCTTCACTCTTACTTCAAATAAAGTTTTATACGGGATTTTTGGGAAGTAATAAGTAAGAAGTAATAGGTAATAAGTTAGGTGTGCCTACGGCACTAATTATAAACGCAAGGTTGATACCTTGCTCTTTTTATTTTATAGTGTTATAATCGTAATAGAAAAGGCGGTAATATTATGGCAGATAGTCCTTTGATTATAAAATCCAAAGAATTTGCTTTAAGGACAAAACATTGCTCAATAAATGCACGGAAGTCAAAAGAATTTTGATTTCTTCTATCAATACGGCAAAGGAAACAAATGATAATCAAGGCTATTACCGCATCTAATGAAATGTGGAACAAAGTGAAAAATTATGCAGATAGTTGTTCGTGGAAGGCAGGAAAATCATTAGCGAGTGCTATGATGAACAATGGTTTTAAAGATTGGGAAAGAGTTATTGTCGCCCTTAATGATGATGAGATCTGTGGATATTGCACTGTTGCAATAACAGATTGTATTCCTGATGTACATTATACGCCTTATATTGGGTATTTGTTCGTTGACGAAAAGTGGCGTGGGAACAGGTTGAGTCAAAGGCTTATAATATATTCAATGTCATATTTAAAATCGGTTGGTTTTGATAAAGTATATCTAGTGAGTGATCACGAAAATTTATATGAGAAATATGGATTTGACATTATTGATAGGAAAATGTCTCCTTGGGGTTCGGAAGAAAAGATTTATTATCAAAAAATACAGTAGTACTTCATATATATTGGAATTGTAATTGTGCTATTCCGTCGCGTAATCACAAGAAAAAAGCACTTGCGAATGCAGGTGCTTTTTTCAGTTATATTTGCCTATGGCGAGCGGTATTGCTACGCAGTGGTATTATGCTGCGCATAGTGATATTGCCTGCGGCAGCTTTATGCGAATAAAATACCACTATGCCAACGGCGAATATCACTTTTGCGTTAGCAAAAATGTCACGCCGAGGGAGACTCGGCATATCACTCGTTTTTTCTCCTTAAATTTGAAAATTTTTTCCAAGATGAGTTTATAGATGCCAAACAGCAAATAATCCATTCCTGTTGGATTTGAACTCTCAAACAATTTAATATCAATAAAATCAGGCAGATAGAAATCGAAAAATCTATCTGCCTTTTTCATTCTTAAATCGGAGGGATGTAAGTACGCCCATTTTTTCAGTTTTACATCACCGAATGTTATCTTTGCAGTCTTTAAATAGAGTAGTTGTATTTAGAATTATGCACTTTATTAGTCCGATTCCTTTTTCTTACGAATAAGAGTGAAAATACATACTGCAAAAGGAATAAGGCTCGCTGCGCTGATACAGACGAGTTTATCGCCTGCAGTTTTCGGAATCTCCGGGCTCTGTGTATCTGCGGGAACGGACGAATTTTCAGCAACTGTAGGTTCAGTCGGTTTTACCGGGTCGCACGGCTCTGTCGGATTAGTTACAGGCGGTGCAACAGGTTTTAATTCTAAACCGTTTATTGCATCTGTAATTGCCTCTGTTTGTGCATCTACCTCTGCTTGCTCGGTGATGTTTTTATTTGACATATCAACTGCCAAAGCTTCGTCAACTTTTGAGAAATCCAAATAGTCATCTTGATTAAGTGATTTTGCTTGTTCAACCGCTTTGTCATATTCGGTGTAATCCGCAGGCTTGTATTCAAGCGCAGAAATTGCGTTTTGCAGTTGTTCGGCGTAGGAGTCTACTACCTCCTGCTTTGTAATATCCAAGCCGTAATCAATATCGTTTAATATTTTGTTCAAGGCATTAATGGTTTCATCTGTGTAATATTCCAAATGCTCGGGAACGGTATTGATTTGCTCATTAACCCGTGAATAATCGGCAGGCTTCAAAACAAGGTTATCCAAAGCGGCTTTGATTTTTGCCGTCTGCTCATCAACGATGTTTTGCTGTGCGTTTGACAATCCGCCTATGTCAGCCGAAAGTGCTTCGTCAAGAGCAGTTAAATCTTGATATAAACTGCGGTCTATTGCATTTGCCTGTTCAACTGCTTTGTTGTACTCGGTGTAATCGGCTGACTGATATGTGGTGTTCTCCGTTACATTTGTACGGATTCCAATGGGGTCGTAGCCAACATCTGTACTTGTTACAACACAATAATAGTATGGGTATGCAGGATAATCGGCAGGGTTAAATTCTTTGCCTGTTGCCCCCGGAATAGGCGTACCCGCAGTATTGTTTTTCTCACTGCTTGCATACCATTGGTAGGTGCGATTGAAACCGATAACATCTGCTGTTAAAACTCCGTCTGCATCGGTATATTTTTCGGGCAGTGGAGTAAGCACGGCAGTGTCCTGCGAGATTTCAACAAATGTGTGTCCGTTTTCATTTGCCCACTGCTCCGCATAAGTACCTTTAGTGCCGTAAACCTTGTAATTTCTGCTTTTTGTGTCTTCGGTACATTCTCTAAATGTTGAGGGCATAGAAATTATACAGCCTTCCGTCTGTGGCAGACTTTCAGCAGTTTCAAGGTGTGAAAGCTCTATGCGAGCAGTCAGATATTTTCCAAAAGCATCCTTTTCAATTTGAGTTACACTGTCAAAACGGAAAAAACGAGGTTTGGCAATTGGATTTACTCCGTATGAACCAAAAGCCTGTTTGGGAACAGTAAGAAGTGCCGGCATATTTACATACTTCAATTCAAAACAATTATAAAATGCTTTTTCTTCTATTGTTTTTATATAAGGAAAATCAGCTTTTAATATTGCTGTATCATTAAGTGCATAAGCGGTTAAATTTGTAATAAGCGGCATTTCTACACTTACTAATCGAGAACAGGAGTCGAATACACCATTATTCCCCCAAATTTCATTGATTATTGTGCATTGTGGGAAATATACCTTTTCCAATCTTGAACATTGTCCGAAAGCACTATCATCAATTTCTTGTACCTCTGGACCGTAGAAGGATATGATTCGTGAATACGAAAAGGCGTCCCCTTCAATGATTTTAACATTTGGGAAATAGCCTACGCAAAACTTTGCAGCAAGATTAAAAGCCTGATCTTGAATACATTCGGCGACAGGAAATTCGACATACATAATATTGGACTGTGAAAAAGCACCTGATTTGACAGTAACTATACCTTCACCACGAACAAATTCTATTGTTGAGTTTTTTGCGAAAGCACTTACAGGGATTTCTGTTACACTTTCAGGAAGCGTTAGCCCAATCACAGTGTTAAACGCACCTTTAGAAAATCCTGTAACTTCAATTCCGTTTATTGTTTCAGGGACATATAAATCGGAGATATTCCCATTATATTTTGTAACGATACCGTCATTAGTGATTTCAAAATTATCATCGCTGTCTGTATATTGAATGCGTGGCGTTGTCTCGACTTCATCGCTATAATATCCACCATCTGCATAATATGCAACTGCACGGATGCGTGTGCATTGTGTGATTTGAAACGGTTCTGTATATACATTGGCATTCTCTAAAGCAGGGTACATGCCGTCTGTTGTATACAAAATAATTGCATCTTCATCCGGGCAAGTGATTGTGCAGGTCTGCTCACCGACATAGACTTTATCCTTTAAATTAATCTCATTAGGTGCGGCGAGTTTTTCCAGACCGAGAGCATTACAAAACTGAATCATCCCAACACCGTCCCACAGAGAATGGTAATTATTCATAAATCTGCCCTGTGAAGATTGGCTTTCGTTATACCGTTTAACATCAAAGGAGGTTCCTTTTAATCGGGTATCTATCTCGTCAACTGTTATTTCCGGGTTAGTTGATTTTAAAATCGCACCCAAAGCAGCGGCGCACGGAGCCGAATAAGATGTACCCGAAAATCTGGCGTAACGATTTCTGGGAATTGCTACTGCTATATGTTCTCCGGGAGCAGAAATATCAGAATTTAAAGTCAAGGTATTCATAAATGTAGTTGCATTATTAAAATCAGTAGCAGATACGGCGATGCATTCAGGTATATTCGCAGGTGCAGCATGCGTTTCAATGCGTCCTGAATTTCCCACGCACGCAAAGACAGGAATGTTTTTGGAATAAGCTTTCAAAACACATTTTCTGATTAGTGATACATCACTCAAGGATGTAAGACTTGTGTTGATAATATCACATTTTTCAATTGCCGCTAAAAATCCGGCGCTAATTGCAGTAACGGTCAAATTTTCGCCATCACCAACTTTATATACAGCTACCTTCACGTTTTTTGGCGAATTATTTACAATAATACTGCTGACAGTTGTTCCGTGATAAAATGCCTCGGAATCCATTTCATCGTCTGCGTTACCGGAAGAAGATACATTAAAATATGTTCTTTTTATGCGACCTTCAAAAATTTCATGGTTGTAGTCTATGCCTGTGTCCACAACACCGACAATAACTTCTTTCATAGGAATGTTTGACTTTGCAAGATATTCCTGCAATCTTTTTGACTGTGTTCTGTCACGGCTCCAATCGTTTAAAAATTCATCTTTTGGGATAATATCTGGGTTATCAGGAGTACTGTCAGCGTAAGTACAAACTAAGTCCAAATCAACCTCTATTACATTTTTTCGTTCTGCAATTGATTGTATGCATACATAGCCGCTTCGGGACTTTCATATTGCAAAATATGAAAGTCCTCAAAGCCGCTGACATCCTCTAACGCGCCGCATTTGTCAAAATTACCATCAGCACGAATAATCAATCGGGCTGTTTGAAAATCCTGTAAGGTATATTCAGTTTCAGTGCTGTCTGTGACTTCTTCTGAATTTCGAGCAGAAAAAGCTTGAATTTGTGCCGTTTCATCCTCTTCGGGGGCAACAAACTCTTTCCCCTTATCATACTCATGTGTCAGTTCAACAATGCCGTCAATGAAATTGTTTATTCCTTTTGACTCTTTTTCTTCCTCCGCATAAACGGCAAAGCCTGTAAGTGCAGATGACATTGCAATAACAAATGCAATTAAAATACTTATTGCCCTTTTCACAAATTCCAACCCGCCTTTCAACCTACTTTACATTTTGCTTGCAAGGTAATCATAACATAAATCCTATTTAATTTTCAACAATTCATTATTTGCAACTTGAAAATTTAATTTTATCTACTAATATGATTATTATCGTTAGTTCAAGTCCTCGTTACAATTTGCAAAAGGTATCTCTTTTATATCATCTTTACAAAAATCCTCATTCGAAAGAATGGGGATTTTTACTTTTTTGTTTTATGTTTTTGTGTTACAATAAATAAAACAAAGTTTGACATCGGAGTGTAGTAATGAACAGTACGGTAAAAAAAGTAATGACGCTGTTTATGGCGATAGGTGCACTGTTTTTTATTGTCGGCTGCGTTATAGGTTTCAGGTCGCTTAACCGCAAAAATATGACTGCTGCCGAGGCGGAAATTGTTAGGATAACGACCGAGAGAGGCGCCGATGATGAGACAAACCATCGAGTCTATGTCGCATTTGATGTTGACGGTGAAGAGCATATCACCGAGATAGGCACTTATACGAGCTCGTATCGTGTCGGAAAGATAATTAAGATTTACTATGACAACGATAACCCCGACAGAGTTGCTGTCGGCGACGATTACGGAATATCAATATTTATATGTGCTTTCGGCTTTATATTTATCGCGGTAGGCGGCTTAAGCCTTATAAAAGAACACCGTGCTTATAAGCGTTATCTTAAAAATTTAAGGACGGTTTACGCGACGTACACCGAAGTCAGCGTGAATGAAAATTATTCTGTCAACGGTCACAATCCGTACGTCGTACTCTGTGAATGGACCGATCCCGTAGACGGAAAGGGTTACGTTTTTGTAAGCCCTAATCTCTGGTTTGACCCTACGGATTTAATTGCCCGCAGAAATATTACATCATTTCCCGTGCAGATAGATTCGGAGGACCCGTCCTATTATTATGTCGATATAAGCTGTCTGCAAAATCGCACCGACGAATAATGCGGCAGACGCAATAAATTCAATTTCAGTATAGAAAGAAGTATAGCCGATGGATATTATGGAATTATTAAAGACCAGGCGTACATACCGCAGATTTAAGCAGGACCCCGTGCCCGACAGCGTGGTAGAGGATATTTTGACTGCTGCGCGATATGCATCAAGCGCAGCTAACAAACAACCGCTCTCGTTTGTTGTGGTGAAATCACCGGAAGCGGTTAAAAAGACCTTTTCGTATACAAGATGGGCGGGCTATTTGCCGCCTGAGGTGGGACAGCCCAAAGAAGGAGAAGAGCCGACGCTGTTTATAGGAGTGGTTGAAAACCTCGATATAAATAAAAACTGCGATACGGACGCGGGACTTGCCATTTCCAATATGACGCTTGCGGCGTGGGATAAGGGCGTCGGAAGCTGTATTATAGGTGCCTGTAACAAGGTAAAGCTGTCTGAGCTTTTCGGACTCACGGAAAATCAAACGCTCCATACTGTGGTCGCATTCGGTTATCCTACACATAAAAGCAAAATAAAAGACATAAATGACGAAGACGTGAAGTATTTCATCGACGGTAACGGCGATTACGTTGTCCCGAAACGAAAAACCGAAGATGTAACAAAATATTTGTGATTTAGGTCGCATATACGGCTTGATACGCAGTATGTACAAAACGGGAGGTGAAAATTTTTCACCTCCCGTTTTTTGCTTTCAGCAATTGCCCTTGTTTTTTATACCGCGCATAATATGCGTAAATATCGGCGAGACTGCACTCTCATAAGTCTTTCCGCCGAGAAGAAGTTCCGTAACTTTGATTTCTCCGAGTCTTTCCTTGGGGACAGTATAGGGATTTTCGGAGAGAATTGCCATATCGGCGATTTTTCCCGTTTCCAGAGAACCGCGTTCCTTTTCGTCAAATGTGGCAAGGTACCCGTTGTAGGTGCACATTCGCAGGGCGTCTTTTACGGACAACGCTTCTTCGGCGCAGGAGTGATTGCAGGCTTTGTACATCCAGTTAATGGGGTCGGGCGTTGTGCAGGGCGCGTCCGAGCCCGCCGAAAGCCTTATACCGTTTTCGGAGAAAGTCTTAATCGGATTTAGTCTTTTTGAGCGCGCGCCGAGTATTTCTTTGAGATATTCATCCGGCTCTTGTCGCCAGTCGATGAATGCGGTTTGCACCGATAATGAGATGTTGTATTTTTTGCATATTTCAATGCCCTCTTCGGTGGGCAAACACGCGTGAATTATTGTGTGACGGTGATCTTCTCTCGGATAATCGTCAAGGGCTGCTTTCAGGGCTCTTGTCGCCTGATTAAAAGCCCTGTCACCTATTGCGTGCATCTCTATCTGTAAGCCCGCGCGGTTTGCTTTTTTACAAAATTCCGTCACCTTTTCATCGGAATAATATAAAACTCCGCAGTCGTTACTGTTTTCATACGGTGTGAGAAGAGATGCGTCTTTTGAGCCGAAGCAACCGTCGAGAGCTGTTTCAAAGCATCCGCCGATTCTTGTAAGACCGCGTTTGATTACCTTTTCTGTATCCATGGTTTGGAAAAATACACGATATTGCATACCGTTTTTCAATCCCGCACCGAAATAGCGTTCCATATCGACGTCCAAATCGTGAGAAAATCCGACGCCGCTGACGCTGTGTATCATTCCTATGCCGACAGAGGCCATATAGTCGGCTGCCTTTTGCATATTCTTTATAAGGTGCAACGGTGAAACAGAATTTGTAACATAATCCGAAACGGCAAAAAACGCTTCTTGATTCATTTCGCCTGTATCCTCGTGAAAGCCGCGAAGACCTTTTATTTTATCACGGATTTTATTTAAAAGAGCGGTGTTTATAACGCAGGCGTGACCGTCGTATTTAACTATAAACACAGGCTTGTCGGGGCAGACGCGGTCAAGCTCGGTGCGCCTGACAAGATGACCGTCGGACACCGAATACGGAGAGGCTCCGAAGCCTATAATTATTTTTTCCTTACTTTTTCGGACGTGAGACTGCAGCATTTCAAGTATTTCCGAGTTGCTTTTTGCATCCATAACGTTAAGACCGGCATAAAAAGTGGCAAAGCTCGCAAAATGTATATGAGTATCGGCAAATGACGGTACCAACGCCTTTTCACGAAGCTCTATCGTCTTTGCGTCTTTAAAAGCCTCCGGCAGACTGTCACCGACATAAACTATCCTGCCGCAATTTTCAACAAGATATTCGGCGACGGTATCGTTTTTATCTACCGTAAGTATGTTTCCGTGATAGACTTTCATATTTTTCACTCCTAAATAAAAAAGAAGCGAGCTGTACAACTCGCTTCTTTGCTTTAAATCATTATATTATCGCAAACCGTATTTGTCAACAATTATTCTGTTTTGCACACAATACCGCTTTGGTGTTTATCACTTTTCGGGGAATTGTTTATTGCCGATTTCGTGTTTGTGTGATATTATTAACTTGATAATGTATCCGATTTGTCGCTGAGAAAACCGGGTGCAATTTATAAGTGTATTATGGGAGTTGGAACAAATGTTAAAGCAAAAAGAAATGCCGGCTGTCGGCGAAAAAGTAGCCGTTATCAAGACCGACAAGGGCGATATTAAGGTGAGACTTTTCCCGGAGGAAGCACCCAAAGCGGTTGAAAACTTTGTTACGCACGCTGAAAACGGGTACTATGACGGACTTATATTCCACAGAGTAATAAAGGATTTTATGATTCAGGGCGGTGACCCCAAGGGTACCGGAACGGGCGGCGAGAGCATTTGGGGCAAGCCGTTTGCCGATGAATTTTCAAGCGAGCTGCACAATTTCAGAGGCGCGCTTTCCATGGCTAATGCAGGCCCCAATACAAACGGCAGTCAGTTCTTTATAGTTCAGGCGGATTCAGTTTCCGACGATCTTGTCGATCAGCTTGAAACCGCTTCGGAAAAGCTTTTCCCTCTCGAGGCTGTGCGCGAATACGAGAACAACGGCGGTACTCCGTGGCTCGATTATCATCACACGGTATTCGGCCAGGTGTTTGAGGGAATGGATGTCGTTGACGATATAGCAAATGTCAAGGTGGATTTCTTCCAAAACAAGCCGTTAGAGGATGTAAAAATACAGACAATAGAAATAGTCGAAAATTAAGGGCGCAAAACGCCCTTTTTTCGTAATATGCAAAGAGGAGCTTTTATGTTATTTAAAAATATCGGTATTGTTGATGAAAACTTTGATTATGTAAAATCAATGTTCGTGGAGACAAAGGACGACAGAATTGTTTACGTGAGCAGCGTCCGCCCCGAAAATTATGAAGGCGAAGAATACGACGGTACCGGCAAGGTGCTGATGCCCGGCTTTGTAAACGCTCATTCGCATTCGCCGATGACGCTTTTGCGCGGCTATGCCGAAAACCTGCCGCTTCAGCGTTGGCTGAATGAAAAGGTTTTTCCGTTTGAGGACAGAATAAAGGGCGAGGACGCATATTATTCGTCAATGCTTGCGATAGCCGAAATGCTCCGATACGGAACCGTATCTTTTTCAGATATGTATTTCTTTTCCGAAAATGTCGCGAAAGCCGTAACGGTCAGCGGTATTAAATGCAATTTCAGCCGTGCAATAACGAGCTTTGAGGATACCGATATTGAAAATCTGCAAAGCTTCCGCGAAAGTGAAGATATAGTAAAGCGGTTTCACAATGCCGCAGACGGCAGACTTAAAATAGATATGAGCCTGCACGCCGAGTATACAAACAGAAGAACAATAATTGAGCAGTTCGCCGAAAAGGTCCGCGAGAGAGGGCTTAGGGCGCACATACACCTGTCTGAAACGAAGAAAGAACACGAAGAATGTAAGGCGAAGTACTCGTTAACTCCGACGCAGCTCTTTTATAAATGCGGAGTTTTTGACGTGCCGACAACTGCGGCTCACTGTGTTTGGGTTGAGGACGGAGATATTGAGCTTTTACGCGAAAAGGGCGTGACGGCAGCCACGTGCCCGGCGAGTAACCTGAAGCTCGGCAGCGGTATATGCGATGTCTACAAGCTCTTAAAAAGCGGCGTCAATGTGGCAATAGGTACAGACAGCGTCGCCTCAAACAACAATCTTAATATGATAAAGGAAATGTTCCTTTGCGCGCTTTTGCCGAAAGGTCTTCATAACGACGCCTCGGTGGTTTCCGAACGCGATATTTTAAAAATGGCTACCGTAAACGGATACAAGGCACAGGGTAGAGAGGACAGCGGCGCAATAAAAGCGGGGTACAAAGCTGACCTTTGCGTTTTAAACATCGAAAGCGAGCATATGTATCCGCAAACCGATATGATAAATAACCTTGTATATGCCGCAGACGGTGCCGATGTTGTGCTGACTATGGCGGACGGAAGAGTGCTTTATAAGGACGGAGAATTCACAACGATTGACATTGAAAAGGTCAAAAGCACCGTAAATGCCGCAGCGAGCAGAATTATAAGCGAGGTAAAGAAAAATGGCTGACATCATAGAGCGAAACGCAGATTATATAAGGTCGAAAATAACCGAAATACCGAAAACAGCAATAGTCTTGGGCTCGGGGCTCGGCGATATGGGCGAAAAAATCGAAAACCCCGTGTATATAGATTACGGCGAGCTTGAAGGCTTTGCCGTATCTACCGCTCCCGGTCACAAGGGCAGATTTATCGTAGGCAGGCTTTCGGGAAAACCCGTTATTTGTATGCAGGGCAGGCTTCACTGCTATGAGGGTTGGGAGCTTGATAAAGTCGTATTGCCGATAAGAGTTATGCGTGCCCTCGGAGCGGAAAATCTGATACTTACCAATGCCGCCGGCGGAGTTAATCTCGACTTTAAACCCGGGGATATTATGCTTATAACCGACCATATCAATTTTATGGGCAGAAATCCGCTTGTGGGAAAAAATGACGACAGCGTAGGCACACGTTTCCCGGATATGTCGTTTGCATATAATCCGTCACTTCGTGAAATTGCCGAATTGTGCGCCGCAAAAACGGGCACCGACCTTAAAAAGGGCGTATATCTCGGCTGCCTCGGGCCGTCGTATGAAACACCGGCGGAAATTCGTGCATTTCGTATACTCGGAGCGGACGCAGTCGGTATGTCCACCGTTCCGGAGGTAATAGCCGCCAATCATTGCGGATTTAAAGTACTCGCTTTTTCTCTTATCACAAATATGGCGGCAGGAGTTTTAAACCAGCCGTTAAGCGAGGAAGAGGTGCTGACCACGGGTAAACTCAAGGCTCGCGAAATGCAAAAGCTCATTTCGGAGATACTTCTGAATTTGTGATTTTACGGTGCAAATCTTCTTCCGAAAGCTCGTTATAAAGCAAAAAAACATTGACACAAAGCGAAAACTGTGATATTATAGTTTTCGCCTAATACGGAGAGATACCGAAGTGGTTATAACGGAACGGTCTTGAAAACCGTCGTACGGCAACGTACCGTGGGTTCGAATCCCACTCTCTCCGCCACTTAGAAGAGAAAGCGGATTTTCCGCTCTCTCTTTTAACAATCGAATAGTGTCATAGACGCTACCAATGCAGAAGTACTCAAGTTGGTGACGAGGCGCCCCTGCTAAGGGCGTAGGTCGGGTAACCGGCGCGAGAGTTCGAGTCTCTCCTTCTGCGCCAGGAAAGGTATCGGGATTTTCCCCGGTACCTTTTTTCTGTATAATGCAAAAAGGGCAGGGAGACTCGAACTCTTCGTCCATCTTTTTGCGGAGCAAAAAGGGACATAAAATAAACTGTTCGCAGAGCGAACACGACGGGTTGAAAAACCGTCGAGTCTCTCCTTCTGCGCCAGAAAAGGTATCGGGATTTTCCCCGGTACCTTTTTTCTGTATAATGCAAAAAGGGCAGAGAGACTCGAACTCTTCGTCCGTCTTTTTGCGGAAAACAGCCTCCCTTGTAAAGGGAGGTGGGTTGCCGTAAGGCAAGCCGGAGGGATTTTCTCAAAAAATAGATTTCAAAAAGAAAGTGCTTCGCTTTTTAATCCCTCAGTCATTTTCGATGACAGCTCCCTTTACAAGGGAGCCTAATTTAATCCCTCTGTCTGCTCACTTCGTTCGTAGCATGCCCCTAACGGGAGAGAGCCTTTTTTCATGATTGTTGACGTTTTCTGTACACAAACGGATATTATGTATAAAAATGCCTGCTTTGCTTGTCTGTTTTGTTATTTGTCTTGAATATAATGTGAAATAGTGATATAATTCAAAGCAGTCTACTTTTAATTTTTTTACAAAATAACAAGAAAGAGGTGCTTGTGGTGCCAGCTAAGGCAAAAAAGGTTATTAAGGTTATTTTAATTATTTTACTTGCGGCGGTTCTGATAGTGGGGGGATATGTCGCCTATGTTATGATTGATTATCACAGAATTGAAGATAATCAAGCCTTACAAATTAACGATGCAACGAGTGATGCTGCTCTTGTAGATACGGAATATAAGGTCATATCCTACAATATCGGCTTCGCGGCATATACGCCCGATTTCGGCTTCTTTATGGACGGCGGTACACAAAGCCGTGCCGAATCGGAGGAGTCGGTCAAAAATGTGATAAGCGGCGTCGGGGATTTTCTTAAATCAGAAGCTCCCGATTTCATCCTTATTGAAGAGGTCGATAAAAATGCGACTCGCAGCTATCACTATGACGAAGAGGCTGCTCTCAGAAATATGCTTGAGGGTTATGACTCTACATTTACCGTGAATTTTGACAGCCCGTATCTATTCTATCCGCTCAGCAAGCCGCATGGAAAATCGTATGCCGGTATGCTTACATTATCAAGATTCAATATTGAAAGCGGACTCAGACGCAGTCTGCCTATCGAAGACGGATTTATGAAATTTGTTGACCTTGACCGTTGCTATTCGGTATCAAGAGTTTCCGTCAGCAACGATAAGGAGCTTGTGCTGTATACGCTTCATCTTTCTGCATACACTTCCGACGGCACAATTGCCACCGAGCAGCTAAATATGCTCATAAATGATATGCAGGCTGAGTATGAAAAGGGCAATTATTGTATCGCAGGCGGCGACTTTAATAAGGATTTGCTCGTCGACTCCGGAAAAATATTCGGAATCGACGGTGCCGACTATACTTGGGCACAGCCGGTAGATCCGACGCTGTTTGACGGTACCAATCTCAGTATGGTAGCTCCGTTTAACGAGGAAAAACCCGTTCCGTCATGCAGAAATGCGGACGGTCCGTATAACGACAATCAATTTGTCCTTACTGTTGACGGCTTTATAGTCTCAGACAATGTTACTGTTTCCGGCAGCGATGTCTACGATCTCGGATTTAAGTATTCCGATCACAATCCGGTGTATATGACGTTTAAGCTAAATGGCTAAATTTGAGATTTTCGGTCGCAGAATAAAGAGAGGGGCATTCCTTATGTCTGAAAAACACAGCTCGGCGTCAAAGAGTAAATTACTCGGCACGGTGCTTTTGATTTTGGCTCTCTTCGGGTTCTTTGTGTTTATCTATCGACTTTGTTACTATCACTACGAGTACGACCCGCAATACAGCCCGGTGGATTACGGCAAATACAATATCCTGTCTTACTTTACCGTGCAGTCAAATTTCTTTGCGTATGTGTATTTCCTGTGCGCGGCACTTTCGATATTCGGAGTTAAAAAGGCGGAGAAAATAGGTTTTAATCCTTATATTGGTGCTCTTGTTACCGTATATGTTCTCGTGGCCGGAATTACATATTGCGCCGGTATCCCAATGGGGCTTACTCCGCCCTTCAAGTGGGATACGCCGGCTCATTCGATGTCGAGCTTTATACAGGTGTATTACCATATGATAATGCCGCCGGCGGCGCTTATAGTATGGTTTTTCCCGTTTACCGACCGTGCAATAGGCAAAAAATGCTTTTGGCTGTCGGGAATTTATCCGCTTGTTTATTCGATTTTTTCAATGGTGCGCGGAAGATTTTCCGACCCTACATATTATCCGTATCCGTTTTACAATCCTGAATTTATATGGGAAACCGTTGCAAAAAATATGCCGTTCAATATCGGACTTTCATATTTGATTATAGCGGCTTTGCTTATTTTCGGCATATTGATTTTTGCGCTGTTGACTCTTCTTATCGCCGCTATACATAATAAACTAATCAAAAGGATAAAATGAGTTTTATAGTAAGCAGTGTTAAAAGTTACTTTGAACTCAAAAAATTGACAAAAAATTGACAATTTTTACACTGAAATAAAACAGATTTCACAAAAATTTTAATTGCTTTACATTTTATACTATGTTATACTGTATTTTACATCAGTATAAACGGGGGAGAAAAATGGAGAAAAAAGAATCCAAGGCAGTTGAAACGACTGCTCCGCATCCGAACAAAATAGGCATCAAGGAGGGCATAGGCTATATGCTCGGCGATGCCGGAAACCTTTTTGTTTTAACTTATGTTTCGTCATTTTTAAAGGTGTTTTACACCGATGTACTTAAAATAGCGACAGATAAGGTAGCCACTTTGTTTTTGGTTTCGCGTCTCTGGGATGCGGTAAACGATCCTATGTGGGGAACGATTGTTGCAAAAAGGCGCCCAAATAAGGACGGTAAATACCGTTCGTATCTCAAATGGCTCGCAATTCCGCTTGCTCTCTCGCAGCTTGTGTGCTTTGTTGATGTTAGGGCGATAACAAATAAGCAGTGGGCACTGCTTTTGTTCGCGTATGTTACATATATAGCGTTCGGTATGCTCTATACCGGAATGAATGTTCCGTTTGGTTCTCTTGCGTCTGTTATAACCGACGATCCCGACGGCAGAACCCTTCTTTCGACCTTCCGCTCAATAGGCGGCGGAATCGGCGGAGCGGCTCCGCTTCTTTTGGCTCCGTTTATTATTTATACCAAGGTCAAAAATCCCGACGGATCTACATATAACGTTGCAAATCCCAACGGTATGTTTTGGTTTGGCGCGGCTATGGCGGCGTGTGCGGTTATATTCTATTATGCCTGCTATGCTAACACCAAAGAGCGTGTTCCCTCCGAGGCAGAGCCTAAGGTGGATATGAAAAAGCTGTATGCCGGAATGTTTAAGAGCCGCCCCTTTATAGTCTTGGCTCTTACGGGAATACTGATAAGCGGTCAGCTTCAATTTGCTTCGCTCAATCAGTATCTCTATAAGAACTATTTCTGTAATACAAGCCTTTCCGTTATAGGTACAATAGCACAGTATTTACCTATGGCTGTTATGATACCGTTTGTGCCGAAACTCGTTAAAAAGTTCGGCAAAAAGGAGCTCAGCGGATTCGGAGCGTTTTTCTCGGCTCTTGCCGCAATAGCGTGCTATATTATAAAGCCGAGACCCGATCAGGCAGGCATTTTTATTTTCCTGCTGTTCATTATAGGCTTCGGATATTCCTTCGTTTCCATAACAAACTGGGCGGTCGTCGCCGACGTTATCGACTATCAGGAATATAAGACCGGAATTAAAAACGAGAGTGCGGTATACGCCGTTTATACCTTCTGCCGTAAACTCGGTCAGACAGCGGCTGACTACGGCGGACTTATGCTTCTCGGCAAGGTAGGCTATGATGTGCAGCTTATGTCAAACGCCGGCTATGTCGACGGCGTAAGCGAGGGAATACTCAAAATCTGCACACTGATTCCCGCAATAACTTATACTCTTATATTCCTGCTTTATCAGTTCGCATATCCGCTTTCGAAGAGCAAGCTTGAACCGGTTTACGATTATGTTCGTAATATGAACTGTGCGGCGCAAAGCAGAGAAATTTATTGAATAACAATTAAAAAATAAAAGCGCAACCCGGAGCCCCATAAAAGGCTCCCTTTACAATGAAACGCGACATAAGCTTCAAGCTGTCAGTCATTCTGCTCTCGACCCATTCCGA
>ULWM01056211.1_pt1 | contig 16425 bp, 9 predicted proteins | sample 1960331 | NCBI WGS metagenome assembly ULWM01 (sample SAMEA4835812, study PRJEB28245) | human gut metagenome | biome: gut microbiome; material: fecal sample | place: Denmark | collected 2008 | reverse complement strand
AGGCCAATGTGACGGCTTCGGGCGCATCGTCGGCAGACACCTACCGCACAATAAAAAAGACATACACCGTTATTGTGAGATACGAGTTGGCCGACCGGCCATGACGTTGTCGCATGATGAAAAATACTGTTGTCCGTCTGCTCCGCCACGTGCGGGGCAGGCGGACTTTTGTTTTGTTCCGGACAACGCGGACGCGATAAACATTGATATAGCATTTACCTACGCCATGACAGACCTACACTGGCATGAACGATAAATCATCATCAGGAGCGCGGCGCGTAATTCTCATGCCTTTTCCGTCGCCTCATGTCAGCGTTTTTAATGGAAACTGACGGGACATGCTTACGATTTTTCTTGACTGAATTTTGACAAAATATTTTCGCGAAAGAGATGTAAATGAATGTTAAATCGGGCATTATGAAGCCTGTTTCGGTATTTACCGCATAGCCATATACCCTTAAATGTAGTCCGAAAAACCTATTCTTACATTCCGATATTGCCCATTTCATGGTCCGATAAAGCCCATATCAGGGGCTGAAAAGCACCATTTCGTACCCTGAAATAGGCCATTTCGCAAGCCGAAACGGTGCTTTTTGCAATGCGAAGAAATACCACTTAAACATAAATCACTGATAATCAATAATATATAAAAACTTCTTATTTTCCGCATATTTGCGCCCGATGAAGTGTCCGTTCGCAAATACGAGCTTATTTTTCGGGGTATATCGGGAAACTCCGAAGGAAAAACCGAAATCCGCTTACAATTTGAAAGTTGCCTGTATCGGTTCTCTCTCCGTATGAGAAAACAACGCTTATCCGGCTTATACCCGCAGTCTTTCATTGAAGTCAAATCACGTTCTATTTCCGTCAGTCCGTTTCCCGACAGTCAGACTTCTCCATACAGTTCTGCGAAAAAAATCGTTCCTCCCGCCGACATTTCTATTCCGGTTGCGCCGTGAGCACGAACGTCATGTGTCGCCATGTGGTGCATGGTCTCCGCAGCCGTGTCCTTTTATACGCATTTCCTGTGTTTTCAAGGCTGTAGGAGATGCAGTTTATTACATATTTATAACCATAAAATACGGAATTTGTGTTATTACCCATCCACTTTTTTAAAGAATCTTAATTTCTGTAATCGTCTGATTATCAATAACATTGCATTTTTATTCCATCCACATGAATCCACTTTCTGTTTTTGTGCGCTTTTTTTGCGCATTTTTAATGAATAAATTTGCGATGGTTAAATCGCGAAATTACCTAAACAAAAACCAAATGTTATAAACTTTATGAGAAAATGTAAATCTATCATTCTGACGTTATTGGTTTCGTTTATATCAATGACCATGTACGCGCAGGATTTCATCTGCTCAGGTACAATCGTCGATGAATTAGGCGAACCGATAATAGGAGCGTCGGTATTCCAGACAGGAAGCAAGAACGGCGCTTTCTCCGACATCAACGGAGAGTTTAAGTTGGCACAGGTGCCGGAGGGCAGCTCAATCACAATCTCGTACATCGGATACAAGACCATCGAGACAAAGGCAGCGGCCGGCATGCGTATCGTCATGCACGAGGACAACGAGCTGTTGGGCGAAGTTGTCGTAGTGGGTTACGGTGTACAGAAGAAGAGTGTCGTCACGGCGTCAATAGCCAAGGTCTCCGCCAGCGACCTCGCCACCACAGCACCGGTGCGTATGGACAACGCCCTGAAGGGTCTCGCTGCCGGTGTCACCGTTACATCATCGTCAGGACAGCCGGGTGCGGCTGCGCAGATACGCATACGCGGTATCGGAACCATAAACAACTCTGACCCGCTGTACATTGTCGACGGTATGCCTATCGAGGGCGGACTCGACTATGTGAACCCGAGCGACATCGAGAGTATAGAGGTGCTTAAGGACGCGGCGTCCGGAGCAATCTACGGTGCGCGTGCCGCCAACGGTGTAGTACTCGTAACCACCAAGTCGGGAAAGAAGGGTAAGGTGAAGGTTAACTACAACTTCTCTTACGGATGGCAGAGCAAATGGCGCAAGCGCGACGTGCTCAACGCCACTGAGTATGCAGTGATGATGAACGAGGGTTATATCAACGCCGGCATGCAGCCGCTCTATTCTGACCCGTACAATCTGACCGACGCCATGGGCAATTCCATCACTACCGGAACCGACTGGCAGGACGAGCTGTTCAACGACAACGCGCCTGTGATGAATCACGACGTGACCATCAGCGGTGCTTCGGACAAGGTGAACTATTATCTCTCAATGGGTTACTACGAGCAGGAGGGTATCATTGGCGGCAATTTCGACCGCTCCAACTATCAGCGTCTCTCGCTGCGCAGCAACACCAAATACAATCTGTTCGACGTATCAAAGGAGCGCAACTGGCTCAACAAGCTCGACGTGACAGTGAACCTTTCTTACGCACGTGTTAAGTCGAAGAGCATCGACGCCAACTCGCAGTGGGGTCCTCCGCTGGGTTCGGCTCTCTCGCTCTCGCCTATACTCACACCTACACTTACGGGCGCGGCTGCCGACGCTCAGGACGAGTTCTATCGTCAGACACAGCCCGACTATCCCGGCCCGATACTCTCGCCAAACGGCGACCCGTACACCATCGCCGGTACGACATACAACGAGATGGTGAACCCGCTGGCATCGCTCTCGCTGCCGGGCGCACAGAACTGGAGCCACAAGTTCGTAACCAACTTCGCAGCCGAGCTGCAGCTGTGGGACGGACTGAAATATCGCATATCCTACGGCGCAGACATGTCGTTCTGGGGTAATGAAAGCCACACGATACTGTATTATCTCACCACAAACAACAAGGCCACTCACACTGGAGAACTCAGGCGTTGAGTTCGAACTCGGATACAAGTTCAACGTGGCAGACGCTCAGTTCAGCATCCGCGGCAATGCCTCTTATCTGCATAACGAACTCATAGAGCTGGGTAACGACACGGGATGGGCTGCATACGACTCGTTCCAGGGCGTGGGCACCATCACACGTGCGATGAACGGCGAGCCGTTCCCATACTTCTACGGACTGAAGACAGCTGGAATATTCCAGACACAGGAGGAGATAGACGCTTATGTGGGACCTGACGGAAAGACTCCTATACAGCCGGATGCAAAACCGGGTTACGTGAGATTCGTCGATCTGAACAACGACGGTGTGATAGACGACAACGACCGCACCAAGATCGGCAAGGGTATGCCTGACTGGACGTTCGGTGTGAACTTCTCAGCAGCATGGCGTGGATTCGACTTCAACATGATGTGGCAGGGCACTGCCGGCAACGACGTGTTCGACGCTACACGACGCATAGACATCAACTCAAGCAACCTGCCGTCGTGGATGCTCAACCGCTGGACCGGTCCGGGCACTTCCGACAAGTATCCTATCTTCATCGTAGGCGACTCTTCAGACAACTGGAAGTCTTCAGACCTCTACGTGTATGACGGTTCTTACCTGCGCCTGAAGAACATCGAGCTGGGCTATACGCTCCCGGCAAACCTCACAAAGACCGTGTTCATAAACAGACTTAGAGTATATGTTTCTGCCGAGAACCTTCTTACATTTACTAAATATCATGGCTTTGATCCAGAAATCTCTTCGGGTGAAACTTCGCTCGGCGTAGACTACGGTGTATATCCGCAGGCTCGTGTATGGCGAATAGGTTTCAATCTGGAGTTCTAAACCTAAACAATGTTTTGACGTTGACGGGAATAAGGTCTGAGGCTCTGCCGACGACCTTACCGCCCGGAAACCTAAGACAATTAAAAACAAGACAACAATGAAAAAGCTAAATATATATGCCGGCCTTATCATGGCCGCCTCGGTGACGCTTACCGGCTGTAGTGACGACTTCCTGGAGGTCACACCGCCTACGTCAAATCCGATAGAGGAGTATTTCACAACGCGCGATCATGTCTATGAATCGCTTATCTCCGCCTATGCGCCGCTGCAGTGGCCTGACTGGGGATATGACCAGTATAACCCGCTGAACATCATGAGCGACATCATGGCAGACGATATATGGCCGGGTGGAGCAAGCAGTACGGATAACCAGTACTGGCACCTGATGATGAACTACAACGCCAATCCCGAGAACTGTATGTCGGGACTGTGGACTTGTGAGTATAGCGGTATAAAGCGTTGCAACGACGTGCTGACATACATAGGATGGGCAGGCGACAACATAGATGAGGACGAGCGCGCTCTGTGGACAGCCCAGATGCATGTGCTGAGAGCTTACTACTACTGCAATCTGTGGAAGTTCTGGGGCAACATTCCGTTCTATACTGAGAACCTTGAGTTCCCTTATCTTGCCGAGCAGCTTTCTGCCGACGATGTATACAACAACGTGATTACAGACCTGGAGGCAGTGATAGAACAGAATGTACTGCCGATGAAATGGGAAGACACGGCAAGCGAGGACAACGTGGGCAAGGTGTCGCAGACCATGGCCTACATGCTTTATGCCGAGATGGTGATATATCAGAACGACGAGAGCCGCTATTCCAAGGCGCTCGGATACATGAACGACATAATCGGAAGCCAGCAGTATGAGCTCATGTCGAGCTATGCCGCAATATTCGAAGAGAGCGGCGAGTGGGGCTCGGAGTCCATATTCGAGGTGAATTATAAGGACGACAACGCTGTGCGTTCGTGGAACGGACCTCTCGTTTCGGGTGGTACGGTTCTCCCGCGTCTCATCAGTCCGAGCGCCTGGGCTGCAAACGCAGGCGACGACAGCGGCGTGACAAACGGCTGGGGATTTGCTCCGGTACGCACGGAGACATTCCAAATGTTCGCCAATGGTGACGAGCGCCGCGACGTGACATGCTTCGATGCCAACGCACACGGCACTTATGAGCACCGTTATCAGGACACTGGCTACTTCCTCGGCAAGTATATCGCCAAGTCGGAGAACAACAAGGACCAGGCAGCCGACGGCGACCTGAACTTCAACAACAACCTGCGCATATACCGTTATGCTGAGACTCTACTCAACGCTGCCGAACTGCTGCTCCGCACAGGAGGCGACGCGGGACTGGCTGAGACTTACCTCAATCTCGTGCACAACCGTTCGGGACTTACCGACCGTGTGAGCGCTACGATTGACAACATCATAAACGAGCGCCACCTCGAGTTCGTAGGCGAAGGCAAACGCTATTGGGATCTGGTGCGTACGGGTAAGGCCGCATCGACACTTGTGCCCGATAATTATGGCTACCGCACCAACACATGGAGCGAATCGAAGAAATATCTGCCTATACCGCAGGCTGAGATAGATGCCGCACAGGGCACTCTGACTCAGAACAATTATTAATCAAACACAACAATAAGTGACAAATTATGAAAAAGCTTAATTATATATTGGGCGCGTTTGCCGCAGTGGCATTGTCACTGGCTTCGTGCTCTCCCGACGACATTGACGGTGTTGACGAGAACGGACTGCCGCTCGCAGAGAACGCCAAGGTGACCGTTGAGGTGGATCAGACAATCAACCAGGCTACGTTCAAGCTTGAGGGCAACGGCATTTATCCTATATGGATAATGGATTGGGAAAGTACCAACCCTTATTCCACGCAGAACGGACTGAAGAAGATATTCAACAATGCCGGCGACTATGTGCTGAAATATCGTGTGGGCAACCGCAACGGATTCAGTCAGGGCATGGGTTCCACCACGTTCCATATTGACAACTCACTCGTGGATTACGACATGTATGCCACGATGCTCAGCGGAAAGACATGGCGCATATCCAAGGACGAGCAGGGACATCTGGGTTGCGGCGAACCGGGCAGCGACGGTCTGGGCTGGTTCTCTGCCGCTCCTAACGAGAAGCAGGGCACGGGTCTGTATGATGACGAGATAACATTCACTGCCGACGGGACATATACTTACAGTCCCGGTGCCGACGGACTGGTGTTCGTGAACACCGGATGTACGGTGTTCCAGGAGAATCCCGGCAACGGCGAGGATTTTGATGCTGCCGCTCAACAACAGACCGCACAATACGAGATCAAGGGCGAAGGAAACAATGTTTATCTGGTGCTTCCGGCACAGACTCTGTTCCCTTACATCTCATGCGACAATCAGTATAATACGCCTAAGTTCCGCATAGAGAGCATAACAGGCTCGAAGCTCGTGCTCGTATATGACGACGGAACTATAGCTTGGCACTATATCCTTACAAGCAAGGCCGAGGAGCAGAGCTTCGACGGATTCGATCCGGACAGCGAGTACAACATGTTCAAGAACTGTACGTACACAAACGAGTTCTTCTATGCTCCGGGTTGGGCACAGATAGCCGATCCTACGCTTACCGCCAACGGCAATTCGTTCACCATAGACCTGCCTGTGGCAACAAGCGAGAAGTGGCAGGCTCAGGTTAAGTTCCTCACCGACATGAGCACAAGTGCGGCTTCAAACTATGACTTCAGCTGCAAGCTCATGTCCAACACCAACCATAACAATGTTACGGTGAAACTGGTAAAGACCGGTGACGACGACACTTATTATTTCGAAGAGACCATTGCGCTGAAGGCTTATGAGGAATATGTGTTCTATAAGAGCGACATGCCGGGATTGGATATGGACAATGTTTCATTGGTACTCGACTTCGGTGGTAATGCCGAGAATACTCAGGTGACGTTGAGCGACGTAGTTCTGAAAGACCATGCCAACGACGACGGAACCGTGTTACCGTCGGAAGAAGAGGACAAGACAGTCTATACCTACGACTCTGAAAACAATCTCTGGAAAGTGAATGTGGACGACACGGACGCTTATACCACAGAGTTCTATTACGCTCCGGGATGGTCGCAGATTGCTGATCCGGGATTTACGAAGAATGGAGGCAACTATACCATAACGCTGCCGTCGGCTACTTCGGAACAGTGGCAGGCTCAGGTGAAGATAAAGACATGTATCGCTGCTGAGGCTGATGTGGCTTACGACTTCAGTTGCACGCTGATGTCAAACAAGGAACTCAGGGGTGCGACAGTGAAACTCACCGATGGTGCCAACGACGCCGACAACTTCTTCTTCACCGAGCGTGTGGATCTCGCACCTTATGAGGAGTATGTGTTGAAGGTGTCGGCATCCAAACTGGCTATCGGAGCCTCTCAGGGACTGATGCTTGTGCTTGATTTCGGCGGATGCCAGGACAACACAACGGTGACTGTGAACAACATTGTGTTGCAGAAGACAACTCAATGATATCTTAACAATCTGCTTTATAATTTGTGGAATCCATTGCTTTGCAGGAGATCGTCAGTTGACTTGGAAGAACAGACATCTGCAGACAAGGAAACATCAATGTGGGTTTTAAAAGATGATTTCTTGCAGGCAATGGATTTAAATAATAATATGCGGATTGATAAAATAAAACATAAACAATAACGTTATAAAAATAATAAGATAATGAAAACCCGAATGATATTAAGCATGTTTTTTGCTGCTGTGGCCGGACTTATGGCTTGCAGCGATGAGCGGGAGACGGTTTATGCACCTGACAATCAGCAAGTGACGTTGTCGGTAACGGAAGAGAAACTTACGGCTGACGCGGCTTCGTTCAATGTGAATGTTACTACCGACCATGAATTTGCAGCATATTCTACAGTTGATTGGATGACGGTGAGTCCTGAAGGATCGGTAAAGAAAAACGAGACTCTTACTGTCACGGTGGAAGCAAACACCGAAACAGAAAGCCGTACGGGTGAAGTGATAGTATGGTGTGGTGGCACAAGACGTGCCGTAAAGGTAAGCCAGGCAGGCGTTGAGGCACCTGATACAGAGATAACAGCTCCTGACGGATATTCGCTTGTGTGGAACGACGAGTTCGACGGAACGGAACTGAGCAGCGACTGGACGTTTGAAGTGGCTGGACCGGGCTTCGTGAACAACGAGCTTCAGAACTATGTCAAGGGCAACGACGTGGCTGAGGTCTCTAATGGAACATTGAAAATAAATCTCTATAAAGACGGCAACGACATCAAGTCGGCACGCATCTATGCAAAGCGTAACCAGGGATGGAAGTACGGATACATAGAAGCAAGCATCAAACTGCCTGAAGGTAAGGGCACATGGCCTGCTTTCTGGATGATGCCGGTGAACTTCACCTCATGGCCGGGAGATGGAGAAATAGATATAATGGAATCGGTGGGATACGACCTGAACGTGGTTGTCTCGACGATACATTGCAACAAGTATAATAACGGAGGCACGGCAATAGAAAGCGCACGCACTTCTGTCGCTACGGCTTACTCGGAATTCCACAAGTATGCTCTTGAATGGACGGCAGACAAAATGGTGTTCTATGTTGACGGCAAACAGCTGCTCACATATAACAACGACGGCACAGGAAAGGATGCCTGGCCCTTTGACTCACCATTCTATGTGATACTCAACCTTGCGTGGGGCGGCTCTTGGGGCGGCTTACAGGGAGTTGACGAAAGTTGTCTTCCTGCAACCATGGAAGTGGATTATGTGAGAGTATTCCAGAAGTAGAAAAGAAGCTGACAATAAGGTTGAAGCTGCTTGCGACCGGTTAGCCGTGTGCCATTGACGCCGCGGAGCGCGGCCGTGGGTGGCTTCTGTGTTAAATGTACTGCGTAAACAGGTCTATCGTGTTACGGAAACGTGCATGTCATACGGTGAAAAGGTGTATGTCACGCGATGAAAAGGCGCATTTTACATGCTGATAAAGCCTTTTCCGCATGCCCAGACGGTGCATATCATACCCTCAGATGGGTGCTCATGGTACATCGGAATGGGCTTTGTCGTACTGCGATATGCGGACAGGCTTGCTGTTTTCCGCTTGATATGCGGATCACAACAGTCGAAAGTCGTATCATGAAAATTAATGATTTAAAGTCATAAATGCAAGCTGAAAATCTGATTTCAATGACGTCTTAAATATTTTAAAAGTCTGAAACATACTTTAAAACGATTATTATCCACCACCAAAATATATGGAACAAAAAATGCAATATATTGAAAATGAATGTTTTACTCTTTTAATACACCTTTATCATACCACCAAGTGACTTTATATGCTTGTATTCGATGAATTTAGTTTTTAAATTTGCAAAAGGAGAAAACAGCGACCTTAAACTTTAAAGATTTATGCAACATTTATGATTTATAACTAAAAACGATATGACATAAGGTTGCATTACATATGTTGAAGTCTGCTAAACTTGATCTGATAAATAAGAATCCTATATAAACTAAAGACAATGAAAAAATTTATAACAATGGCTGTTGTTGCAGCGTTTGCTGCTAATGTGGCCAAGGCTCAGTCGGTTCCGGTCTATCTTGACGCGACTAAGCCCATCGAACAGCGTGTGGAGGATGCGCTGAAGCGTATGACGCTCGACGAGAAAATAGCTGTCATACACGCTCAAAGCAAGTTCAGCTCGCCGGGCGTGGCACGCCTCGGCTTCCCTGATTTCTGGACAGACGACGGACCTCATGGCGTTCGTCCCGACGTGCTTTGGGATGAATGGGAGCAGGCCGGACAGACAAACGACTCGTGTGTGGCTTTTCCTGCGCTCACATGTCTTGCCGCTACGTGGAATCCTCAGATGGCAATGGCTTACGGTAAGGCTCTCGGCGAGGAGGCGCTCTATCGTGGCAAGGACATGATTCTCGGTCCTGGCGTCAACATTCTGCGCACACCTCTCGGCGGACGTAACTTCGAGTATATGGGTGAAGACCCTTATCTGACATCACGTATGGTGGTGCCTTATGTTCAGGGACTGCAGTCCAATGGCGTTGCAGCCTGCGTAAAGCATTTCGCTCTGAACAATGACGAGGAATATCGCAATCAGGTTAATGTCATCGTTGACGACCGTGCTCTTTACGAAATATATCTTCCGGCATTCAAGGCTGCCGTTACCGAAGGACACGTATGGGGACTCATGGGTGCCTACAACCTTTATAATGATCAGCACAACTGCCATAACAAGCGTCTGCTCTGCGACATCCTGAAAGGCGAGTGGGGCTTCGACGGCGTTGTGGTATCCGATTGGGGCGGTGCGCATGATACGCGCCAGGCTGTTGAGAACGGACTCGATATGGAGTTCGGAACATGGACCGATGGCCTTTCTTTCGGCGAATCGAACGCATACAACAACTATTATCTCGCCCGTCCTTACCGCGAGTTGATACAGAAGGGCGAATATTCTACAAAAGAACTCGACGATAAGGTGCGTCGCGTACTGCGTCTCTTCTTCCGCACTACGATGCGTACAGACCGTGGAAACGGCTCCATGAATTCTGAGGCTCATTATGCTACGGCACGACGTGTGGCTGATGAGGGCATCGTTCTCCTCAAGAATGAAGGCAATCTGCTGCCTCTCGACACCACGAAAGCGCTCCGCGTGCTCGTTGTCGGTGAGAATGCCATCAAGATGATGACTGTTGGAGGAGGCAGCTCGTCGCTGAAAGCACAGCGTGAGACGCTTCCTATCGAGGGCATGCGCAAATATATGGGCAATATGATCAAGATAGATTATGCCCGTGGTTATGTAGGTGATACCATCGGTGAGTACAATGGAGTCGTGGCAAAACAGAAACTCTACGAGCCGCGTACAGCCGACGAACTCATTGCCGAGGCTGTAGATAAGGCCAAGAATGCCGATTGCGTGGTGTTCTTCGGCGGTTTGAACAAGAGCGATTACCAGGATGCCGAAGGTCATGACCGCAAGGAGTACGGTCTGCCTTACGGTCAGGACCGTGTGGTTGAGGCTCTTGCAAAGGTCAATAAGAACATAGTATTCGTCAATATATCAGGTAATCCGGTTGCAATGCCGTGGCGTAACAAGGTTAAATCCATCGTACAGGGCTGGTTCCTTGGCTCTACTGCCGGCGAGGGTCTGGCCGATGTGCTTACCGGACGCGCCAATCCTTCAGGCAAGTTGCCTTACACATGGTGGCAGAAGCTTGACGATGTGGCTGCCCATAAGCTCAATACTTATCCGGGAACATGGCGCGACGGCAAGAAGATCATCGACGAAGAATATAAGGAAGGAATCTTTGTAGGCTATCGTTGGGCTGATAAGGAGAACATAAAACCGGTGTTCGCATTCGGTCACGGCTTGAGTTACACCACGTTCAAGATAGGCAAGGCAACTGCCGACAAGGCCAAGATTGCCCAGGGCGACAGCATAAGCTTCACTGTCAGCGTTACCAATACGGGCAGCAAGGCAGGCTCTGAGGTCGTGCAGCTTTATGTACGCGACTGCAAATCTTCGCTTGTCCGCCCGTACAAGGAACTTAAAGCCTTCAAGAAAGTGAGCCTCCAGCCAGGCGAGACCAAGCAGGTTAAGCTGACCATAGGCACTGATGCCTTGAGCTTCTTCGATGACAAAGCCCACAAATGGACAGCTGAACCGGGTGACTTCGAAGCTTTGATAGGCAACTCTTCAGATAATCTTAAACAGAAAGTTAAATTTGTTTTAATGTGATAATTTGTGTCACAGGCCGGAGGACATAAGTTGTCCGGTCTGTGTATTTTTTTACCATTATTATTTTATTATTATGATATCAATACGTAAAACATTGACGACAATAGCATCGTGTGTGCTCGCCCTTACTGCTACGGCGCAGAACACAGACATGGATAAGTTTGTCAACGATCTTATGTCGCGCATGACTCTTCAGGAGAAAATAGGTCAGCTAAATCTTCAGGTGGCCGGCGACATCACCACCGGAAATGCTCAAGACACCCAGGTGGCAAGCCTCATAAGGTCAGGAAAAATGGGTGGAGTGTTCAACATTAAGGGAGTTGAAAATATAAAGGAACTCCAGAAGATTGCGGTTAAGCAGAGTCGTCTGGGTATTCCTTTGCTCGTGGGCATGGATGTCATCCATGGTTATGAGACGATATTCCCCATTCCGTTTGCCCTCTCGTGCAGTTGGGATGTGTCAGCAGTCGAGGAAGCTGCCCGCATAGCGGCAAAGGAAGCCTCTGCCGACGGTATAAACTGGGTTTACAGCCCTATGGTTGACATCTGTGTCGATGCCCGTTGGGGCCGTATAGCCGAGGGCAACGGTGAAGATCCTTATCTCGGCTCACAGATGGCAAAGGCCATGATACGTGGTTATCAGGGCGATCTCAGCAGCAATTCCAACGTGATGGCCTGCCTCAAACACTTCGCTCTTTATGGTGCTGTGGAGTCAGGTCTCGACTACAACACCGTAGATATGAGTCGCCTGCGCATGTTCAACCAGTACTTCCCGCCCTATAAGGCAGCCGTTGAGGCAGGTGCCGGCAGCATCATGTCGTCGTTCAATATTGTTGACGGAATTCCGGCTACAGCCAACAAGTGGCTGCTCGACGACGTGCTGCGCAAGCTTTGGAAGTTCGACGGATTCGTTGTGACCGACTACGGTTCAATAGGTGAGATGATAAGCCACGGCGTGGGAGGTGATCTTAAAAACGCTTCTGTCTTGGCTCTCAATGCCGGCACCGACATGGATATGTGTTCTACGGGATTCTTGAATACGTTGGAGCAGTCATTAAAGGACGGCACCATAACTGAGGAAGCCATCAACACGGCATGCCGCAGAGTGCTCGAGGCAAAATATAAGCTTGGCCTTTTTGCCGACCCATACAAGTATTGCGACACCAAGCGTCGCAAGAAATACATCTTCACAGCCGACAACCGTGCCGCAGCACGCCGCATAGCTGCCGAGACATTTGTCCTGCTGAAGAACCAAAACAACCTTCTGCCGTTGAAGCGCGAGGGCAAGATTGCTCTTATAGGTCCGTTGGCAAACACCCGCGCCAACATGGCCGGAACATGGTGTGTGGCATATACTCCCGATAAGTATTCCACACTTAAGGAAGGATTTGAACGTGCGCTCCAAGGCAAAGCAGAGCTGCTCTACGCACAGGGCTGCAACCTCATGGCTGACTCTTTGCGCCAGCGTGCAGCCGAGTCCGGCAAGACCATAGAACGTGGCGACGATGCCGCTCTCAAGGCTGAGGCTCTTGCTGTTGCCGCCAAGGCCGATGTCATTGTATGTGCAATGGGTGAGAGCGCTGATATGTCAGGCGAGTGCGCCAGCCGTTCAGACCTCCGTCTGCCCGACGTACAGCGCGAATTGCTCGCCGAACTCGTAAAATTGGGCAAGCCGATCGTGATGCTCAACTTCTCCGGACGTCCGACAGTGCTTACATGGGAGCAGGACAATGTTGACGCAATACTCAATGTATGGTTCGGAGGCAGCGAGGCTGCCGATGCCATTTGCGATGTAGTGTTCGGCGATGTTGCTCCGAGCGGCCGACTCACAATGACATTCCCCCGCACGACAGGTCAAGTACCTATGTACTATAACCACATGAACACCGGTCGTCCCGTACCCGAAGGTACAAAGGAATTCCGCAAATTCGCTACCAACTGGCTCGACAACGTGAACGATCCGCTCTATCCTTTCGGTTACGGTCTCACATACACGACCTTCAGCTACGGCAAGCCCGTTGTAACAGGTTCAGGCCGCAACTTCAAGGCTTCGGTCACTGTGACCAACACTGGCTCGCGTGACGCTTACGAAGTTGTGCAGCTCTACATGCGCGATCCGGCCGCTTCTATAGCCCGTCCGGTTAAGGAACTGAAAGGATTCAACCGCATCATGCTCAAGGCAGGCGAGAGCAAGGAGGTAACTTTCGACATCACCGAGAAGGAACTCTCTTATTACAATGCCGAAGGCCGCCAGGTGTTCGAACCCGGAAAGTTCGATATAATGCTCGGCCACGACAGCCGTTCGCTCCAGACCGTAAGCATAACGGCTGAGTGATGCCGCTGTGTAATGATTTGAACTACAACGAAATATAAAAAGGAGACTTTCCTGCTTATGACAGTTATGATGTCAGAATAAGCAGGAAGGTCTCCTTTTTAAAAAACAGGGTGTCTGTTTTTGTAAATTCATAATATTGTCTTATCTTTGCAATATGTTGCATTGTCATATGTTTCATTTGAGACACGATGATGGTATGAGAATTTTATTGCTATTAATTTTTATACTGACTCCGTTGGGACATGCCGTTGCTGTCACACGTGCCGATTCGCTTTATAATTGTATTGATGAGGCCATTGCCAATTCAAGCAAGTATATAGCCAAGCGCGAAAGTTACATACGCCACATCCGCAACATGTATGCCGCAGCCGCCAATCCGTCGGCGCGTTATTCCATAGCCCTCGAACTTTATAGAGAATACCGGGCTTTCATGAGCGATTCCGCCCTTGCATGGCTCGACCGTGCTGAGACCATAGCGCGTGTCAGCGGCGATGCTGCCGGCGAGAACCGCTGCCGTGTGCTTGCAGCCTATCAGTGTTCTTCCACAGGTATGTACACCGAGGCGGTGGATATACTTGCCGGCGTGGACATGACGAAGTTCGACAGGCAGGGACTTGTGGATTACTACATGGCCTGCAATCATCTCTACGGCGAGTTGGGCTATTACAGCAAGGTTGACGCTCTCAAGAAAAGATACCTCTCGTTGTCGGCTCTTTATGCCGACTCGCTCATAGCCACGGCTGATGCCGACAGCGACATCCGCTTGTAACTGCTCGAGACACGGGCTTACGGACGGGGCGACTACATCGCTGCCCTGCGCTATAACGACCGCCGGCTGCAACTCACCGACAAGAATTCTCACCGCATGGCGATAGTCTCTTTCTATCGTTTCCTCGACTACAAGATGCTCGGCAACACCGAGGAATGGACCTACTGGCTCGCCCTCTCGGTGCTCAACGATGTGCGTAATGCCGTGCTTGACCAGGGCGCGCTGTGGGAACTGGCAAACACCATGTACACCAACGGCGAGATAGAACGCTCCTACCGCTACATAAATTTCGCTTCAGATTGCGCCACGAAGTTCGGCACCCGACTGCGCAACCAGCAGATTACGCCTGTGATGCAGGTCATAGACAAGATATATCAGATGCAGAACCGCCGCGAGAACACATATCTCAAGACGGCAATCGTGGTGTCAGTGGTTTTCCTTGTCATAGTGCTCGCGTTTCTCTTCTATCTCAACCGCCAGCGGCACAAGCTCGCCCTGGCTCAGACAGAGCTCAGTGAGAAGAACGCACAGCTGACCGACCTCAACGCCGAGATGAAACATACGCTCGACGACCTCGACACGCTCAACCACCGGCTTGTGGCGACAGGCAACCATCTCAATGAGGCTGTGGCAGGGCTCGACGAGAGCAACAGGGTGAAAGAAAAGTATATCGGACTGTTCCTGCGCCAGTGCTCGTCTTACATCGACCGTATGGACGCCATGCGTCGCGACATGCTCGCCATGCTCAAGTCGAAACGCTATGCCGACCTTTACAACCTTATGAAAAACCATAACTTCCGCGACCGGGAGCGTGAGGAGCTTTTCGAGATATTCGATTCCACATTCATCCGGCTTTTCCCTACCTTTGTCGATGAGTTCAACCAGTTGCTCAGGCCCGAGTGCCGCATATCTTTGCCCGACCAGTCGAAGCTGACAACGGGAATACGCATATTAGCCCTGATTCGCCTTGGCATCGACGACAGCTCTAAGATAGCCGAGTTTCTGCATTTCTCGGTAAACACAATATATAACTATCGCGCCAAAATAAAGAACGGATCTGCCGTAAACCGCGATGAATTCGAGAATTTTGTGAAATCTATAGGTCTGCCTAAGGCGTGACGACGGCCTGCGGGCCATATATAGACGCGCACGACGTTTCTCACCGTTCTGACCTGTAATCATGCCGCACTTATGCCTTTGTGCGCCCAGAAACGCTTATTCCGATTCTGTGCGCAATTTATATAAGCAATGCCGTTGCGGCGTCCTGCCTGCGGCATGAATGACATAAAAACTCCGAAATAAAGCATTTATTTCATAAAAACTCCGGCAATGTACGGACGGCACCGCCGCCCGTCATGCTTCCGTGTGTCATTGCCGGCGTGAGTGTCAGGCTTTGGCGGCCTTACTGCCGAATATCTTATCTACTACAAGCGCCACCGCACCGTCGCCCGTAACGTTGCAGGCCGTGCCGAAACTGTCCATGGCTATGTAAAGCGCAATCATCAGAGCCTGGTCCTGCTCTCCGAATCCCAGTACCGACGCCAGCGGTGCCAGCGCCGCCATTATTGAGCCTCCCGGCACTCCCGGCGCCGCCACCATCATCACAGACAGCAGCATCACGAATCCCGTGAAGAGCATTGCGTCGTGCGGCATGCCCTTCATTATGCAGATGGTCAGCGCGCACGCCGTTATCTTCATCACCGATCCCGACATGTGTATCGTTGCGCAGAGTGGCACGGTGAAGCCCGCCACATCGCTGCTCACGCCGTTAAGCTCGGTCTGACGCAGCGTCACCGGTATTGTTGCGGCCGACGACGATGTGCCCAGGGCCGTGAAGTATG
>ULWM01049354.1_pt1 | contig 16531 bp, 10 predicted proteins | sample 1960331 | NCBI WGS metagenome assembly ULWM01 (sample SAMEA4835812, study PRJEB28245) | human gut metagenome | biome: gut microbiome; material: fecal sample | place: Denmark | collected 2008 | reverse complement strand
ATAGGGATGCCGGAGGCGGGGCTGTCCATAACGCAGGCAATAATATTCATCTGCGAGAGCCCGAAGTCAAACTCGGTAGTCATCGCAAAGGATACGGCCTTCGCCGAGGCAAAGAGCATACCCGACCAGCCGGTGCCGATACACCTCAGGGATACGAGCTATCCCGGCGCGTCAAAGCTGGGCCACGGCAGGGGGTATAAGTACCCTCACGACTATCCCGGCCACGTGGTGGCTCAGGAGTACATGCCGCCCAGCGTAAAGGGCCATAAGTACTACATACCCGGCGAGCTGGGCAGCGAAGGGAAGATACGCCAGAACCATATCAATCAGGGAAGGATAAAGGAAAAATGATAAGCAGGACATCGGCTGAAAGGGTGCTCAACGCGGCCCTCACAACAGGGGGAGACTTCGCGGAGCTTTACATGGAGGACGGGGAGAACCACAGCATATCCATGCTGGACGGCGTGGTGGAGAATGCCGCCTACAGCCGCGCCCGGGGCGCGGGGGTGCGCATACTTTCCGGTACCCGTTCCGCCTACGCCTATACGGTGGATATATCCGAGTCCGCCCTTGTGGAGACGGCGAAAAGGGCCTCGGCTATAATAAAGGGCGAGGGGGGCGGCGTGCTGCCCTTCACGGATATACGCGACGGCAACTACAGGTGCAGGATACCATTCTCGGCGGTGGATAACGCAAAGCGGGTGCACCTGTTAAAGCTTGGAACAGACGCGGCGAAGGCTGAGTCCGGCGAGATAACCAAGGTCAGCGCCGCATATATGGATACGGATAAAAAGGTGCTGGTCTGCAACACCGAGGGAGTATGGGCGGAGGACAGGCGTCCGCGCACCCGTCTCGCCTTTACCGCGGTGGCAAGCGACGGCATGGAATTCCAGACCGGGCAGGAAATACCTGCCTTTGGCATGGGCTTTGAGGCTTATGAGCTGATAGACCCCGAAAAGGATGGGCGCACCGCCGCCCGGACTGCCGTTACAATGCTTCACGGAGTGGATTGCCCGGCGGGATATATGCCGGTAGTCATAGACGGCGGCTTCGGCGGAGTCATACTCCACGAGGCCTGCGTGCATTCATTGGAGGCTACCTCCGTCGCCCGCGGCAATTCCGAATTCTGCGGAAAGCTGGGCCAGAAGATAGCCAGCGATATAGTTACCGCCATAGACGACGGCACACTCCCCGGCGAATGGGGCAGTATACGCTACGACGACGAGGGAAACCCATCCCAGTGCAACGTACTCATACAAAACGGCATGCTTAAGAGCTATCTTGTGGACAGGCTGGGCAGCCGGATAATGAACCAACCCATGACAGGCTCCGCCAGGCGGCAGAGCTACGAGTTCGCACCCACCTCCAGAATGACCAACACCTTCTTCGCCCCCGGCTACGATGACGAGGAGGAGATGATAAGGACCATGGGAGAGGGGCTTTTTGCGGCTAAGATGGGCGGAGGCTCGGTGAACCCGCTGACAGGCGAATTTAACTTCTCGGTGCTGGAAGGCTACTGGGTAAAGGACGGCAAGATACACTGCCCGGTACGGGGCGCAGCCCTCATAGGCCGGGGGGCGGAGGTGCTGATGAAAATAGACCGGGTAGGCATGAATATGTGGTTTGGCCACGGCATGTGCGGCTCGCGCTCCGGCAGTGTGCCTACAAACGTGGGACAGCCCAGGATAAGGGTGAGCGGCATAACCGTTGGCGGAAAGGGAGGCAGACTGTGATGCATAACGGGCTTGACAGGGAGCATAAGGCCGAGATAAAGGCGGACGAGAAAATAAAGGAATACGCCCACAGGCTCATGACCATTGCCATGGACAGGGGCTGCGACGGTGCGGAGGTATGCGTAAACGAGTCCGACGAGTTCTCGGTAGGTGTACTGGAGGACGAGGTGGACGACTATACCGTAAGCTCCTCCTTCGGTTTAGGCATAAGGGTGCAAAAGGACGGAAGGAACGGCTACGCCTATACCGAAGCTATGGATGACCCGGAGGGCTTTGTGGAGGAGGCCATAGATAACGCGGAAACGGTAAAGAGCGAGGATGTACACCCCATGGCGAAGCCTGCGGAATATCCCGAAATACAAAAAAAGACCGATGCCCTGAAGGACATGGATGAATCGGAAAAGATAGAGCTCTGCAAGGCGCTGGAACGGGAGACAAAGCGGTGCGACGGCCGGGTAAAGCGGGTGGCCTGCTGCAAGGTAGTCACCGCAGGCGGCAGGTTCTGCATATACAACACTCTGGGCCTCAGGGCCGAAAGGAGCGACAGGGTATCCTGCTGCTATGTGGAGCCGGTGCTGGAGGATAAGGGCCAGATGCGGGACGGCTTTGCATTCCGGGCAGACGGTGAGGCGCTGGACATAGCGGGCTGCGCGCGGGAGGCCGTCGATGAGGCCATAGCCGCCATGGATCCCGCGCCCGTAGCGCCCGGTAAGTACGATATAATACTCCGCAACGACGCTATGGCAAGCATATTGGGTGCTTTTGCAGGCATGTTTTCTGCCGACGCCGCCCAGAAGGGCCTTTCGCCCCTGGCGGGCAGGGAGGGCGAGGATATGGCGGCAGAGTGCGTCACGCTGATGGACGACCCTCTTTACCCCATCAATCCAAGTCCCTTTGACGACGAGGGCACTCCTTCCGTAGCCAAGGCGGTGATAAAGGACGGAAAGCTGGAGACGCTGCTGCACAACCTCAAGACCGCCAAGAAGGCGGGGGTAAAGTCCACCTCAAACGGCGGCAGGAGCAGCGCCGGCTCGCCGGTAGGCGTGAGAATAACCAATTTTTACATAGCGCCAAAGGAAGGTACGCTGGGGCAGCTCATAAGCGAGCTGGGGGACGGCCTGCTCATCACTGACTTTTCCGGCCTCCACGCCGGGGTGAACCCGGTGAGCGGCAAGTTCTCGGTGCTGTGCAAAGGGCGGCTCATAAAGGACGGCAGGGACGTCCGTGCCGTAAACGAGATAACGCTGAGCGGAGATTTTACAGAGCTGCTCAGATCCATAGTAAGGGTGGGCGGCGACCTGCGCTTCTCAATGCCCGGAGGCAGCTGCGTCGGCAGCCCCTCGGTAATGGTACGGGGCGCCATGATATCAGGCCGGGGCGATGGCGGCCAATAACCGGAAAAAACAGGAAAACAGGGCATTTTGTTTGACAAGGGGCCGTAAGGAAGTGTATAGTTAATATATGATGTGGAAGGATACACCCATTTTTCGGACAGGCCTTCCGAAGCACACATGAACGGAGAACAGGAGGAAAAGGTGTTCGATGTAGGCGACAGCGTGTTTTATCCCATGCATGGGGTGGGTATCGTGGAAAGCGTTGAGGAAAAGGATATGCTTGGCGAAAGGGCCAAGTATTATATCCTGCGCTTCATTACATCGAAGCTTACGGCAATGGTGCCGGTAGCCTCGGCCGACAGCGTTGGCCTGAGACCTGTGATAGACTCTTCGGAGTGCGAGAAGATCTTTGAATACCTTGACGCGGCGGCAGTGTGTGCCGAAAGCGAAAACTGGAACCAGCGCTACAGGGACAACCTGGCAAAGCTCAAGGGCGGCGACATATACGACGTCGCCGACGTTATAAAGTGCCTCAAAAGGCGGGATTCCCTCAAGGGCCTCTCCGCAGGGGACAGAAAGATGCTCATAACCGCCCGGCAGGTGCTCTCTGCCGAGCTTTCGGCTGCCAGTGGCAGGGATATAGACGAAATCCGAGATATTATCGGGTAATATCAAAATAAGGCCAAGGGCCGTTAAACGAAAGGAGTTAAGAATTGGCTAAAAAAGTCGCAAGACTATTGCTCACCCTGGCGGGAGCCGCGGTGGGTGTGGGGCTTGTAGCGCTTGCCAACAGGGTTATCACCTTCCCGGAAGGGCTTACGCTGTATCAGCGCATGCTTCCATGGGGACTGGCGCTTGTGTTTGTGGGTTCGGGTACTATTATTGCAATCATTTTTAATCTTTTATTTGCCGAACCGCTTACCGCTGCCATAAGCTATGCCGAGGCCGGTATGTCAGCAATGCCAGCGGGGCAGCTGATCTACTGCGTTTGCGGTCTGATCGCCGGGCTCGTTGTTGCATTTTTGGCGAGCACTCTGGTGGCGCGCTTCAAGCCTGCGTGGGTAGTTCTGGTCATAGACGTAATACTGTACATCGCCTTCGGATACCTTGGGTGGAGCGCCATGAGCAGGCGGAAGGGGCAGTTCCCCATACCCGCCGCGGGTGGCCACGGCAAGGCTCACGGCTCGGCACGGCCCAAGCTTCTGGATACCTCCGTCATAATCGACGGACGCATCGCGGAAATATGTGATACCGGCATAATTGAGGGCGAAATAATAGTGCCGAGCTTTGTGCTCAGGGAGCTTCAGCATATCGCGGACAGCTCCGATGGCCTCAGGCGCAACAGGGGCAGGCGGGGGCTGGACATACTCAAGGGCATGCAGGATAAAAAGTCCGTCCCCATCACCGTAGTCAGCACTGACTATAAGGATGTGGACGAGGTGGACGCCAAGCTGATACTCATGGCATCGGAGCTTGGCGGCGTGGTTGTAACCAACGATTATAACCTTAACAAGGTGGCGGCTGTGCGCAAGGTACCCGTGTTCAATATAAACGAGCTGGCAAACGCCCTCAAGCCCATCGCAATGCCCGGCGAGGAAATGAGCGTGTTCGTGGTCAAGGAGGGCAAGGAGGCCGGACAGGGTATAGGCTATATGGATGACGGCACGATGATAGTAATAGAAAACGGCAGGCGCTTAGTGGGGGAGACGGTGGACGTCACGGTTACAAGCGTATTGCAGACCTCGGCAGGCAGAATGATATTCGCCAGAGTGAAGCAGGCATAGAAAAAAGCAGGGCCGATTGCCCGGAGTTAAACCAAATATAAAAAATATTAAGAAAGGCCATTATTCTCGTTGACAACCTTGACACGCGGTGTTACAATAATATACTGCGTTAGCATGGTAAATTGCGGGGATTGGCCTTTTTACAGTTGATTTTTCCCACAAAAATCATGCTGGGTATCCTATGCCCACAAAATGGAAATGCTCATATGGAGTGACGCGCCGATAATATAATCCATGGTTATATGGTAATAACAAAGTATAAGGAGTGAACGCGATGGTGCATGAGGTTTACATGGGCAAGAAAAAGCGCATGAGCTTTTCCCGTATCAATGAAGTTCTTGATATGCCCGACCTGATAGAGGTTCAGAAAAATTCCTATCAGCGCTTTGTGGAGGAGGATCTCAAGGAAGTTCTTGACGACATTTCGCCCATTACAGACTATTCCGAAAAGCTCGTCCTTGAGTTTGTAGATTACTCCATAGATTTCGACCATCCGAAATACTCGGTGGAGGAGTGCAAGGAAAGGGACGTAAACTACTGCGTCCCGCTTCGCGTTACAGTTCGCCTTATAAATAAAGAGACCGGCGAGGTCAAGGAACAGCCCGTGTTCATGGGCGACTTCCCTCTTATGACCGAGCAGGGCACGTTCATCATAAACGGTGCAGAGCGGGTAATAGTCTCTCAGCTGGTCCGCTCACCCGGCGTATACTATTCCGAATCCATAGATAAAGTCGGCAAGCACCTCTTTGCCTCTCAGGTGATACCTAACCGCGGCGCGTGGCTTGAGTACGAGACCGACAGCAACGAGATAATGTACGTAAAGATCGACCGCCAGAGGAAGGTCTTTATAACTGCGCTGCTGCGTGCCCTGGGCTACAGCTCAGACGGCGAGATACTGGAGCTTTTGGGCGAAGACGAGCGCCTGAAGATAACCCTCGAGAAGGATACAACCAAAAACACCGAGGAAGGCCTGATAGAGATATACAAGCGCCAGCGCCCCGGCGAGCCTCCTACAGAGGAATCCGCGCGCAGCCTGCTGAACGCCCTGTTCTTTGACAAGCGCTACGACCTTGCCAGAGTGGGCCGCTATAAGTTTAATAAGAAACTCTCCATCGCCTCACGCCTGCACGGCCTTACTGCGGCGGAAAACGTCATAGCTCCCGGCACCGGCGAGATACTTGCCACTGAGGGAGAAGTAATAAGCCGCGAGGCCGCCGAGGCAATCGAAAACGCCGGCGTACACGGCGTATACGTCGTAGCGCCCGACGGTGCCAGGGTAAAGATACTCGGCAACCTGTTCGTGGACGCCAGGTGCTACCTGAAGTTCGATCCCGAAGAGGCCGGTCTGAACGAGAAGGTACATTACCCCACCTTCATGAAGCTTCTGGAGGAAGCGGGAGACATGGAAGAGGAGGAGCTCAAGAAGTTCCTGAAGGCCCGTGTGTACGACCTTATACCCCGCCATATCATCACCGATGATATAACCGCCTCCATAAGCTATCTTCTCGGCATGAGCCACGGCATAGGCCGCACCGACGATATCGACCATCTGGGCAACCGCCGCATAAGAAGTGTGGGCGAATTGCTCCAGAACCAGATCCGCGTCGGCATGACTCGCCTCGAGCGCGTGGTGCGGGAGCGCATGTCCATACAGGACACCGAGACCGCCATGCCCTCCAACCTCATAAATATCCGCCCCGTGACGGCCGCCATAAAGGAGTTCTTCGGTTCATCTCAGCTGTCCCAGTTTATGGACCAGACAAACTCCCTTGCGGAGCTTACCCATAAGCGCAGGCTGTCCGCTCTGGGCCCCGGAGGCCTGAACCGTGAGCGCGCCACCTTCGAGGTTCGAGACGTTCACTATTCCCATTACGGCCGCATGTGCCCCATAGAGACCCCTGAAGGCCCTAACATAGGCCTTATAAACTCCCTTTCCACCTATGCCCGCATAAACCGCTACGGCTTTATTGAGGCGCCCTACCGCAGGGTGGACGGGAAGAACAAGAGCATAAGCAGCGAGATAGTTTACCTCACCGCCGACGAGGAGGACGACTACATAGTGGCTCAGGCAAACGAGCCTACCGTTACCGACGAGAACGGCAGGGTGTGGTTTGCCAAGGACAGGGTCGTTGCAAGAAGGCTGGACGAGATAATCGAAGTAAAGGCCACCGAGACCGACTACATGGACGTATCCCCCAAGCAGCTGGTGTCCGTCGCTACCGCAATGATACCATTCTTGGAGAACGACGACGCTAACCGCGCGCTGATGGGCTCCAATATGCAGCGTCAGGCAGTGCCCCTCCTCAAGCCCGAGGCTCCCGTGGTGGGCACAGGCATGGAGTACAAGGCTGCACACGACTCAGGCGTCGTGGTGCTTTCCCGCCAGCACGGCGTCGTAAAGCGCGTTGACGCAAGCCATATAGTGATAGCCGGCGATGACGGCAACGACAGAACCTACAACATAATCAAGTTTAAACGCTCCAACCAGGGCACCTGCATCAACCAGCGTCCCATAGTGGTAAAGGGCGAACGGGTAATACCCGGGCAGGTGATAGCGGACGGCGCCTCCACCGATCAGGGAGAGATAGCGCTGGGACGCAATATCCTCATAGGCTTTATGACCTGGGAGGGCTATAACTACGAGGACGCCGTACTGATAAGCGAAAAGCTCGTCAAGGAAGACGTCTATACCTCCATACATATCGAGGAGCACGAGACCGAAGCCCGCGATACCAAGCTGGGCGAGGAGGAGATAACCCGCGATATCCCCAACGTGGGCGAGGATGCGCTGGCCAATCTGGACGACCGCGGCATTATCCGCATCGGCGCAGAGGTGCAGAGCGGCGACATACTGGTCGGCAAGGTAACGCCCAAGGGCGAGACTGAGCTCACCGCCGAGGAGCGGCTGCTCCGCGCCATATTCGGCGAGAAGGCAAGAGAGGTCAGGGATACCTCCCTCCGCGTGCCTCATGGCGAAGGCGGAGTCATAGTAGACGTAAAGGTCTTCACGAGGGCGAACAAGGACGAGCTGCCTCCGGGAGTAAACGAGCTGGTTCGCGTATACATAGCGCAGAAGCGCAAAATATCCGTAGGCGATAAGATGGCGGGCCGCCACGGCAACAAGGGTGTTGTATCCAGGATACTTCCCGAGGAGGATATGCCCTTCCTGCCCGATGGCACTCCCCTGCAGATAGTCCTGAACCCTCTGGGCGTTCCTTCCCGAATGAATGTAGGTCAGGTGCTTGAGCTGCATCTGGGCATGGCCGCCAAGACCCTTGGCTGGAACATCGCTACCCCCGTATTCGATGGCGCTACCGAGGAGGACATAAAGTCCATGCTGGTAAAGGCAGGCAAGGACTGGGACGGCAAGACGGTGCTTTATGACGGCCGCACCGGTGAGCCCTTCGAGAACAGAATATCCGTAGGCTATATGTACTACCTGAAGCTGCATCACCTGGTAGACGACAAGATACACGCCCGTTCCACCGGCCCTTACAGCCTGGTTACTCAGCAGCCTCTGGGCGGCAAGGCCCAGTTTGGCGGCCAGCGCTTCGGCGAAATGGAGGTTTGGGCACTGGAGGCCTATGGCGCTGCCAATACCCTTCAGGAAATCCTCACCGTCAAGTCCGATGACGTTGTGGGCCGCGTAAAGACCTATGAGGCCATAGTCAAGGGCGAGAATGTGCCTGAGCCGGGTGTACCCGAATCCTTCAAGGTGCTCATAAAGGAGCTTCAGTCGCTGGGCCTCGATATAAAGGTGCTCAACGAGACAAAGGAAGAGATAAAGATCGGCGAGATGATAGACGACGAGGATGTGGCGCCTATGGACGTCAACATGGCGGGCCTTGAGGATACACCGGACCAGTATGCAAACGACAGCGACTTTGCCGAGTTTGACGAATTCGATTTTGACGATGCAGCCGACGACGGAGATGACTTCGATATTTCCGCAGACGGCGATGATACAGACGACTTGAACTAAATAAGGCCGAAGGGAGATTAAGAAATTGTTTGAGCTTACCAATTTCGACGCTATACAGATTGGCCTTGCCTCACCTGAAAAGATCCGCGAATGGTCCCACGGCGAGGTAAAGAAACCCGAAACCATAAACTACCGTACCCTGAAGCCCGAGCGCGACGGCCTGTTCTGTGAGCGCATATTCGGGCCCACCAAGGACTGGGAGTGCCACTGCGGACGCTATAAGCGGGTGCGCTACAAGGGCGTTGTCTGCGACAAGTGCGGCGTAGAGGTAACGAGGGCAAAGGTGCGCCGCGAGCGCATGGGCCACATAGAGCTGGCCGCCCCCGTATCCCATATATGGTATTTTAAGGGCATTCCCTGCCGCATGAAGATGCTGCTGGATATGTCCCCCCGCTCCCTCGAAAAGGTGCTGTACTTCGCGGCCTTTGTAGTGCTGGATCCGGGCACCACCCCCCTCATGTACAAGCAGGTGCTCTCCGATAAGGAATACCGGGACGCACAGGCCGAGTACGGGCCGAAATCCTTCCGCGCAGGTATGGGCGCAGAGGCCATAAAGGAGCTTTTGCAGGCGCTGGACCTTGAAAAGCTGGAAGAAGAGCTCCGCAGGGAGATAGACAACTCCTCCGGCCAGAAGCGCAGCAATGCCATCAAGCGCCTGGAGGTAGTGGAAGCCTTTATAAAGAGCGGCAACAAGCCCGAGTGGATAATCATGGACGCAGTGCCGGTGCTGCCCCCCGAGCTTCGCCCTATGGTACAGCTTGACGGCGGCAGGTTCGCCACCTCCGATCTGAACGACCTGTACCGCAGAGTTATAAACAGAAACAACCGCCTCAAGAGACTGTTGGAGCTGCGCGCGCCGGATATCATAGTCCGCAACGAAAAGCGTATGCTTCAGGAGGCGGTGGACGCGCTCATAGATAACGGCAGGCGCGGCCGCCCCGTTACCGGCCCCGGCAACAGGCCCCTCAAGTCTCTGTCCGACATGCTGCGGGGCAAGCAGGGACGCTTCCGCCAGAACCTGCTGGGCAAGCGCGTGGACTATTCCGGCCGTTCCGTTATAGTCGTAGGCCCTGAGCTCAAGATGTATCAGTGCGGACTGCCAAAGGAGATGGCGCTGGAGCTGTTCAAGCCCTTCGTAATGAAGAAGCTTGTTGAGGACGCATACGCACACAACATAAAGAGCGCGAAGCGCATGGTAGAGCGTGTAAAGCCCGAGGTCTGGGACGTACTGGAGGGCGTAATAAAAGAGCACCCCGTACTCCTCAACCGCGCGCCTACGCTGCACCGCCTGGGCATACAGGCATTCGAGCCGGTGCTGGTAGAGGGCCGCGCCATCAAGCTGCACCCCCTTGCGTGTACCGCGTTCAACGCCGATTTTGACGGCGACCAGATGGCGGTTCATGTGCCTCTTTCCGTTGAGGCACAGACCGAGGCCCGCTTCCTCATGCTGGCCTCAAACAACATACTGAAGCCTCAGGACGGCAAGCCCGTTACCTGTCCTACTCAGGATATGGTACTTGGCTGCTACTACCTGACCCTCCAGCGCGACGGCATGAAGGGCGAGGGCAAGGTCTTCTGCAGCCAGGACGAGGCCTTCATGGCATACCAGATGGGCGAAGTCACCCTCCAGTCCAAGGTGAAGGTGCGCATAGAGCGGGAATGGGAAGGCAAGAAGTACCGCCGCGTCATAGACACCTCCGTAGGCCGTCTCATATTCAACGACGCAATACCTCAGGATCTGGGCTATGTGCCGCGGGATACGCTGGACGACATGTTCAAGCTGGAGATCGATAAGCTGGTAGTAAAGAAGGATCTGGGAAAGATAATCGACCGCTGCTACCGCAAGTACGGTCCCACCCGCACCGCAGAGATGCTGGATGCCGTAAAGGCGCTGGGCTATAAGTATTCCACCCGCGGCGGCATAACCGTAGGCTTCCAGGATATACAGGTACCTGCGGAGAAGAAGGAAATTATCGCCAAGGCCGAGAATGAGGTGGCGGAGATAGACAACCTGTTCCACGCCGGTATGCTTTCCGACAGCGAGCGCAGGAGCTACGTCATAAAGGTCTGGGAAGATGCTACCGATAAAGTTACCGACGCGCTGATGAGCTCGCTGGATCCCTACAACCCCATCGCTATGATGGCGGACTCCGGAGCCCGAGGCAGTAAGAACCAGATACGTCAGCTGGCAGGTATGCGCGGACTTATGGCAGACCCTTCCGGCCAGATCATAGAGGTGCCTATAAGGGCTAACTTCCGTGAGGGTCTGACAGTTCTGGAGTTCTTCATAAGCTCCCACGGCGCCAGAAAGGGCTTGGCGGATACTGCACTGCGTACTGCAGACTCCGGTTATCTCACCAGAAGACTGGTGGATGTATCTCAGGACGTCATAATCCGCGAAGAGGACTGTGCCGCTTCCCGCGGCGAACGTCCAAAGGGCATGCCCATAAGCGCCATTATGGAAGGCAACAAGGTAGTAGAGCCCCTCAGCGACAGGCTGCTGGGCCGTTACACCGCAGAGGACGTTTACGATCCCACCACCGGCGAGATGATAATCCCCTGCAACGAGATGATAACCTTCAGCATACGCGACCGTATAATCAACGCAGGCATAAAGACCGTAAGCTGCCGCAGCGTATTCACCTGCCGCAGCGAGCACGGCGTGTGCGCGCACTGCTACGGCGCCAACCTGGCAACCGGCGGCAAGGTAGACATAGGCGAGGCCGTAGGCATCATCGCCGCTCAGGCCATAGGCGAGCCCGGTACGCAGCTGACCATGCGTACCTTCCATACCGGCGGCGTTGCATCGGCCGACGATATCACACAGGGTCTTCCCCGTGTCGTTGAAATATTCGAAGCGCGCAAGCCCAAGGGCCTTGCGGTCATCTCCGAGATAAGCGGCCGCGTGTCCCTTACCGAGGGCAAGAAGCGGGAGGCTACCATAACCAACGATGACGGCGAGAGCGCCAAGTACCTTATCCCCTTCGGCTCAAAGCTGAGAGTCAGGGACGGCGACATGGTGGACGCAGGCGACGAGCTGACCGACGGTTCCATCAACCCCAACGATATACTGAAGATAAAGGGCGTAAAGGGCGTTCAGGCATATATGCTCAAGGAAGTACAGAGCGTATACCGTCTCCAGGGCGTTGAGATCGCGGATAAGCACATCGAAGTCATTATCCGCCAGATGCTCCGCAAGGTACAGATAGAGGACGCGGGCGACACTACTTTGCTCCCGGGCGAGCTGGTGGATATATTCGCCTTCGAAAACGAGAACGAGAGGGTTATACTTGAGGGCAAACAGCCCGCAGTCGCAAAGCGCAAGCTGCTGGGCATAACAAAGGCCGCCCTGGCTACCGATTCCTTCCTATCTGCCGCATCCTTCCAGGAAACCACCAGGGTGCTCACCGAAGCCGCTATAAAGGGCAAGGTAGATCCGTTGGTAGGTCTCAAGGAGAACGTCATAATCGGCAAGCTTATACCTGCCGGTATAGGCCTCAAGCGCTACCACAACGTAGAGGTGCGTGAGAAGGAAGATATCCCCACCGTAACCGAACAATAAATACAGCCTTAAATGGACCCCATGGGCGCGAGCTGTCCATGGGGGCTATTGTATGGAGGATCAGAAATGGCAAAATACACAAGGACAGACTGTCCGCTGTACGGCGGAGAATACTGCAAAAAGCTCAATATGAAGAGCTGCAAAACCTGCACTGTGACAAATGACAACGCCGCGGGCATAAAGGCGGATATCGACGCCATAGAGAGCCTTATGCCGGAGGGCGGTATGGCTCGCTTCTTCGAAGGAGAGGAGTGCGTGCTCTGCAAGGGCGAAAGGAAAAACAGGGCGGATTGCTACGCCATGGCTGATATAGGCCATCCGGAACCCAAGCGGGAGGGAAGGAACGCCATAGGCTTAAAGACAAAGCTACGCATAGGCTCCATGCTGCCGGTGCAACTTTCCTGCTGCTCCAACTGCCGCAAAAAGCACAATGCCGCTTCTAACCGCGAGGCGGCAGTCACCCTTACCGTGGCAATAATAATGCTGGCCGTGCTGAACTTCACGCCCACGGCCGAGGCCATAGCCGCCATAGGAAGCTACATGCCGCTGCTGCTGTTTGTGATAGTAGTGGGTGGAACGTGGCTTATAGGCAGGGCAAGCCGCAAGAGCATGATAAAAAAGTTCTCCGAGACTACCTGTATGGACATATTCGAGGTGCCAGGCCTTGACGAATTCAAGGCAAGGGGCTGGTTCGAGATAAGCCCCTACAAGGATATGAGCAGGCTGGTATTCTCCAGGGAGCCCCTCAGGCAGGGCCTGTTCACCGCATCGGAGAAAAAAGGGAAGGAAGAGCAAAATATATAGTGTTTTTCGAAAGAAAATCATTAAAAACGTTTGACAGCGAGCCGCTTATGTTGTAGAATACGAATGCTGTACTTTATGGGCAGAGTATGCATTCAGGGCAGTTCTGCGCAGAAGCGGCGGCTTATTTATCGGGAAAAATTCCTCTTCAAGGGGTTGCAGAGGATTTTCTTAATATAAATAACAAATATATTTTGAAAAGGAGAAAACCTAATGCCTACTATTAACCAGTTGGTTCGCAAAGGCAGGGAACAGGTAAAGTATAAGTCCAATTCACCTATACTGAAGCAGTGCCCCCAGCGCCGCGGCGTCTGCACCGCAGTGCGTACTATGACCCCCAAAAAGCCTAACTCAGCTCTTCGTAAGATCGCCCGTATCCGTCTTACCGACGGTCTCGAGGGTACCGCCTATATCCCCGGCATCGGCCACAACCTGCAGGAGCACTCCGTGGTTCTCATTCGCGGCGGCCGTGTAAAGGATCTCCCTGGCGTCCGTTACCACATCATTCGCGGCGCTCTGGATACCGCAGGCGTTGCAAAGCGCATGCAGGCCCGTTCCCGCTATGGCGCAAAGCGCCCCAAGAAGTAAGGAGGTAACAGAATATGCCAAGACGTGGATTTGTACCCAAGCGTGAAGTTCTGGACGACCCTATTTACGGCGGAAAGCTCGTTACCAAGCTCGTCAACCAGGTAATGCTTGACGGCAAGCGCGGCACCGCTCAGAAGGCCTGCTACGGCGCCTTCGATATAATAAAGGACAAGACCGGCCGCGAGCCTCTGGAGGTCTTCGAGGAGGCCATGAACAACATCATGCCCGTTCTGGAAGTCAAGGCCCGCCGCGTGGGCGGCGCTACCTATCAGGTACCTATCGAGATCCGTCCCGAGCGCCGTCAGACCCTTGGCCTTCGTTGGCTGGTAAGCTATGCCCGCGCCCGCAGCGAGCGCACCATGCAGGAGCGCCTTGCCGGTGAAATACTGGATGCCTGCAACAACGCAGGCGGCGCCTTCAAGAAGAAGGAAGACACCCACAGGATGGCCGAGGCCAACCGCGCCTTCGCCCATTACAGGTGGTAAAGCAGACAACAGCATATTTTCAAATGCGGCGTGCAATCGCACGCCGTATCTGTTGAGCGGAGCAATAGCGACAAGGGAAAGGAGGCAGAGGAAATGCCCAGAACCACACCGCTGGAAAAAACGAGAAATATCGGCATAATGGCTCATATTGACGCCGGAAAGACCACCACCACCGAGCGCATACTTTTCTACACGGGAAAAATACACAAGGTAGGTGAAGTGCATGAAGGCGCCGCCACTATGGACTTTATGGTGCAGGAGCAGGAGAGGGGCATAACCATTGCCTCAGCCGCTACCACCACATATTGGCGGGAGCATCGCATAAACATCATCGACACGCCGGGTCACGTTGACTTTACCGTCGAGGTAGAGAGGTCACTGAGGGTGCTGGACGGCGCCGTGGCGGTATTCTGCGCCAAGGGCGGCGTGGAGCCCCAGAGCGAGACAGTATGGCATCAGGCCACCAAGTACAACGTACCCCGCATAGCCTATGTGAACAAGATGGACATAGTAGGCGCGGACTTCTTCAACGTCATAAGCATGATGAAGAAGCGCCTCGGCGCAAACGCCGTGCCCATACAGCTGCCGATAGGCAGCGAGGCGGACTTTGTCGGGATAATCGACCTTGTGCGCATGAAGGCCGAGGTGTATTACGACAACGAGGGCGTGGATATACGCGAGGAGGAGATACCCGAGCATATGCGCGCCGACGCGGAGCGGTACAGAGCAGAGCTTTTGGACGCCATAGCCGATGCGGACGATGAGATGATGGAAAAGTACCTTGATGAAGGCGACCTTTCCCCAGAGGATATGATCGCCTGCATAAGGAAAAAGACAATAGCAAACGAGCTGGTGCCGGTATGCTGCGGCACATCCTACCGCAACAAGGGCGTGCAGCCCTTGCTCAACGCCATAGTGGACTTCCTGCCCTCCCCGTTGGATGTGCCAGCGCCAGTTGGTACCAGCAAGGACGGCACAAGGGAAATACAGCTCAAATGTGCGGACGACGAGCCCTTTGCGGCTCTGGCCTTTAAGATAGTTACAGACCCCTTTGTGGGGCGGCTGGCATTCTTCAGGGTGTACAGCGGCACGCTCAAGTCCGGCACATACGTTTACAATTCCACCAAGGGCAAGCGCGAGCGCGTGAGCAAGCTGGTGCTGATACACGCCGCCAGCCGTACCGAGGTAGACGAGGTATACGCGGGCGACATCGCCGCGCTGGTAGGCCCCAAGGAGACCGGCACCGGCGACACCCTCTGCACCGAGGGCAGGCCGGTATTGCTTGAATCAATGGAGTTCCCCGAGCCCGTCATAAGGGTATCAATAGAGCCCAAGACCAAGGCGGGGCAGGAAAAGCTGGAGCAGACGCTGCAAAAGCTCTCCGAGGAGGACCCAACCTTCAAGACCTATGTTGACCGCGAGACCGGCCAGACCATAATAGCCGGCATGGGCGAGCTTCACCTTGAAATAATCGTGGACAGGATAACGCGGGAGTTCAAGGTGGAATGCAGGGTGGGCAACCCTCAGGTAGCCTATCGGGAGGCCCTTACAAGGACCGTAAAGACCGAGGGCAGGTTCGTGCGCCAGACGGGCGGACACGGCCAGTACGGCCACTGCGTGGGGGGGTTCAACCCGGGCGAGCCCGGCTCCGGCTTTGTGTTCGAGAACAAGACCGTGGGCGGCTGCATACCCAAGGAATTTATACCCGCAATACAGCAGGGCATAAAGGAAGCGGCGGGCAGCGGCGCGCTGGGCGGCTACGAGCTGGTGGACTTCAAGGCGACGCTGCTGGACGGCTCCTATCACGAGGTGGATTCCTCGGAGATGGCGTACAAGATCGCGGGCAGCATGGCGCTCAAGGAGGCTATGGAAAAGGGCGGCTGCGTGCTGCTTGAGCCCGTGATGAACGTTGAGATAGTCACTCCCGATGAATACGTGGGCGACGTGCTGGGCAATATTACTTCCCGAAGGGGCAAGATCGTCGGCACGGAGAACCGCGGCGTAACTACGGTGATAGACTGCCAGTGCCCCCTTTCCGAGATGTTCGGCTACGCTACCCATCTGCGCTCTGCAACACAGGGCCGCGGTACCTTCACGATGCAGTTCGACCACTATGAGCAGGTCAGCGACGCAATCGCAAAGAAGATACTCGGCAAATACTAAAGGATTTGCGCAATGCGCGTAAAAACGCGCCTGAATAAAAAAACGACTTATTGAATACGGAGGAAAAGATTCAAATGGCAAAGGCAAAATTTGAACGCA
>ULWM01017759.1_pt1 | contig 16644 bp, 14 predicted proteins | sample 1960331 | NCBI WGS metagenome assembly ULWM01 (sample SAMEA4835812, study PRJEB28245) | human gut metagenome | biome: gut microbiome; material: fecal sample | place: Denmark | collected 2008 | reverse complement strand
AAGTGCGGGGTTTACTTATATCGTGGTGGAAGTGATATGACGGTTCGTAATATAGACGTCAAAATTATTGATGATTTAGTACAACCCCAAAGAGGTATATCGGTTAATTCAAATCCAAATGCAGTAAAAAGTTTTGGTGGGGCGTATAAGATTGGTAAATTGCCAGAAGGACTTAAAATTAAATATACTGGTGGAACGCATTATGAAATAATACCCAAATACGCTATGCCCTTAGATGTTTATCAAGAATTGCTGTGGCAAATACCTTTAATACCGATGGGAGGATAATGATATGGAAAATTTGGAAATATTTTTTTCGGGAAATGACGAGTTGACGGAATTTGAGGTTCAACAAAAAGAATATAGAAACGATATAATAGTTAAAGTAGGAAAAAATTTATTTCAGCCATTGGTAATAACGCCGTCAAGATTACTGAGTGATTTTAATTACTCTATTAATGAAGGAGAAATTTTTAAATTTGAGCCTAATTTGATTTTAGTAGAAAAAACGGATAAAAATACCATAATTAATATATTGGTTAAATTAAATGAATTAAATTATTTTTCAGAACTTAATCCTGTTGATTTAAAAAAAATATATAAAACATGTTTTACTGAATTGCAGGATTTAAATAATTGGATAAGAGTTTATTAGTTTTATTTAAAAGGCAGACTTTATAGTGTGCCTTTTAATTTTGCGTTAATAAAAAAATATTAAATTGTGTAAAAAACTTAAAAACAAACTCATAATTCATTTTAGGATATAAAATTAACAAAAAAAGAGATTTTGCAAATGCAAATCTCTTTTTTATTAAGTTGACAAACTAAAATTAAAGTTTTAATATGAAGATATCCAATTGTGAGGGACAAATTATGTATAATATAACTCAAGAAATGAAAAATAAAATTCAGGAAATGGAAAAGGCGAGATTGAGACAATGGTATTATTTGAAAAAAGCCATTCCTAGAATAATATATTGGTCAAAAAAGAATAATAGTAAGATTTACAATATAGAATGTGTACCGCATTCTGGCATATCGGTAGATACTTACATATTTTATAAGACCGATAAGGAGTTGAATATTTATAAAGAAAGCAATATAATAGACTTAACAAAGGAAGCGGTTATGAATATATTGACGGAAATCGGTTATGTAGAGGAGTTCAATGATAAAGTCAGATTCAGTTTTGATTCAGATGAAAATGTTCAAAGAAAATATCTAGGGAACTATGGTTTAAGACTACATGACGACTAAAAACAAAAAAGAGATTTGCATTGCAAATCTCTTTTTAATTAAGTTTACGGCGAAATATATCGAAAAAGAAATAAAAACAATTAAGGAATACAGAAATTGAATAAGTCTAGTTTTGGGGAAATCATACCGAATGCCGCCCCGTAACGGGGCGGCATTCGTTTTAAAAAGACAAGCTTATTCAGCGTAAATGATTTTTGCGTCGGAGGACGTATTCCAATCTGCCGCCCAGTCTTGCGGAATCGCATCTGCCGCATAGGGTATTGTGAGTTTGAGAGCGGCGCAGTGATAGAATACCTGTTTGCCCATTTTTTCCACTTGCGGAAGCGTCAATTCAGTAAGCGCGGTGTTGCCGAATGCGTAGTTTCCTATTTCCTTCACAACGCAGTCATCGGCAAAGCTGACGGATTTGAGAGCGGTTGCGCCGTAAAAAGTCTGAACTGCGATTGTCAGTCCCGAGCTGGAACCGAATGTCACGGATTCGAGCGCTTTGCATTGGAAAGCGTTTTTGCTGCCGACTTTTGTCGAACCGTCTGCAAACGCAATGGATTTTAAGGAAGCGCAGCTAAAGAAAGCGCCTTCTCCGTATTCGGTGAGCGATGCGGGGAGAGAAAGCTCCGTCACGGCAGTTCCTTGGAACGAATATTTCCCCACGCTTGCGAGTCCTTCTTGGAAAGTAACAGCATCAAGCTTCGCGCAATTATAGAAGGCGTAATCTCCTATGCTTTTCAGCGAAGAGGGGAGAGAAAGTTTTGTAACGGCCGATTCCATAAAAGCGTATGTACCTATATTTGTCAGTCCCGCGCCGAATGAAACGGCAGTAAGCTTACTGCACTGATAAAACACCTGCACTCCTACGGAATATTCCTTGCCGCCGACAAATTCAACGGTAGTGAGCGCCGTATTTTGTTGAAAAGCGCCCTTGCCGGCAATGCCTGTCGCGAGCGTAACCTTTTCGACCAATTCGTTTACTGCAAAGGCGTAGTCTCCTATCTCGGCAACAGACGCGGGGACGTAGATTTCCGTGAGAGCCGTTTCGTAAAAAGCGTAGCTGCCTATGCTTTCAAGCTCTTGTGAAAAAGTAACGGCGTTCAGCGCGCTGCACCCCGCGAACGCGTTTTTGGCAATTGATTTTACATTGCTCAAATCCGCTTGCGTCAAGCCGCAATTTTTGAACGCGCCTTCACCGATTTCTTCAATGCCTGAAAAATCGAAAGCAGTCAGCTTTGCGTTATCGGAGAAGGTGCTTGACGGAACGACCGAAATGTTTTTGGAGAATGTCACTTGTTCGAGCGTGGTAGTTTGGTCGAACAGTGAATAACCGATTTCCGTTACGCTGTCGGGCAGGGCAATTTCTGTTAAAATCATATTTGCAAACGCATAGTTGCCTATTTTTTGCAGAGTATTCGGCAAAACGATTTTCGTGACCTTGTCCGAATTTGAATAGAAAGCCTGAACTGCGATTTCCGTGAGCGTATACTGCTCGTCGCCGTAGGTTATTGCAGAAGAAAGCTCAACCTCTCCCGACCATGCTTCGGTTGCCGTGAGGTCGTTCAGTACGCTTGCCGTTTTGTCGGAGGACAGTCTGTAATACAAACCTGTCGTATCGTCGAGGAAAAAGTAAGTTCCGTCTTCGGAAACGCCGTTCTTTATGGAAACTACCCGCGATTTTGTTGCAGAGGACCAGTTTTCTTCGAGAACGGTGTCCGTACTTTCGACATACACGGCAAGCTCGGTTTGTCCGTAATATAAAATTGCCGATGCGCACACACGCTCTACCGTCGACGGGATTACTATACTGCGGAGATTTGTGAGAACGAATGCGTTAGCCGCTATTTTTTTGACCGTATCAGGCAAAACAACATTTGTGCCTTTGTCTGCGCGCGCAGTGTCATATCCGTAAAGCACGTTGCCGATAGTCAGAAATCCGTTTTCGTCGAAAAGCTCGGTACAACCGTAAAATGCCTGCGAGCCTATTTGCACGTTGTCGTCAAGACCTGTCACCGATTGCAGTTTTTTGCATTCGAAGAAAGCCGAGCTGCCTATATTTTCGACATTTCATCCAATGTTTCCATTTCTTTGGGCAGAATCAGGTTGCCGTCAAAGCTGCCGGAGATGAAAACAATGTGCTTTTTGTCCTTAGTGTATACGACGCCCTCAAAGACGGCTAGCTCGGCGTGATTTGAGCTTACATTGACGGTTTCGGGATAAAAGTCGATCCATTCCGTTCTTGAATTGTTGTCGAAAACAAGAAATTCAAATGTATTCAGCGAGATTCCAGTCCCTATTGTCACGTCTTGTACGTAACTCATATTCAGCTTGTTCTGCACTTCGGTGACCGTGTCGGGGAAAACGTAGCTTGTCAGCGAGGAGGGGATTTGAAGGAGCTTTGTCACGTCCTTGTTGTAAAGAACTCCGTCCACAGCCGTCATGTAAGGGTTGTCGGCGGAAACCTCCGCGCCGTTTCTCAGCGTAAAGCTGCCTGTCTGCCCGATGTCGATAAGGGGAGTGTTTTTCCCGATTGCAAGCGTGCCTACAGACATACCCGACAGCGCGCCGTTTTCTATTGTCCCGATGCTGTCAGGTATGACTAAGCGCGAAATATTAGCTGAGTTGAAAATACTCGCGGGCAAAGTTTCAAGCTCGTCATGAAGAGCCACCTCTCCCGTATACCCTTTGGCGAAATAAATTATCGCAAAAGTTTCTTGTCTGTAAAGCACGCTCGAAAGACTGAGCATATAAGGATTGTTTTCGCTGACCTCCAACGATGACAGGCGTTTCATGTCGGCGAACAAGTCGGCGTTCTGCAAGTTTATGCCCGCGCCGAATTTGATGGAAAGCATTTCCGAGCAGCCGGCGAAAGCCGTACTGTCGAGCACGCCCACGCTGTCGGGAAGCACGACGGAAGTGAAGTCGCAGTCCTTGAATGCATTGGCGTAGATTGCAGTCACCGTATCGGGTATCAACACCGTGTCGATAGGCTTGTTTCTGAAGGAATTTTTGCCGATTATCACCGTGCCGTCGGGGATAGCCGTCGCTTGCGCGGTTGACGCAATGAGCTGCATATCCTTGTTTCGTATAAGACAGCCGTTTACAATCGAGAAATTTTCGTTGCTTTCGTCAAGCGTCAGCGTTTTTACGCTGCTCGGGAAAAACGTCGTCAACGTCATTGCGTCCTCATAGGAGGCGGGCAGGTTTATCGTTTCTACAACGCATTTTTCGCTGTCCTCAAAAATGTTGCTCGGCAGGTATCTGACGGAGTCGGCAAACGTAACCTCTTTGAGGGCGTTCATATAGTATAATGAATAAACAGCCGCCACAGTGGTGCCTTGGCGCACGGTCAAAGACGTGGTTTCGTTGTCTTCAATCTTTTTGCCCTTCACATAACAGCTTTTGCCGAGGAATGCAGTCCCCCAATAAAACATTCCGTTTTCATCCTGTTCCAGTTTTTCCTGCATGAGAGGGGCGGTACGGAATATATCTGCATTGATGCTTATTATCTGAGAGGGGAAATTTACGTCGGAAAGCTTTTCGCAGTTTTTGAAAGCATATGCGCCGATTTGTTTGAGTGAGTCGGGGAGAACAATTTTTTCAAGCGATTTGCAGCCTTGGAAAGCGTAATTGCCGACGATTGTCACCGAGTCGGGCACAGTTAACTGCGTTATGTTTATGCAGTCCTCGAATCCGTTTGTTTCTATTCTTACAATCAATTCGCCGCCGTAACGCATCGGAACTGTCACGGAACCTGCTATATCGTTTTTCGCAACCGTCCTCACGCGCACGGAGTAGCCGCTCGAGTTGCCCAGGTCGAGTATGTCAAACATACTCAGGTCTACGGAGTCGCTCCACTTTGCGAAAAGCGTTATGTCCGAGGTTACCGTCAGAGGCGCTTTTGCCTCCTTGGTGTACTGCTCGTCAAAATACCATCCGAGGAAATGTAAGCGATGTCTCCCGTCTGACGCACGGGAACGGGCAGATACGTGACCTCGTGTCCCTGACTCACCGCTATCGGGTTGCGCTCGTAACCGCCGCAGGTTTCGTATTTTATTACCGTTGCGGTTTTGACGTATTTGGCGTACAGCGTTATGTCTTCGGCTGCGAAATCTATGTCGAAATTCCAACGGTATTCTTCCGCGGCGGAGTATCTTGCCGTATACCAACCGTCGAAGGTATATCCTTCAATCAGCTTGTTTTCGGGGCGAGCAACAAGACCGCGGTATTGATTTGCCGCAGCAGTTGCGTTGATTTCGTTAAAACCGTAGTCAAAGGTGACGGTAATGTCGTCGTGCTTTTCCCAGCGGATATAGACGTCGTTTTCTTCGTTTTCCAGCAAAAAGGGGATTTCAAATACCGTGCCGGACGCAAAGTCTGCTGTCTTGAAGTAACCGTCAACCTCATATCCCGCCTTTCGGGGCAGCTGCGAGTCGGAGTAGAAGGGGGCGGGATTAAGGTCGTTTAGGTTGCCTATTGAAAGCGTCTGTCCCTGTACGCCGTACATGACGGTTGCTTCTTCGCCGTTGTTCGGGTGCACGGTAAGACTTGCGTACACGTCGTTTTCGCCCACCTCTGTGTATACGGCGTAAAGCGTTATTTCTTCAACGTCGGTATAAGTAACGGGGAAAAGCACCGCTTTTGTTTGCGTGGCGCTGTAAGTGGGGTTGAAATTCCAGTAGGAAAATTTAAGCGTATGCGTTGTTCCCTTGCCGTCAATATAAGAAATGTCTTTTGGGTTATCGGGCTGCGTAAGCTTTTCTCCGGCCTTAACGGTTACGGAATCAAGTATATTTTCGTCGTAGTTTATGTCGCGGGTATCGTTTTGAAGGTAAGCGATTTTGAAGCTTACGGTTACGTCGCGAGTGCTTTCCCATCCGGCGTAAAAGCGGGTGTGCTTTGTCACTTCATACGGGAAAGACGCCTGATTTTTGCAGCCTGCGTCGGTATACCAACCGGTAAAGGAGTAGCCAACGCGGCTCGGCGCGTCCGGTGCATTCAGGACGCTGCCGTGCTTATATGTAGCGTATTCGATAACGGGGCTGCCGCCGTTCACGTCAAACACCACGGCGTAGTCCGCATCAGACCATTTGGCATACAGCGTCAGATTGGCGTTGACGGGAGTGGAAAAGTTGTACGGCTCGCCGTCGTAAGTGCTTGAAGTGTACCAATCGACAAACTCCGCGCCTGTTTTAGTCGGGTTTGAAGGACGCGAAACGGTCTTGCCCGCTTGTACTGTTGAGGGGCTTATTGCCGTTCCGCCTACCGTTTCAAACGTGACGGTGTAGGTGGTTTTTTCGTTTTTATTGTCGTTTTCGTTTTCGTTCGGTTCGCAAGCGGCTACACCTAACAGGCAAAAAACGAACATAACCACTGTCAGCATCATGACTAATAGCTTTTGGTTGTGCTTCATTTTGTTTTCCTCCCAAAAAATAAATTCAAAAAAAAGAGCGCCCCCTATTAAGGGAACGCCCGCAAAGTTGTATCCCTTAATTAGTTGCGCTATAATTTCCAATATGTAGGAATAAGGGTACACCTATGCCGATGTAACCTACATATTGGATTGTGTTATAGCGCGTTAAAAGTATATCAAAATAATTTTCAAAAAACAATACTTTGCAACAAAAGTGCGGTTTTTATATCAAATCAGAGGCTGCAATGTACATTTTAACCGATATTACGGCGATACTTGCAATTTTTTTAATGTTCTACTATAATATATATGAGTTTATATACTGTTGTTTTTCGCTATTGCGAAAAGTAAATGGGATTGTAAAAATGTTTGAAAAACAATTTGCAAAATATGCCCGCGCCGTCAGCGACGAGCGGGAACGCAGAAGCCTGTACAGATTATACTGCGCCAAGCTTGCAGCGGCGATCATTACCGTTGCGATTAGCTTTGTTATTGTGCTTGAAGCGCTGTTTTTTGACGATGCGCTCAAAACGTCGGAATTGACGATTGTTTTGGTCACAATGATTTTGTTGCTTGCGGCAAGCTTGACTACGATTGTTTTGCATTTCGTTTTCAGGCACAGTTACAACAGAATATTGAACCGCCCCCGACAGGCAACCGAAATGCCTGAGGTTGCAAACTATCGTGAAAAGGCTAGGGAAATCAATACCCGATCGAAAAAATTTATGAAATGGCCGATTGTAATTTTGTGTATCGGCGTGGTTTTTTTGATAGCGGCGGTGGTTTGCGACGTTTGCGTATCCGAGGATTTGAGCGCAATCAGCCACATAGGTGTCGTAGTATTCGGATTATTATTCGGATTGTGTTTGCTGGTATCCTGGTTGCTCATTTTTGCCGCGCAGTGCAAAAAGAATATCGACGGCAAAACGCTGGAATCGGAGACCGCCGACGAGGCAAGGGCAATCGACGCCGCTCAGGGACGGGAGCATAAATATACTTTGGAAGAGGATAAAAACGCCCGCACTTATCGTTATCTTTATCCAAACTTGTCCTTACGCTCACAAGCGGAGAAGCTGGGCGAAAAGCAGTCCAAAGCCGCATTGCTCGGCATCATTATTTCGGCTTTATGCGGCGTCGTAATTGTTTTGGTGTTTTTTTCTCCCTTCATTTTCGGCGTATCGCTTTGGGGATTCGCTGAACCCTTTTTGGTAACGCTGATGTTTGTGTGCGCCTTTGTCGTTTCACTGCCGTATAATAAAAAACTGAAAGAATTGGAAGAACAGCAGAAGGCGGAGTTGGAAGAAAATCCCGCTTTTGCTAAAAATCTTTGGATTTTTCGGAAATATAAACAATATGAAAAGGAAAAGATGAGGATTGTTTACGCCTTGTACATATTGTCTGTGGCTGTGGGGTATGTTTTGGCGGCTTTGTTCCCCGCTTCCGCATGGTCGCTGTGCTCTGCAACCTTGTTGTTTTTGGGCAATGCGCTCAACGTGAAATTTGTCACGGAACTTAGAAAAGAGGTGCGCCCTGCTGAGGAAGAAATCGACCGAGAGCAATCAAACAGCGCAATTTAAATTTTACAATTTTATTCTGCCTGCAACGACCTGCGGCGAAGTTTAAAAATGAGCGAGCTTAAAAAATCCGATAAAAAACCCTAATCGTATCAAATTCGATTAGGGTTTTCGGTTGCCCGATATTTGTGCGGGCTTTTCAATCGGTTAAAAGAAACTGATTGGATTTTTTTATCGATGAGAAGTAAATAACGGTTAAAATCACAGTAACAATCATGGCAATAAAGTCGGCGACAGGCGCAGCCGCTAAAATGCCTTCTATTTCGAAGGCAAGAGGCAAAGTGCAGACGAGCGGAACAAAGCAGATTATGTCTCTTATCAAAGACGTCGAAATCGCGAATACAGGCTTGCCGACGGCTTGAAAGAAAATAGAGGACATCTTTATCACGCAGGTGAAGGTCACCAACGAGAGAAAAATGCGGAAAGTTTTGCGGGCAAACTCCCAATAGGCGTCGGGATTCGGAATGTTGGTGGGCTTGCCGAACATACCCACAACCCAATCGGGGGCTATTTCAAAGAGTAGCGTTGAAGCAAGTCCTACGGCAAGCGTACAAAGTAAAATAGAACGATACAGCTTTTTTACTCGCTCAAAATTTTTTGCCCCGACATTGTAACCGATTATTGGCTGACAGCCGAGAACAATACCTACCACGATATTGATAACGACGGTAAAAACCTTACTTTCAATTCCGATAACGGCAATTGGTATATCTGCGCCGTATTCGGAGGCAGCGCCGTATTTTGCAAGCATGATGTTGCACACAAGCGAAATGACAACAATGGTCATTTGCGTAATCAGCGATGAAATTCCGAGCTTGAACGCCTCGCCGTAAACCTTGAAATTCGGAATAAAGCTTTTAAGCGTCAGCTTAAATGTCTTTGTGCAGAACAAATATGCGATGCTGATTAAAAAAGAAATTACCTGTCCGATAACGGTAGCCCAGGCAGCGCCTGCCATACCCCATTTGCACACAAAAATAAAAACCGGGTCGAGTATAATATTGACAATCGCGCCGACAAGCATGGAGAGCATAGACCACGTAGGACTGCCGTCCGCGCGTATAACGGCGTTTATCATATTTGACAGCATATAAATCGGGAAAAACCGAGAATGATGTCAAAATATTCAGTTGCATAGTCAATTGTATTATCCGACGCGCCGAACAAGTATAAAATTTGCGTTTTCAACGGGTAAAGCACGGCAAGCAACACAATGCTCGCGATTAAAGTAAGGAATATGCCCGTGCCAACGCACTTATGGAGTTTGTTTGTATCGCCTTTGCCTTGATGAATGTTGATATAAGCGGCTGAACCGTCTCCGAAATACCAGGCAACTCCTTGCGCAATGATAAATATAGGAAACACAACGCCGGTTGCCGCGTTGCCGAGGGTAGAGAGCTCGCTGTTGCCGATGAAAATTTGGTCGACTATATTATAAAGAGCGCTGACAAGCAAAGACAGTACGCACGGGATACAGAATTTAAGCATCAACTTTGAAATTTTTTCTTTCCCCAAAAATTCCGTGCTTTGAGAGTAAGCCATAAATGTTTCTCCGAAAAAATTATTCGTCTTTGTCGGAGTAAAGAGCGTCTGAAACCTGCGAAGAACAAAAATAAGCGTAGAATCTCTGCTGAAATTCTACGCTTTTATTTGCTGTTCAACGCTATGTATTTTACTACAAACAGCCTCCGATTGTCAAACAAAATAGATAAGTTGATGAGTTGCAAAAAATGAATGGGATAAACTCAATTTGAATTTAGCAGAGCTTTTATCAAAAAAAGAGCGTTCTAAAAATTTTCATCGCTTTGCAAAACGGATTACGGGCAATTTTATATGCAAGACTGATTAGAATCCGATTGCGAAAAACTTGGAGATAAAATATAACCTGTCGATTTTTTAAATTTTATTGCAAAAAAATAAGCCTCGTTTAAAACAAGGCTTATCGGGGGACTTGAGGAATTGAACCTCTTACGATTGGTGCGGATGACAGGACTTGAACCTGCACGGCTGTGAAACCACTAGAACCTGAATCTAGCGCGTCTGCCAATTCCGCCACATCCGCTTGTTGGTGCGAAGAATGGGACTTGAACCCACACGGTATTACCATACGCCCCTCAAACGTACGCGTCTGCCTATTCCGCCATCTTCGCAAAACAACGCTAAAATATTATACTTTTTGTTTTCAGATTAGTCAAGCAATCTTGGAGAATTGTCAAAAAAATTTTTGCAAATTGTTATTCGATGAGATAATCGTAAATTATTCTGAAAGCGCCGGCGGCTTTTTCTTCCCATTTTTTGTCAATATGTTTTGCAATAGTTCTGTTGGGCACGTTGATTTTGATTTCAAGCGCCGGCTCGTTAGGTTCGATTATTTTAAGAAGCACGTCGTAAGTGCCGTCGGGATTTTTTTGATAGTCGCTTGCGTATTCCTGTTTGCGTTTGTAGTTCATCCTGTTCAGTTTGACGTTGTCGCTTACAACCTCGCGCAGGCTGGAGGGAATGCGCACGAAGAAATGTGCAAGACAAATTCTGCCTTCCGGCGTAATAGAGTACATAGCTTCGTTTGACGCGCCCTTGTTGACGGCGGCGACAAAATTCGCGTCGATTAACTGCATCAATGCCTGTTTGCAATCTATATAATTTATCCAATTGTTGGCGGAGCAGCACATTTCGAGAATAGTTTGTTCGCTTAAAGGCATCTCCATTTTATCGAAGACGAACAAAAGCAACAATTTATTTTGTGTGCTGTCCATAGAGATTGCCAAACTTTTACCTCCGCAGAAAAAAACGCGCAAAAAAACAGCAAAAGAATCTTTGCTTATTGATTGTACTATATTTCGGACGATAAAACAACTTTTTTTGCAAAAGATTTTATTTTGTTGAGTAAAAACACAAATTGTGTTAAACTATTCGCGAGGTATATATGAGCAATCAAAAAAACAATCTCGGTATGTTTTCGCAGCGGGTTGAGGAGGCAATCAACTCCCGTTTTATTCTTGCAGACAGGCATATTTCCGGCTTGCTTAAATGCGTGGCGACCATTCCCGAGCTGACTGCGGTTGTCGGCGAAACGCTTAAAAACGTCAGCTACGCCGACGAATACGACAAGGCGCGCGTTGTGTTGACCAAAAACGGAAAATCCGTTTGCAAATTTGTAATGCCCAACGACAAAAAAAGGATAATCGCTTTCACGGTATGTCTTTTGACGGAATTTGACTCCGGCAGGCGCAGTCTTTTGGAATTTTTGACGGAGTTTTTTTACGACGAGAACACGAACGTCGCTTACACGAAATTCTGCGACACCGTCCTCAAGCCCTTCAAAAGGGCGGGGGAGATGGTGCTGAAAAATCTCGGCAGTTCTGCTGCTTCAAACGAAGACTATGACGAAGAGTCCGCGTTGAAAATTGCGCCGCCGCCGGCTTTTCGCCTTGATTCCGCCGCTAAAACGGCAATTCTTAACGAAATAGCGGAATTTGAAGCAAAAATAAAGCTGGATACTTTTATGTCCAAGCCGTTTATTATCGAATGCTGCGTAATGGCTGAGGCGTTTGCGGAGGCGGTAAAAAACGACTCGGAAACGGGCATCAAAATAATGTGGATAGGTTTCAAAAATACCATTCATTACGCGCAGGCAAGCGAAACCAACGCGATAAAAATAAAGCGCATTCTGTTGAACTACAATCTGATAGACGGTTAACAAATTTGGGCTTAAAGTTTTGGCAATAAAACATTGCGGAAGAAATTTTCCAATAGCAAAAACATGGGCAGCAAAAGCTGCCCATGTTTTTGCTATCTTAACATATCTTCAAGCTTTTTTGTCGCTCTGAACAAATAGTGCGGCATCTCTTTTCCGTAATAATATTTGACGTAGCAATCTATACATTCCATACCGTTGCGCTTCGCTACGGCAATGGACGGATAATTGTTTGTCCTGATTGTGGAAAAAATTTCATCAAGTTTCAAGGTCTGAAAAGCGTAATTTTTCAGTGCGCGCGCCGCTTCCGTCGCATATCCGTTGTGCCAGAACGCTTTTTTGAACAGATAACCTATTTCGTGGAGCTCTCCGTCCTTGTAGGGTTGCATTGTAATTCCCGCCTGACCTATCATATTTCCGCTTTGTTTGAGAATCACGCTCCACATACCGAAACCGTATTTTTTGTAGCGCGACAGCTGATTGTCAAGCCATTGCCCGACGTCTTCTTCGGAAAAATCTCTTTCGTAAGCATACATCACCTCAGGGTCGCAAAGCATTTCCGCGAGGTCGTCAAAATCCGATTGCGTCATTTCTCTTAGCATTAATCTTTCCGTTTCCAAAATCATTGTTTTTACCTCGTAAAGTTTGAAATGTTTGAAACAAACAAAAAAGCAGTTCGTTTACGAACTGCAAGTGGCACCTCCAAGGGGACTCGAACCCCTGATTCCGCCGTGAGAGGGCGGCGTCCTGACCGCTAGACTATGGAGGCAAATCAACGCTTGCATAGTATATCATTTTTTTTATTGCGGTGCAACTGTTTTTCCGTCATTTTTTAAATTTTTGTTTCGGCAAAACAAAATCAATGGTGATTGTTGGTCAAATTCGACACTTATTTATATCGTTTTTTAGAAAGTTTTGTATTATATTTAATTATTTTGTCAAAAAGTATGCAACAAGAGACATTTTGAACAAATCATGCGAGGAACAGTGTAACATATATTTCGGGAGAAAAGAAATGGATATTGTTTCGTCGTTTACTGCAAGACTAAATGAATTGATGAAAGAAACGGGGCTTACGCCGAAGCAGATAAGCGAAAGCACGGGCATTGATTTAACCGAGCTCATGCATTGGAAGTCCGACAAAAACAAAAAACTGCCTTCCACGAGAAATTTGCTCAAATTGGCGGATTTTTTCAGATGTTCTTTTGCGTATATGTTGGGCTTGGAAAATGAAAACAGCTTGCCAAACCCGAGACAGGAATTGCCCGTTTTTTCAGAAAGGCTGTGCAAAATTCTCGAAAAAAAGCAATTGAAGGTTTTTGTACTGAAACGCACGGGTAAGATTCAATTCAAATCCTCGATAAACAATTGGAAAACGGGCAGAACCATGCCAAATGTGTTCAATCTCGTGTGCCTTGCCGAAACGTTGAATTGCTCGGTCGATTATCTGTTGGGACGCGGAGATTGAACGACGGACCTTCCATGCGCCGATTGTAGACAAGGTAAATCCCGCCTCAAAAAGCGGGATTTGCCTGACACGGTTATTTTTTCAAAAGAGCGTCCGCCGAAATGTTAAGACGTTTTGCCAGTTTTGCAAGGCTTAACGCGTCGGGCAGATATTTTCCGTTCAACCAATTGTAAAACGAGGAAAATTCTTTGCAAAAGCCTTGTTTTTTAAGCAAATAAAATTTTGTCGGGTGCAGTTTGGCAAATCTGTTCAGATTTTTGCAAAATGAATTTACGTCGATGTTTTCATCCGCGCTGTCGGGAAAATCGCTGAGTCCCAAGAGAAAGTCTGCCGAGCAGTTGAAACTTTTCGCCAACTCGACGACGGCATGAAGAGAGGGCAGATAAGACCGATTTTTCTTCAACCTGCGGAAAATATCCTCGCAAACTCGCTCGTCGCCCGACAAAAGCCGTTCTTCTTCGATGAAGCTCAGGATTCGTTTGTGCATTTTTTGTTCCATAATACAAACTCCTTTAATTTTTTTTGAGTGTTTCACTCGTTTTTTAGTTTAGACTATTAAGGCTTTCCGGGCTTGTTTTTATTGCAAGATTTTAAAAATTTTCAATACAAAATTCAGAACGTGTTTTATTCCAGAAACTATTGCAAAACCGTTAAATAAGTTTTAAATAAATCTGCGACCTAACTTAATATTTTATCCGCAGAAGCATACTATCGGTAGAGTGTATCTATTCGCGTTGAAAAAAACTTCTGTGGATTTTAAGTTCGTGTATGCAACAAAAAGCACAAGGCATAAAACCTTGTGCTTTTTCCTTACCTTGCAGAGATAAAGCCCGCAACACCGTTTACAAAAATGTATATCGGGTTCAATCTCTGTCTGTTTTGGTGCGGCTAAAGGGACTCGAACCCCCACGTCTGTGACACCAGATCCTAAGTCTGGCGCGTCTGCCAATTCCGCCATAGCCGCATTGAAATATATTTAAGCACAAGTCAAGGGATTTGTCAATAACATAAGCAGGTCGTTGATTAAAATCAATCAGGATGTCGGAAAACATTTGAATTTTTTTAAATTTTGAAAGATGAAAATGCTTGACGGAGAGAATTTTTTTATAAAATAGGCTAAAAATCTTGACAATGAAATTTGCTTGTGCTATGATTTTTTAGCGTTGTCGTGCGGGTGTAGTTCAATGGTAGAATCCCAGCCTTCCAAGCTGGTCGCGTGGGTCCGATTCCCATCACCCGCTCCAACACATCTTCATGTGCGAGATTGAGTCCCGCCTTTTGACGTTGTGGAAACGCGAAGTGTGTGCCTGTAGCTCAGCCGGATAGAGCAACGGCCTTCTAAGCCGTGTGTCGGGGGTTCGAATCCCTTCAGGCACGCCAAAAATGGTGGGCATAGCTCAGTTGGTTAGAGCGCCAGATTGTGACTCTGGAGGTCGTGGGTTCGACTCCCATTGCTCACCCCATTTGTAGGGGTGTCGCCAAGCGGTAAGGCACCAGACTTTGACTCTGGTATTCGTAGGTCCGAATCCTGCCACCCCTGCCACAACAGAAAGCAAAGTAAATAAGATCCATTAGCTCAGCCGGCAGAGCACTTGACTTTTAATCAAGGTGTCCCGCGTTCGAATCGCGGATGGATCACCAAATATGCATCATTAGCTCAGTTGGTAGAGCACCTGACTCTTAATCAGGGTGTCCAGGGTTCGAGTCCCTGATGGTGTACCAAAAAACCTGTCGAATGCTCAAAAACAATTCGACAGGTTTTTTGTATTCTTACGTCTCAGTAAGATTGTCGGAATGATTAATCTGTTTTTATCAGGTTTGCCGAAAAATCGTTTTCAAGCATATTCTTTGCCGCGTCAGTGTCGGTCAGCCATGCGCGCGCTTGTTTTATTTCCAGCATAATCGGTTCCCTGTCGTGAACGGCGGAAATCGGAGGGCGCGCACTCCGCGTTAAAATCAGACATTTATCGTCGGTTTCAAGCCTTCTGAATATTCCGCCAAGAAAAAACATTGCACCGTCGTACCTTTTAAATAATATTTTTTTCTTTTCCGCGTCCCATTCGTAAAAACCGTGCGCAGGTATGAGGCAGCGCCTGTTTTCAAAGTCGGAGCGGAAAAAAGGTTTTGTAAAAACCGTTTCGCTGCGGGCGTTTATCAACAGACCTTTGCCGGACGGGGCGGACAGTCCCCATTTCAAAGCCTTTACGGCGATTTTTCCGTTTCGGTTCAGGCAAAGCGAGGGGAGCAAAAGCGAGGGAGTAAAATCCCCGGATTCGGATACGGAATTTGTCGGCGTATAGTTTAAAGATTTAAAGATGCTCCGAAATTCGGAGTCGTTAACGTCCAATTGAAAGCGTCCGCACATAAAAAGCCTCCTGTTTTATTTTAAACATAATTTTTCCCGTGTCAACATAAGACAAAAAATTTTCTTGCCAATTATCAAAAATTATGCTAAAATACAGTTGCCTGAAAGGAGAAGACGATGAACACGATTTGCCAAAGCTGCGGCATGCCGCTGGATTTTATGGAACTCAGAGGCACGGAAAAGGACGGCAGAAAAAGCGACGACTACTGTATGTACTGCTACAAGGACGGGCATTTTACTTATGAATGCACCATGCAGCAAATGATAGATTTGTGCGTGCCTCATATGGCAAACGGAGAGGAAAGCTTTACTCACGAAACTGCGGAGGAATATCTCAAAGCTCTGCTGCCTTCTCTCAAACGGTGGAACAAACAGACTGAAAAGTGATACGATTGGTTATAATTTTATTTCCTGCCTTGTGCGTTAGGAATACGAGCGTTTGCGTCAACCACATTTAGCAAAAGGGAAATGACGTCCGCGCAAATATGTCAGGCCTCTCGCCGCCTAAAGCGGCTCAAAAGTCGGAAACGGCTTCGGGGGAAGACAAAAAATGCCGGCTAATTACCCACCTGATTTATTCAGGTTGACTATTGCTCTCCGACGGCAAGGCGGGAATTTTTTTATTTACACTCAAACGGTTTTGTGATAAGATATACACGGAAACTTACTCATGAAGAAAGGACAGGTTTGTTTATATTTTTTTGTTGCCGCATTGATGTTTGTAGCCGTATTTTTAAGCGGCTTTCTGTCTTTCGGTGCGGAAAATTGTTTTTCTCTGCCCGACAAGGCGCAGGACGAAACTTTTGAAGGATATGAAGGCGGCAGATATGTTTATGTCGGCGGCGCGGTGGAGTCGAGCGGCTGGTTTTTCCTGCGGGACGGGGC
>ULWM01064234.1_pt1 | contig 16736 bp, 10 predicted proteins | sample 1960331 | NCBI WGS metagenome assembly ULWM01 (sample SAMEA4835812, study PRJEB28245) | human gut metagenome | biome: gut microbiome; material: fecal sample | place: Denmark | collected 2008 | reverse complement strand
GCTGGGCGCTCCGCTTCCTAAGGAGAGCAACGCAAACTTTGAAACTGACGAAAACTTCGAATTCTCATTCGATATCGCTTTGGCTCCTCAGTTTGAATTGACTTTGTCTAACGAAGACACTGTTGATTACTACGATATCAACGTAACAGACGAAATGGTTGACCAGCAGGTTAAGATGTATACTCAGCGTACAGGTAAATATGATAAGGTAGAAGAGTATCAGGATAACGATATGTTGAAGGGTCTGTTGGCTGAACTTGATGAAAACGGCAACACTAAAGAAGGTGGCGTTCAGGTAGAAGGTGCTGTTATGATGCCTTCTTACATGAAGAACGACGATCAGAAAGCTATCTTCAACGCAGCTAAGACTAACACTGTATTGGTGTTTAATCCTTCTGTTGCTTTCGATAACAACGAAGCAGAATTGGCTTCTTTGTTGAAGGTTGCTAAGGAAGATGTTGAAAACCACAAGGGTAACTTCAGCTTCCAGATTGAAGAAATCACTCGCTTGATTCCGGGTGAATTGAACCAGGAATTGTTCGACCAGGTTTTGGGTAAGGACAAAGCTCACAACGAAGAAGAGTTCCGCGCTCAGATTAAGGAAACTATCGCTAAGCAGTTCGAAGCTGACAGCGACTATAAGTTCTTGATCGACGTTCGTAACTACGCTGCTAACAAAGTAGGCAAGTTGGAATTCGCTGACGAACTGATGAAGCGTATCATGTTGGAAAACAACAAGGAAAAAGGTGAAGAATTCGTTGCTGAACACTATGACAAGAGCATCGAAGAATTGACTTGGCACCTGATTAAGGAAAAATTGGTTAGAGCTAACGATATCAAGGTTGAACAGTCTGATATTACTGAGATGGCTAAGGAAGCTACTCGCGCTCAGTTCGCTCAGTACGGTATGATCAATGTACCTGAAGAATTGCTCGAAAACTACAGCAAGGAAATGCTGAAGAAACAAGAGTCTGTAGAAGCTTTGGTTAACCGTGCAGTAGAAGCTAAATTGTGTGCTGTGTTGAAAGGTCAGGTTACTCTGAACCACAAGGCTGTATCGGCAGAAGAATTCAACAAGATGTTTGAGTAATCGAAACGTAGGGGCTGATGTCCCAACGCTGATTACTGAAACGATTAGATAAGAAGTGGAGCTTTTGATCTGGCTTTTCCGTTGTTGAGCTGAAGATTTTATAATTCTGCCCAATTACAAGTGAACAAGACGGTCGGAAGCTCCTCTTTATATATAGGTAAATTTAATAAAACGAAATAAAATGGACGATTTCAGAAAATATGCAACCAAGCACTTAGGTATGAACAGTATGGTGCTTGACGATGTTATCAAGTCGCAGAATGGATATTTGAATCCTTATATATTGGAAGAACGCCAGCTCAATGTTACTCAGCTCGACGTGTTCTCGCGATTGATGATGGATCGTATCATCTTTTTGGGTACCGCTATCGATGATTATACAGCCAATACCTTACAGGCTCAGCTGTTGTATCTGGATTCTGTAGAATCAGGCAAAGATATTTCTATCTATATCAACTCTCCGGGCGGATCGGTATATGCCGGTTTGGGTATTTATGATACCATGCAGTTTATCTCTAGCGATGTAGCTACTATCTGTACAGGTATGGCTGCTTCTATGGCTGCCGTGCTGCTCGTTTCTGGTCAGGAGGGTAAGCGTTCTGCTTTGCCTCATAGCCGTGTCATGATTCACCAGCCATTAGGAGGCGTTCAGGGTCAGGCTTCTGATATTGAGATTGAGGCTCGCGAAATCTTGAAGATGAAGAAGGAATTGTATACTATCATTTCTGACCATTCTCATACTCCTTATGATAAGGTTTATGCTGATAGCGACCGTAACTATTGGATGACAGCTGAAGAAGCCAAGGAATATGGAATGATAGATAATGTGTTGGTTCGTAAATAACGAATTGTTTTAAGTAAATATGCGTATATATAATAAGGTGCGCAAGAAGAGATAATAATTATAATATGCCAAAGAAAGTATGTAGCTTCTGTGGAAGATCAGAAAATGAAGTCAGATTACTCATCACGGGTATCAATGGCTTCATTTGCGAAGATTGTGCTAAGCAGGCTTATGAAATTATACAGTCTACAGGGGTCTTAGCTCCTAAAGCTGGGGAGGGTAAGTTTGTTCTCAAAGAGGTGCCAAAGCCTGTAGAGATCAAAAAATACCTGGATGAATATATCATCGGTCAGGATCAGGCTAAGCGCAATTTGGCTGTCGCTGTATATAACCACTACAAGCGTTTGCAGCAGCCAAAGGATGAAGATGGTGTAGAAATCGAAAAGAGTAATATCATCATGGTTGGTAGTACCGGTACAGGTAAAACCTTGTTGGCGCGTACAATAGCTAAGATGTTGGATGTTCCTTTCACCATTGTTGATGCCACTGTATTTACTGAAGCAGGTTATGTGGGTGAAGACGTTGAAAGCATCTTGTCGCGTCTGTTGCAGGTTGCTGATTATGATGTGGCTGCAGCAGAAAGGGGCATTGTGTTCATTGATGAGATTGATAAGATAGCCCGCAAGAGCGATAATCCTTCTATCACGCGTGATGTGAGTGGCGAAGGTGTACAGCAGGGATTGTTGAAACTCTTGGAAGGTACCATGGTTAATGTTCCTCCTAAGGGTGGACGCAAGCATCCTGATCAGGATTATATCCATGTAGATACCAAGAATATCCTGTTTATCTGTGGTGGTGCTTTTGATGGTATTGAGCGTAAAATAGCTCAGCGTATGAATACGCACGTAGTAGGCTATAATTCGGTTCAGAATGTAGCTAAGATAGATAAGAAGGATTTGATGCAGTATATCCTTCCACAGGATTTGAAGTCTTTTGGCTTGATACCTGAAATTATCGGCCGTTTGCCTGTGCTTACTTATCTCAATCCGTTGGATAGGGAGGCTTTGCGCAAAATCTTGGTTGAACCTAAGAATTCAATTGTCAAGCAGTATCAGAAATTGTTTGAGATGGATGGTATCAAGTTGAAGTTTGATGAGGAAGCACTCGATTATATCGTAGATAAGGCGGTAGAGTATAAATTGGGTGCTCGCGGACTTCGTTCAATTGTTGAAGCTGTGATGATGGATGCTATGTTTGAGATTCCATCAGAGAAGGTTAAATCATTCACTGTTACGCTGGAGTATGCCAAGCAACAGTTGGATAAATCTCATCTCGGACAGTTGGAAACAGCATAAATCAGTTGGGCTTTTCGCCCAATTGAATGCTATTTAATCGTATATATAGACATATATAATATAATAATAGGTGGATATGACAGAACAGGTTAATCTTACAGGACAGTTGAAGCATTATTTCGGCTTCGATTCGTTTAAGGGTGATCAAGAGGCAATCATCAGAAATTTGATGAGTGGCAATGATACTTTTGTGTTGATGCCTACAGGTGGCGGTAAGAGTTTGTGTTACCAGTTGCCTTCGCTCATTATGGAGGGCACAGCTATTGTGATTTCTCCTCTGATTGCTTTGATGAAGAACCAGGTAGATGTTATTAATGGTTTGAGTGAAAGTGATGGCGTGGCTCATTATCTCAATTCATCGTTGAATAAGTCGGCTATTGAGAAGGTGAAGAATGATATTCTCAATGGTACGACCAAACTCCTGTATGTTGCACCTGAATCTTTGACGAAAGAAGATAATGTTGAGTTCCTTAAAACAGTAAAGATTTCGTTCTATGCCATTGATGAGGCTCACTGTATCTCTGAGTGGGGACACGATTTCAGACCAGAGTATCGTCGTATTCGCCCTATTATTAACGAAATAGGTGTTGCACCTGTGATAGCGCTTACAGCTACTGCAACAGATAAGGTACGTACTGATATCAAGAAAAACTTAGGTATCATGGATGCCAAAGAATTCAAGAGTTCTTTTAACCGCCCTAACTTGTATTATGAGGTGCGCCCGAAGAACAAGGATATCGATCGTCAGATCATCATGTTTATTCGTCAACACAAAGGAAAGAGTGGTATTATCTATTGTCTCTCCCGTAAGAAAGTAGAGGAATTGGCAGAGGTGTTGAAAGCCAATGAAATCAAAGCAGCTCCTTATCATGCCGGTCTTGATTCGGCTACCCGTTCTCAAACCCAGGATGATTTTCTGATGGAGCGTATTGATGTCATTGTTGCTACTATCGCCTTCGGAATGGGTATCGATAAACCTGATGTCCGTTTTGTTATTCATTATGATATACCCAAGAGCTTGGAAGGTTATTATCAGGAAACGGGTAGAGCCGGACGTGATGGAGGTGAGGGCATCTGTATCGCCTTCTATGCCCGTAAAGACCTCAGAAAACTGGAGAAGTTTATGGAGAACAAACCTGTAGCAGAACAGGATATCGGCAGACAGTTGTTGCAGGAAACGGCTGCCTATGCAGAATCGTCTGTCTGTCGCAGAAAAATGTTGCTTCATTATTTTGGTGAGGAATATCATGAAGAAAACTGCCATAACTGCGACAACTGCTTGCATCCTACAGAAAAATTCGAGGCTAAGGATGCGCTGCTCGTTGTTTTGGAGTCTGTTGCTGCGGTGAAGGAGAATTTCCGTCAGGAATATATCATCGATTTTGTAAAGGGACGTGCTACTGATGATATCGTTTCTCACAAGCATGATGAACTGGAGGAGTTTGGAGCAGGAGAAGATATGGATGCTAAAGTTTGGAATCCTGTTATCCGTCAGGCGTTGATAGCCGGTTATCTCAAGAAAGATGTAGAGAACTATGGCCTTTTGAAGTTGACAGCTGCGGGTAAGCGTTTCATTAAGAATCCTGAATCATTCATGATCGTTGCCGATAAGGAATTCTCTGATGATTTTGATGGAGCGCCTCTGAGCGAGCATAATACAGGTGCTTTGGATCAGACACTTTTCTCCATGTTGAAAGACTTGCGTAAGACAGTAGCAAAGAAGCATAAATTGCCGCCTTATGTTATTTTCCAGGATATTTCTCTGGAACAGATGGCAACGATGTATCCTGTAGATATGCAGGAATTGCAGAACATACAGGGAGTTGGAGCCGGTAAGGCAAAGAGGTATGGTAAGGAGTTCTGTAAATTGATCAATCAGTATTGTGAAGAGAATCTGATAGAGCGTCCTGAGGAATTACGTGTCAGGACAGTTGCCAAGAAATCAGTCTTGAAGGTAAGCATCATTCAGAGCATAGACCGCCAGATAGATCTTGATGATTTGGCAGAAGCAAAAGGTTTGGATTTCTCAGAATTGCTTGACGAAATAGAGGCAATCGTTTACAGCGGTACCAAGCTGAATATCGATTATTTCATAGAGGAAGTTGTGGATGATGACCATGTAGATGACATCTACGATTACTTCATGGAGAGCGATACTGATGATTTGAATGCGGCTCAAGATGAATTGGGTGAAGACTACAATGAAGACGAAATTCGACTCGTCAGAATCAAGTTTTTGTCCGAACAAGCCAACTAATCACGTTAAATAGCATTAATAAGGTAAGATTTTCGTGAAAAGCGAACTCTATCTGAGAAATTATTGCTAAATTTGCACGCAATAAATTTTTAAAGGTTACAATATGTCATCATTTGTTGCAGATAAAATTGTAATGGACGGTCTCACTTACGACGACGTCCTTCTTATCCCTGCGTATTCAGAGGTACTACCAAAACAGGTAGAGTTGAAAACCAAGTTCTCTCGTAACATCGAGTTGAACGTTCCATTCGTTACAGCAGCGATGGACACCGTTACCGAGGCTTCAATGGCGATAGCTATCGCTCGTGAAGGTGGTATCGGTGTAATTCACAAGAACATGACCATTGAGGAGCAAGCTCGTCAGGTTGCTATTGTGAAGCGTGCTGAGAATGGTATGATTTATGACCCTGTCACCATCCGTCGTGGCAGTACAGTGAAGGATGCTCTTGATATGATGCATGATTATCATATCGGTGGTATTCCTGTGGTAGATGATGAAAATCATCTTGTAGGTATTGTTACCAACCGTGATCTTCGTTTTGAGCGCCACATGGACAAGAAGATTGATGAGGTAATGACTAGCGAGAATTTGGTTACCACTCACATCCAGACCGACTTGGTTGCTGCTGCTGCCATCCTGCAGGAGAATAAGATTGAGAAACTCCCTGTAGTTGACAACGAGAATCACCTGGTAGGTTTGATTACTTACAAGGACATCACAAAGGCTAAGGACAAACCTATGGCTTGCAAGGATGCCAAGGGACGTCTTCGTGTGGCTGCCGGTGTGGGTGTTACTGTAGATACATTGGATCGTGCCAAGGCTTTGGTTGAGGCTGGTGCTGATGCTATCGTTATCGATACTGCTCATGGTCACTCTAAGGGTGTAATTGAGAAACTCAAGCAAGTTAAGGCTGCCTTCCCACAGGTAGATGTTGTGGTAGGTAATGTGGCTACTGGTGAGGCTGCCAAGTATTTGGTAGAGAATGGTGCTGATGGTGTTAAGGTAGGTATCGGTCCTGGTTCTATCTGTACTACTCGTGTGGTTGCCGGTGTTGGTGTTCCACAGTTGAGTGCTGTTTATGATGTATATTCTGCTCTTAAGGGTACTGGTGTGCCTTTGATAGCTGATGGCGGTCTTCGTTACTCAGGTGATGTTGTGAAGGCTTTGGCTGCCGGTGGTAGCTGCGTCATGATCGGTTCTTTGGTTGCTGGTACTGAGGAGAGTCCTGGTGATACCATTATCTTCAATGGCCGTAAGTTTAAGAGCTATCGTGGTATGGGTTCTTTGGAGGCTATGGAACAGAAGAATGGTTCTAAGGACCGTTATTTCCAGGGTGATACCAAGGATGCCAAGAAATTGGTTCCAGAGGGTATCGCTGGTCGTGTGCCTTACAAGGGAACTGTCCAGGAGGTCATCTACCAGCTGATTGGTGGTTTGCGTTCTGGTATGGGATATTGCGGTGCTGCTACCATCGAGAACTTGCACAATGCCAAGTTCGCTCGTATCACAAATGCAGGTGTGTTGGAGAGTCATCCACATGATATCACTATCACTAGTGAGGCTCCTAACTATAGCCGTCCTGAATAATATAATTAGGAAATATGAAGTTTTATGCACTTATAGCGGCAATGCTCCTTTCGGGGAGCATTGCTTTTGCTCATACCGACCCAATTGTTATGATTATTGATGGTCAATCTGTCAAGAAGTCGGAATTTGAGTACTTTTATCAGAAAAATCATTTGGGAAATACAGTTGATTCTAAAAGTGTCAAGGTGTTTACCGATGGCTTTGTTGATTATAAGCTGAAAGTGCAAGCTGCTAAGGATGCTCATCTCGATACTTTGCCTAATATCAGGCGTGTGTTGAAACGATATGATGATGTCGAGTCATGCGAGTTGATGCCCGATAAAGGCAGTGTTCATGTTGCACATATCCTCTTGAGATTGGGACAGAAAGCATCTTACCGGGAACAGGAGGTGGTGGAAAGAAGAATCGATTCTATTTATCAGGCTCTTTGCAAAGGTGCAGATTTTGCAGACCTGGCAAAAAAGTGTTCTGATGATAAAGGGTCTGCGGTCAATGGGGGGACTTTGGCATGTTTTACAAAAGGTCAGACTGTGCAGGCTTTTGAAAAAGTAGCTTTCTCTCTGCGAAAGGGTGAGATTAGTAGACCGTTTATGTCTGAGTTTGGTTATCATATCGTCAAGTTGCTGGATAAACATGATGATGGTAATCAGAAAAAATATGTTGCTGATGCTAAGGTAGAAAATTGGCGGGGAACCTACCAGCAGCAGGAGGAAGTAGAAAACCTTTTGCTGAATGAAATCTGCCAGCGTAATATTTGGGATAAGGCTGCTGCTGATAAAAAAGGTCTGGCTGCCTTCTATGCCAAGAATAAGAAAAAATACAAATGGGAAATGAAGCGCCTGAAGAAGATGAAGGTTAATCTGCCCCGGAATGGCGAATACCCGGATGTGGTACTTGCTGACTATCAAGACTCGTTAGAGAAACAATGGGTCGCACAATTGAAGAAGAAATATAAGGTGGTGGTTTTCCATAGCATGTTGACCACTCTCAATATACATTAATATATTATAGAAACAATACATGAATACTGGATATAAAATGACAATGGCATTTATAGCCCTGCTGATGATAGTAGGAATAAGTGCTAGTGCAACAAGAGCAAGCCGTAGTGCTTTGGCTCATGAGGCTGATTCTGCAAATATCAAGCAACAAGCTGCTGCCGATTCTCAGAAAATCAATGAGGGTAGTGTGGTTGATGAGGTAATTTGGGTTGTCGGCGATGAGGCTATCCTGAAGTCAGACGTCGAGGTAACCCGTTTGCAGGCTGAGGCTGAAGGTATTAAATATACTGGTGACCCAGACTGTTCTATTCCTGAGCAGATTGCCGTTCAGAAACTGTTTCTCCATCAGGCAGCTATCGATAGTATCGAAGTATCTGAGTCAGAAGTCATGAATGGTATCGACGAACAGATCAACAGTTGGGTTTCCATGATTGGTTCTCGTGAAAAACTGGAGGAGTATCGCAAGCAAAGTATCACCCAGATGCGCCAGCAGATGCATGATGATTTCAAAAACCAACAGCTGATTCAGAAGATGAAGCAGGAACTGGTGAAGGATATCAAGGTGTCTCCAGCTCAGGTACGTAAATACTTTAAGGATTTACCTGCCGACAGTATCCCTTTTGTTCCTACAGAGGTAGAGGTTGAGATTCTTACCATGCAGCCACGTATTCCTCTTGAGGAGATTAACCGTGTGAAAAATCAGTTGCGTGAGTTTACTGACCGTGTGAATAAGGGTGAGACTTCTTTTGCTACTTTGGCTCGTCTTTATTCTGAGGATCCGGGTTCAGCCCGTATGGGTGGCGAGATGGATTATATCGGTAGAGGTATGTTGGATCCTGCGTTTGCAAATGTAGCATTCAATCTTACCGATCCTAAGAAAATCTCAAAGATTGTTGAGTCTGAGTTTGGTTATCATATCATCCAGTTGATTGATAAGCGTGGTGATAAGATTAAGTGTCGCCATATCCTGCTCAAGCCTCAGGTTTCTCAGGATGCTATTGATAAGTCTATCGGCCGTCTGGATTCTATCGGTAATGATATCCGTGCCGCTAAGTTTACCTTTGAGCAGGCTGTTGAAGCATTGTCTGATGATAAGGATACCCGCAACAACAAGGGTTTGATGGCCAATGTTACTCCTGACCAGTCAAGAACTTCCCGCTTCCAGATGAAGGATCTGCCTACCGAGGTTGCCCGTACGGTAGATACAATGAAGGTAGGTGAGGTTTCTGCACCTTTCACGATGGTGAATTCCAAGGGTAAAACCACTTGTGCTTTGGTAAAACTGGTAAGCCGTGTTGACGGACATAGAGCTACTATTACCGAAGATTTTCAGGTGATGAAGGATGTAGTGTTGGCTAAGGAGCGTGCCCAGACCTTGCACGACTGGGTAGTCAATAAAATCAAGCAGACTTATGTTCGTATGAACGATCGCTATAAGGATTGTAAGTTTGAATATCAAGGTTGGATTAAATGATAAATAAAAGATTAAATAATCATATCAGAGGGCATAGAATCATATCGGTTATGATTCTATGCCTGTTTGGGTTTTGTCTGATGCAAGCCATGCAGGCTCCAAAGAAGCATGCCAGAAAACGCCCTCATGGTGACCGCGTATATCTTTTGCATGCAGATGAATTGTACTATGATATGTTCGGTAATAATCCTGATGCCCAAATATTGAAAGGTAAGGTCTCTTTCTTGCATCAGGGCAGTCATCTTACCTGTGACAGCGCGTATTTCTATCAGGCTTCTAATTCCGTGAAAGCTTTCGGACATGTTCATTACCGGCAGGGAGACACCTTGTCACTCACTTGTAATAGAGCAGAGTATGATGGGCAGATGCAGATGATGAGAGCACGCAAAAATGTGGTCTTGCATCATCGTCGGCAGACTTTGCGTACTGATAGCTTGGATTTCGACCGCTTGTATAATATGGCAAACTTCTTTGACGGCGGAACGCTGATTGATGGTAAGGATAAACTGGTTGCCGATTGGGGTGAGTATCATACCGAAACGCGTGAGGCTAAGTTTGTCTATAATGTCAAGTTGCGCAGCGGCAAGGATGTTGTTACCACCGATACTTTGTATTACGATGTCCGTAAGTCAAAGGCTCACATGGTAGGACCTTCTAAGATTGTTTCCGGTGCAAGTGTTGTCAAGACCGAAAATGGGTATTATGATACCAAGACCGATAGAGCACAGCTTTACGGGCGCTCTACGGTTGTAGATAAAGACAAGACGCTTACGGGTGATACGCTCTATTATGTAAAGGATGGGGAGAGTACCGGATATGGCAATGTGGTTTATGTAGACAAGAAAAATAAAAATTCCCTGACTTGCAATTATCTGCGTTACAACGAGAAAACCGGTAATGGCTTTGCCACCCGCAATCCTGTAGCGATCGACTATTCGCAGAAAGATACCCTTTGGGTTCATTCTGATACCATGCGTATCAATACCTTCCATATCAATACCGATTCGGTATACCGTAAGGTGCATGCTTATCCTAAGGTCCGTGCCTATCGCCTGGATATGCAGGCCATCTGCGATTCCCTGGTTTTCAATTCTCAGGATTCCTGCATGACCATGTATAAGGATCCTATCGTCTGGAATGGAAACCGTCAGTTGCTGGGCGAGAAGATTCTGGTCTTCATGAACGACTCTACCGTTCGTTTTGCCCATGTCATCGGACAGGCGCTGTCTGTAGAGCAGATGCCGGATAGTGTTCATTTCAATCAGATCAGTTCTTCTGAGATGAAATCTTACTTTGAAAAAGGTGAGATTAAACAAGGAGAGTCTATCGGTAATGTGCAGACCATCTATTATATGACGGATGATAAGGACAGTTCGCTCATTGGCTTGAATTATCTGGAGACCGATACCATGCGCATGTATATGGGACCGGGCAGGAAGATGGAGAAAATCTGGACCAATAAGTTTACGTCTACCATGTATCCTATGACGCAGATTCCGCCGGCAAAATATAAACTTAACAATTTTGCCTGGTTCGAGGATTTGCGTCCTAAAGATAAGAATGATATCTTTGTATGGCGTGGTAAATCCAAGGGCTCCGAACTCAAGAACATTAAGCGTCATGAAGCTCCACTTCAGAAACTGACTGACTGATTATAATGAAGCATCATTTTCTTATATGATTAATATTTAGAGATGAGTGATATTATTCAACTTTTACCCGATTCTGTTGCCAATCAGATAGCAGCAGGTGAGGTTATACAGCGTCCGGCTTCAGTTATCAAGGAGCTGGTCGAAAATGCAGTCGATGCGGGTGCCAGGAATATCCATGTCACAGTTACCGATGCTGGCCGTACCAACATCCAGGTGATAGATGATGGAAAAGGTATGTCTGAAACCGATGCTCGTTTGGCTTTCGAACGTCATTCTACTTCCAAAATCCGTAAGGCTGATGATTTGTTTGCTCTTCGCACCATGGGCTTCCGTGGCGAAGCTTTGGCGTCAATAGCTGCTGTGGCTCAGGTAGAACTGAAGTCACGACAGGCTACCGACGAGATAGGAACCCTGATACAGATTTCTGGTTCCCGATATGAGAAACAGGAGCCATGCTCCTGTGCTGTGGGAAGCATCTTCTCTGTCAGCAATATCTTTTATAATGTACCCGCGCGAAGAAAGTTCCTGAAGTCCAATTCTACAGAGTTGAACAATATTCTGACGGCTTTCGAGCGGATTGCATTGGTAAATCCTCAAATCACCTTTACTTTACATAGCAATGGTACCGAAGTATTCAATTTGCGTGCCGCTAATTTGCGTCAGCGCATTCTCGATGTCTTCGGCAAGCGTTTCAATCAGGAACTCCTGCCGGTAAATGTAGAAACCACTATGTGTAAGGTGTCTGGATTTGTGGGCAAACCGGAATCTGCCAGAAAGAAAGGTGTGCATCAGTTCTTCTTTGTCAACGGGAGATACATGAAACATCCTTATTTCAATAAGGCTGTGATGGCAGCTTATGACCGTCTGGTTCCTCAGGGTGAACAGGTGCCTTACTTTCTGTATTTTGATGTAGATCCGAAGGATATTGATGTGAATATACATCCTACGAAGACTGAAATCAAATTCGAGAATGAGCAGGCTATCTGGCAAATCCTCTCGGCTTCGGTCAAGGAGTCCATCGGTATGTTCAATGATGTACCTACCATTGATTTCGATACCGAGGATAAACCGGACATCCCTGTTTACAATCCTGAGATGAGTACGGCTGCTGCGGCACCGAAGATCAGTTTGAATCCTGGTTATAATCCGTTCAAGTCTTCCTCTTCCACGGGAGCAGTTCCTATGGGAGCAGGCTTCTCTGTTCCTAAGTCGAAACCTCAGGTGGATGAAAAATGGGAACAGCTTTATGAAGGACTCAAAGATCAGGATGATGTGCAGGGGATGGAACAGACCATGGTGTTTTCCGATGATTCTAGTCAGGATAATACGCCAGACAGTATCATTGCAGAGAAATCGCCAGCCCATTATCAGTATAAAGGCAAGTATATCATGACTGCGGTAAAATCGGGATTGATGATTATCGACCAGCATCGTGCCCATGTGCGTGTCTTGTTCGAACAGTATTTGCGCCAGTTGGCTGACCGGACCTTTCATTCACAGAAAGTCCTCTTTCCTGAGGTTGTGCAGTTCCCGATGTCTGAGAAGGTAATCTTTGAAAAGATCCTGCCTGAAATGGAATCGATGGGCTTTGAACTGGAAGATCTTGGAGGCGGAAGCTATGCCGTAAATTCAGTTCCTGGCGGACTGGAAGGATTGAATCCTCTTAAACTGGTACAGGACATGGTTTCTTCTGCAGTAGAAAAGGGCGTATCAGCCATTGATGAAATCAATCAGACTTTGGCTTTGAGTCTGGCTCGCCAGGCTGCAATACCTCAAGGGCAGATATTGAGTAATGAAGAGATGGAGGGGCTGGTGAATGATCTTTTTGCCTGCCAGAATGTCAATTATACGCCCGACGGAAAGTCGGTACTTTGTATCCTCCGTCAGCAGGAAATTGAGCATCTTTTAGGTTAAAAGCGAGGAAAAATCCCGTTTTTCTTAAAAAAGTTAACGAAAAATGCTATTTTTTTTAGAAAATGAAGGTTATTTCAAAAAATAGTATTATCTTTGCTCCGTCATTCAGAAGGTATATATATATATATAAATTGATTTTTAAATTATAAAGTTATGAAAAAGTTATTAGCAGTGCTAGCATTGGCTAGCGTAACAATGGGCAGTATGGCTCAGGATGCAGCAACTACTGAGAAGTATAGCGTTGCAACAAATTCTTTCTGGAGCAATTGGTTTGTTCAGGCAAACGTTGCTGGTTCTGCATTCTGGGGCAACCAGGAAGAGGGCAATGGTTTCTCTAAGAGCCCACTCAAGGGTTTCAGAAACAATCTCGGTTTCTCTGTTGCTGTAGGTAAGTGGTTCACACCAGGTCTCGGTCTCCGTACCAAGTTAAATGGCGTTTGGGGCCGTACAGTAGTTTCTGAGAATAAGTCAACAAATGCAAATAAGTATTGGACTTTGAATGAGCAGGTTTTGTTCAATGTTAGCAATATGTTGTGTGGTTACAACGAGGCTCGTGTTTGGGATTGCATCCCTTACGCAGGTTTTGGTATTAACCGTAACATGAGCGCTAACTGCTATGCTCCTGTAGTTGGTGTTGGTATCTTGAACGAGTTCAAGATCAATAAGAAGTGGGCTGTCAACCTCGATGTAAACTATGCATTAGGTGCTAGCGACTATGATGGTTACACAGGTGTATTGGCAGGTGCTAAGCCTAGCACATCTCGCTCTATCGACAAGGTGATTGCAAGACACGACCGTTCTTTGAATGTTGAGGTCGGTGTTACATACAACTTGGGTAAGGCTACTTGGAACAAGGTTCCAGATGTTGACGCTATCAACGCTCTTCATCAGTCAGAACTCGACGCTATCAATGCTAAGTTGAACGATGCTAATGCAGAGAACGACCGTTTGAAGAATCTCTTGAACAACCAGAAGTCTGTAGAGGATAAGGCAGTTAAGGAGTATGTTGCTACTCCAGTTTCTGTATTCTTCAACATCGGCAAGTCTAAGGTTGCTTCTAAGAAGGATCTCGTAAACGTACAGGCTCTCGCTCAGTATGCTAAGGACAACAACGCTAAGTTGGTAGTTAACGGTTATGCTGACAGCGCTACTGGTTCTGCAGCTGTTAACCAGAAGATTTCTAAGGCTCGTGCTGAGAAGGTAGCTGATGAGCTCGTTAAGTTGGGTGTTGCTAAGGAGAACATCGTAGTTAAGGCTAACGGTGGTGTTAAGGATTTGACTCCTGCTTCTTACAACCGTCGTGCAACTGTTCAGGTTGGTGAGTAATTATACAGTATATATAATATATGGTATAAAAATAGAATAGGGCATTCTTCCTCGTGAAGAATGCCTTTTTTGTTTCTTTGAATTTCTTAAAAAAGAACTTTTCTTTCTCAATAAGTACCTTTTGGGGTTGAATGAGGTTTTGCAGTCCCATCGTAAGTACTTTCTCTTGGTTGGCTGTTTTTGGCAATTGAAATGCAAAAACTGACCGTTTTTACCCTGAAAATTGAGGAAAAACACCAGAAAATGCACTTTTTTGAAGAAAAAACGAAAAAAGTTGCTGAAAAATTTGGTGGAACCAAAAAATAGTCGTACCTTTGCAACCGCTTACGAAAAGTAAGGGCGCTTAGCTCAGCTGGTTTAGAGCATCTGCCTTACAAGCAGAGGGTCGGCGGTTCGAATCCGTCAGCGCCCACGGGGGTGTTCCCTGTGATTCACTTTAGTGGTTGCAGGGACTTTTTTAAGGGCGTTTAGCTCAGCTGGTTTAGAGCATCTGCCTTACAAGCAGAGGGTCGGCGGTTCGAATCCGTCAACGCCCACAATGGTGAAGGTCTTTCAACAAATGTTGAGAGACCTTTTTTTTATGCTTTTAAATTATTTTATCACTATTTTCTCTGTTTTCTCACGATAATTCATTAATTTTGCACCCTATATATATAATACGTATTGTTATGAATTTAGATTTATTGACTGCCATATCACCAATTGATGGTCGTTATAGGGGAAAAACAGAGCAGCTCGCTAACTACTTCTCAGAGTATGCTCTCATTCGTTATCGTGTACGCGTAGAGATTGAATACTTCATTACTCTATGCGAGTTACCTTTGCCACAGCTTGCTTCTTTCGACAAGTCGCTGTTCGAACGTCTGCGTGACATTTATCGTAATTTTGACGAAAATGAAGCACAGCGCGTAAAAGACATCGAGAAGATTACCAATCACGATGTAAAGGCTGTAGAGTATTTTATCAAGGAAGAATTCGATAAGATCGGAGGCTTGGATGCTTACAAGGAGTTTATCCATTTTGGTTTGACATCTCAGGATATCAACAACACAAGTGTGCCTCTCTCTGTAAAAGAGGCTTTGGAAGAGTGCTTCTATCCGCAGGTTGAAGAGCTGATTGCACAGCTCCAGACTTATGCTGATGAGTGGAAAGATGTGCCTATGCTGGCTAAGACTCACGGACAGCCTGCTTCACCTACCCGCCTGGGCAAGGAAATCATGGTTTATGTTTATCGTCTTACCGAGCAGCTTAATTCGCTCAAGGCTTGCAAGATTACAGCTAAGTTCGGTGGTGCTACCGGTAACTACAATGCTCACCATGTAGCTTATCCACAGTATGACTGGAAAGCATTCGGTAACAAGTTCGTCAGTGAGAAACTCGGTTTGGAACGCGAGCAGTATACCACACAGATCAGTAACTATGACTACCTTGGCGCTATCTTTGACGCCATCCGTCGTATCAACACCATTATCATCGACTTAGACCGTGACTTCTGGATGTATATCTCTATGGATTACTTCAAGCAGAAAATCAAGGCAGGTGAGGTAGGCTCAAGTGCGATGCCTCACAAGGTGAATCCTATCGATTATGAGAACAGTGAAGGTAACCTGGGCATAGCCAATGCCATTCTTCAGTTCCTGGCACAGAAACTTCCAGTTAGCCGCTTGCAGCGCGACCTTACTGACAGTACCGTACTCCGTAACATCGGTGTGCCTCTCGGTCATAGCGTCATTGCTATCCAGAGTACATTGAAGGGCTTGCGTAAACTGATTCTTCACGAGGAGAAACTGCAGGAAGATTTGAATAATACATGGGCAGTTGTAGCTGAGGCTATCCAGACTATCCTTCGCCGTGAGGCATATCCACATCCTTACGAGGCATTGAAGGCGTTGACACGTACCAACCAGCACATGACAGAGGAAACTATTCATGAGTTTATCCAGGGATTGAATGTGAGTGATAGTGTTAAGGCAGAACTGATGGCAATCACACCAAGCAATTATACAGGTATCTAATATACACAAAGGAATTTTGTAGTTTTAGTACATATATATAAGTAAAAATTAGATTTATTAACCCAGCCGTGAGGCTATTAAGTATTTTAAGAAAATGGATTCAGAATTTGAAAACAAACCTCAAGATCAGTCTTCTGAGAATGAGAGAACCCGTGAGGGCTACAACCCAGCAGGTGGTTATCAGAAGAGTTATCGACCAGTAGGTCGCACACAGCGTCCTCGTATCAATTCACATCGCGCATACAGCAGCGACAGAAGTAGCAGTAACAGCGAAGGCGGT
>ULWM01013648.1_pt1 | contig 16903 bp, 15 predicted proteins | sample 1960331 | NCBI WGS metagenome assembly ULWM01 (sample SAMEA4835812, study PRJEB28245) | human gut metagenome | biome: gut microbiome; material: fecal sample | place: Denmark | collected 2008 | reverse complement strand
AACCTTCTTGTCGGAGTCCAGCGGCTTCATTGTGGGGAACAGCAGCACGTCGCGGATTGCGGGGCTGTTCGTAAGGAGCATGGCAAGGCGATCGATACCGTAGCCGATACCGCCCGTGGGGGGCATACCGATCTCAAGCGCGTTCAGAAAGTCTTCATCGGTGTGGTTGGCTTCCTCGTCGCCAGCGGCGGCCGCGGCGTCCTGCGCCTTGAAGCGCTCGCGCTGGTCGATGGGGTCGTTCAGCTCGGAATACGCGTTGCACATCTCCCAGCCGTTGACAAACAGCTCGAAGCGCTCGACGTAATCGGGCTTGTCGGGCTTGCGCTTGGTAAGCGGAGAGACGTCGACCGGATGATCCATGATAAAAGTCGGCTGGATGAGCTTATCCTCGCAGTATTCCTCAAAGAACATATTGAGAATATCGCCCTTCTGGTGGCGCGCCTCATATGCGATGCCACGCTCATCGGCGAGCTTCTTGGCTGCCTCAGTGTCGGGCACAGCGTCAAAGTCAACTCCGGCGTAGCACTTCACAGCGTCGATCATGGTCAGGCGCTCAAACGGCTTGCCAAGGTCGATCTCGTTCTCGCCGTAGGTAATGACCGTAGAGCCGCAGACCTCCTGCGCAAGGTATCTGAACATATTCTCGGTTAGATCCATCATGCCATGATAATCGGTGTACGCCTGATACAGCTCCATGAGCGTGAATTCCGGATTGTGGCGCGTATCGACGCCCTCGTTGCGGAACACGCGGCCGATCTCATACACACGCTCAAGGCCGCCGACGATCAGGCGCTTGAGGTACAGTTCAAGCGAGATGCGCAGGCGCACATCCTCGTCCAGCGCGTTATAATGCGTCTCGAACGGGCGCGCGGCGGCGCCGCCCGCATTGGCGACGAGCATCGGGGTCTCGACCTCAATGAAGCCCTGCGCGTCAAGATAGCGGCGGATGCAGCTTATCATCTTGGAGCGCTTGATGAAAGTGTCTTTCACGTCGGGGTTCATGATGAGGTCGGTATATCTCTGACGGTAGCGGAGGTCAACGTTGGTCAGGCCATGATATTTCTCCGGCAGTATCTGAAGGCTCTTGGACAGCAGCACGACCTCGGACGCGCGGATGGAGGTCTCGCCGGTTTTCGTGACAAAAACCTCGCCCTTGACGCCTATGATATCGCCGATATCGAACTTCTTGAAGTCGGCATACGCCTCTTCGCCGATCATGTCGCGCGCGACGTATATCTGGATGTTGCCCTGAAGATCCTGCACATGGCAGAAAGACGCCTTGCCCATGACGCGCTTGGACATCATTCTGCCCGCGACGCTGACGGTCTTACCCTCAAGCTCCGCGACGGCTTTTTTGACCTCCTCGCTGTGATGCGAGACGTCATACTTGGTTATCTTGAACGGATCCTTGCCGCGGCGCTGGAGATCAGCCAGCTTATCGCGCCGTATCTGCAGCAGTTCGGACAGATCCTGCGCCTGATTGTTGTTGACTTCGCTCATACTCTACCTCTATCTATTACTTATTCTCTACGCTGACTATCTCAAACTTCAGATTTCCGGCAGGTGCTTCAACGGTGACCTGCTCTCCGGCACGGTGGCCTCTGAGCGCGCGGCCGACCGGCGAGTCGTCGGAAATACGTCCCTCGCGGGGGTTGGCCTCCTGCGAGCCGACTATCTCGTAGGTCTCCTCATAGTCGTCCTCAATGTCGCGCACCTTGACGATGCTGCCGAGGGTGACGGTGTCTTTCGGCGCGTCATGGTCGATATTATCGACGATTTCCGCGTTATCGATGAGAACCTTGATCTCTGCGATCCTGGAATACAGCTTTCCCTGCTCGGTCTTTGCCTCGTCGTACTCACTGTTTTCAGAGAGGTCGCCGAAGCTGCGGGCTTCCTTGATCTGCTCCGCGACTTCCTTTTCCCTGACGGTCTCCAGATAATAAAGCTCATCTTTAAGCGCGTCAAGGCGCTCCTGACTCATTTTGAATCTGCTAAGCTGTGCCATAAAGCAGTTCTCCTTTTCACGAATTACTTCAATAAAATTTAATTAAAATGATGAAATGCTTTTCCGATTTAGATAGTATACAATCGTCCGTGCGTGGTGTCAACTCAAATTAGTCATGCTCAGCATCGTAAGCGCCGCGACGAGCTGCTCGTCGTTGGAGCTGACGGCCGTACCGTCGCTCTCACCGACAGTGCCGCTCGTTGTGCCGGTTGCGGAGCTGTCGCTGTTATAGATGATACGGTCGGGTATCACGCCGCCGGCCTTGGAGATGTCGGTGCCTCCGGCGGTCAGATAGCTGCCGGTAGAAATGCGCATCGCGCTGCCGTCGGATATCTCGATGGTAGACTGGGTACGGGTGTCGCCCGTAGTGGCTTCGCCGACAAGGCTTGCCGCCTGAAATTCCTTCATAACGGCGGCGAACACCTCGGCTTCGGCATGAGTCTCGGCGTTAATGAGCACGCACATCGGGAGCTGGATGCAGACGTTATCCGACTCGTAGCGAACCTTATTGCCCGCCTTGTCCACGGACTCGAACAGCGTCCCGCCCGGCAGAAGGTAATCGAGGAAGGTGCGCGTTTCGGCGGCAAGGCCGCCCGCGTTGCCGCGCAGGTCGATGACAAGCGCCGTCACGCCCTGATTGAGCAGCGTTTCCACGGCATTTATCGCGTCCTGACCGCTGCCGGCCTCGAAGTTATCTATCTTGACATAGCCCGCCTCGGTCTTTTCCATGCGGTATGTGACGGGGCTGACGTAATTTTTCGTGCAGTCAACGGTATATTCGTCCCGCCCGCCGACCTCGACGATGAACTGCGTGTTCATGCGGGAACGTATTTTAGTACGCACGCTGTCAATATCCTGCCCCTTGACGCTCTCGCCGTCGATGGCGGTGATTATCATGCCGGAGGTGATGCCGGCCTTGGCGGCAGGCGTGTCGGGATTGACGGAAATGACCTGATATCCCCCGCCGTTTGCATCCTGCATTATTGACATGCCTATGCTTGAATATTCATTTGTCGAATATAGCTGATACGTACGGTATTCGTCCGCGGACATGTAGTAGCTCCACTTGTCGCCAAGGCCGCTTATCATGGCCGCCGCGGCGCTGTTGCCCATTGCGGTACGGTCAGCCGGATCGATGAAATACTCGTCAACCAGATCCTTTATCTCAATATAGCGCATGGCCTCGTCATAGTCCGCCTTGCCGCCGACGGCGTTTATCATCCTGTTATAGGTGACGCCGATGCAGCCCGCGACGAGCAGAATGACGAGCACAAGGACATACTTGAGCTTAATGCGGATATTGAAAAATGCGGACAGGACTCTGCCTATCGCGGCGAGCAGCCGCTGCCATATGCTCATATACGTTCCCCCTTAAAAAGGCATTGCCAACCGCTGACAGGTGATTCCCCTGCCAGCGGTTGGTTGTAAATTATATCAGTCGCCCGCGTCAGGCGCGTAAGACAGACCGCCGAAGAACTGCTCCGGATCGATGCAGACGCCGCCTTCGCGTATCTCAAAATGCAGATGTGGGCCGGTGGAAACGCCGGTGCTGCCAACATAACCGATAGTGTCACCCTTGCTGACGACCTGTCCGTAGGACACGGCATAGCCTGACATGTGGCCGTACAGCGTGTAGTAGCCGTTGCCGTGGTCGATCATAACGCACTCGCCGTAGCCGCCCTTTTCGCCGCACCAAGACACAGTGCCGCCGTCAGAAGCAACAATTGCGGCGCCATATTGTGCGCCGATATCAAGGCCGGAATGGTATTTCCAGACGCCGGAAATCGGATGCCAGCGGTTGCCGACGCGGCTGGTTATGTAATAGCAGGACGGGCAGGGCCAGCCCCAGGTTCCGGTGGCGTATCCGTTGCCTCCCGTGTTACCGCCGGTGTTGCCGCCGTTATTCTTATTATTCTCTTCCTTCTGGCGCTCAAGCTCGGCGATCATTCGCTCGATCTCGGCGCTCGCTTCATCTTCAGCGCTGCGGAGCTGCTCATACTCGGCGCGGCGGTTCTCCATGTCATTCTCAAGATCGGCGATGAGCGCTGTGGCCTCGTCGATCTGCGCCTGCAGCTCTTCCTGCTCGGCGCGAAGTTCTTCTTCCTTGGCCTCAAGCTCGGACTTTGTCTGCTCGTACTCGGCCTGAACGCGCTCTGTCTCCTCGCGGGCGGCTATATATGCGTCCTCAAGGTTGCGGTCGCTCTCCATTATCTCGCCGATATCGTCCATCAGCGTGAGGAGCTGGCCGAAGCTGTTTGCACGGAGGATGATGGCGAGATAGTTCATGCCGCCGTCCTCTTCCATCGCGCAGACGCGCTCGCGGTAACGCTGAAGCTGATCGTTCTCGCGCTGCTTTGCAGCCTCGACTTCGAGCTTCTTATCCTCTATCATCTGGTTGTAAAGCTCGATCTGATTGTTGGTCAGATCTATCTGCTGCTGGGTGAACTTATTGCGCGCATCCATGGCAAGCTTCTGCTCAAGCACGGTTGCGTGCTGGCTCTCCAACTCATCAACGATATCCTGCTTCTCCTGACGCTGCGCGGTGAGCGCTTCCTTCTGCTCCTGGAGCGCGTCGATCTCGGCCTGAGTTACGGCGTGCGCGTCGTTCGGCAGGACGCCGAGCACGAGTGTGAACACCATAGTCAGGCTGAGCAGTACCGCGATGACTGAATTTTTCTTTGCTTTAGTCATATAGTCTCCTTCTCAGCCGTCAGCAGTTCCAATGCGGGAGGCCAGGGAAATATCCCTCCGGATCCACGGTAGAGCCGCCGACATACACTTCAAAGTGGCAATGGACACCGGTCGCCCAGCCTGTCTCGCCGAGATAACCGATGACATCGCCTTTATTAACTGTCTGCCCCTCGCTCACGGCGGTGCCGCTCATGTGGGCATACAGCGTCTGCATGTTGCCGTCATGGTTTATCATAACGTAGTTGCCGTAGGAATCGCTGTAACGCGAGCGCACGACCGTGCCGCCGTCCGCGGCATAGATGACGCCGCCTGCGTTGCCGTAGCCGTTGATATCGATACCGGCGTGGAAGCGCTCAGTGCCGGTTATCGGATGAACGCGCCATCCGTAACGGCTGGTGACAAGATTGCTGCTGGGCACAGGCCACATAAGGCTTCCGGTGACAGGAGACGAGGGTTCCGGCGTCGGAATGGGAGCCGGAGTAGGCTCCGCAGGCGCGGGAGTCGGCGTGGGTTCATCGGGCGTTGAAGGCTGCTCCGGATTTTCACCGGAGTCGCCGCCGGTATTGCCAGAATCACCTGTATTACCGGAATTTCCGGAGTCGCCGGTGCTGCCGCTATTACCGTTATTCTGGGACTCCTGCTCGCGCCGCGCGGCCTCTTCCGCCGCCTCGCGCGCAAGCTGCGCGGCAAGATTGCTCATCTCTGCAGCCATCGCGGCTTCCGCCGCAAGCGCCACTTCATATTCCTTAACGGCCTTCTCTATATCCTCTTCGAGGCTGGTCAGCAGCTCCTCGGCCTCCTTGAGCTGATCCTCAAGCTCGGCCTGCTCGGCTTTGAGCTCGGTCTGCTTTTCCTCGTATCCGGCCTTGGCCTCTTCATACTCCGCCTTGACGCTCTCGGTCGCTTCGCGGGCGTCTATGTACTGCTGTTCAAGCTCGCGGTCGCTCTGCATGACCTCGTTCATATCGTCGATAGCGGAGAGCATTTCGCCGAAGCTGCCGGAGTTGAATATGATGGCGAGAATGTTATAGCCGTAGCCGCCGCTCTCCTCCATCGCGCACACGCGCTCGCGGTAACGCTTGAGCTGCTCATCCTCTTTCTTCTTGGCAGCATCGACTTCCTTGGACTTCTCTTTGATAAGTCCGGTATAGATGTCGATCTGCTCCTGAACGAGCTTGAGCTGCTCGGCCGTGTATTCGTTGCGCTCGTCGAGCGCGGCTTTCTGTTCAAGCACGCTCGCCTGCTGTTCCTTCAGCGCGTCTATCTTCTCTTGGATCGTAGTGCGTTTGTCCGTAAGAGCGTCCTTCTGCTTCTCGATAGCGTCGATATCGGCCTGATTGACCGCATTTGCGGCGATGGGCAGGACGCTGAGCACGAGGGACAGAACCATGAGCACAGCCATGAGAACCGCTATGACGGACACAACTTTTTTGTTATTCATTACTTCTCCTTCCGAGAATCGGGCAAATCAAACCTTCAGATAATTCTTTATAGCGTTAACGCCGCCGAACGCGCCGACAAGGATGCCGGTCGCCATATAGACAATGAACACCGTGAGAGACACGGAACTGAACGGGATGACGCTGATGAGGTTGCCGGTGAGCGAGGTGACGATCTTGCCGGTGACAAGATTATAAAGTCCCCACTCAGCAAGGAACGCAAGGCCGCCGCCGAGCATGCCGAGGACAAGACCCTCGACGATAAACGGGAGCCGGATAAAGGCGTTGCTCGCGCCGACCATCTTCATTATCGCGATCTCCTCGCGGCGGCCGAAGGTGGCGAGCTTTATGGTGTTCGACATGATGAACACGGAGACAAAGACAAGGATAACAATAAGGATGAGCGAAACTACGCTGACAATGTTCCTTATCGTCACGAAGGCCTTCGCGTAGTCAAGATGCGCTCTGACCTTCACGATCCCGTCGATGTTCTTCAGCTCGTTCTGCGTCTGCGCCATGAGCGAGATGTCGTTGAGGTGGATAACGAAACGGTGCTTGAAAACGGTGGCGTCTATGCCGACCATCATGTCGTCGTCATAGTTGCTCATGAAGTTGTCCATCGCGGTGTCACGGCTGACAAACTCCGCGTCCATAACGTTCGGGAGCTCCTCTATCGCCGTGCCGATGGCCTTGGCCTGCTCCTCGTCCTCGATGTTTTCATCGACGAAAGCGACGACCTCGTTCTCGTTCTCAAGGTCTTTTATAAGAGCGTCAATATTGACGGAGAGCAGCGACACGCTGCCCATGATTATAAGGCAGGCCATTATAATAGTTACCGAGGCGAAGGACATGAATCCGTGCGTGCCTATGCTGCGGAAGCCTTCGCGGATAAGATAGCCGCATCTATTCAATCTCATAGCTGTAATACCCGTCCATTCCGTCACTGATCACATGGCCGCCGTCAATGGTTATGACACGCTTGGAAAAGGCGTTGACCAGTTCCTTCTCATGGGTGACTACAAGGATCGTAGTTCCCATCTCGTTTATCTTCTCCAGAAGGAGCATAAGCTCCAGCGAGCGCACAGGGTCAAGGTTGCCGGTAGGCTCGTCCGCGATTATCATGCGCGGGCTGTTGACCAGCGCGCGGGCAATGGCCACACGCTGCTGCTCGCCGCCGGAAAGCTCCTGCGGGAGGCGCTTCTCACGGCCCTCAAGGCCGACCAGCTCGAGCACGTACGGTACGCGCTTTTTTATCTCCTTCGCCGACGCGCCGACGACGCGCATCGCAAACGCCACGTTATCGTACACGTTCATGTTATCTATCAGTCGGAAATCCTGAAAGATAATGCCCAGCGTTCTGCGCATCTTGGGCAGCTTGCGCCGCTTTAGCTTGCCGAGATCAAAATCATTGACGATAACGGTGCCCTCGGTGGGCTGGATCTCTCCGGTGAGCAATTTTATAATAGTAGTCTTGCCGGAGCCGGAGGGGCCGACAAGGAACACAAACTCACCCTCGTTGATGGTCAGATCCACGCCGTCGAGCGCGAGAGTCCCGCTGCTGTCGTAGATCTTTCTCACATCGTTCATTTGAACCATAAACTCTTACTCCAATCTGCCGCTCTATCCGCGCGCAGATACACCGCGATCCTCATGCGGCAGTCAGGATCGGGTCAAGGCGCCGCGGATACCGCCGTTGTGCCGGCGGCCTCATGTGTTGTTTTTCGTTTATAAATATATGTAAAACCTCGTGAGAGGTAATTGCCGTCGGAAAGCGGCGGTGATCAGTACTTGCTGTTGTTGAGAGAATCGAGATACATCTTGACCATCATGGCCACCTTGAAGACTATCGCGTGGTCAAACTCTCTGAGGTCAAGGCCGGTGATCTTCTTGATCTTCTCAAGACGGTACACCAGAGTGTTTCTGTGCACATAGAGCTTGCGGGAAGTCTCGGAGACGTTGAGGTTATTCTCGAAGAACTTGTTGATAGTCTCGAGCGTGTCCTCGTCCAGCGTCTCGATCGGATTCTTCTTGAAGACTTCGTTGAGGAACATCTCGCACAGAGTAGTCGGGAGCTGATAGATGATGCGGCCGAGGCCGAGGCTCTCGTAATTGATGATGGTCTTTTCGCTTTCGAACACGCGGCCGACCTCGATGGCGACCTGCGCCTCCTTATAGCGATCCGCCAGCTCGCGCAGATGATGCGCGTTCGTGCTGATGCCGATCACGCACTTGATGCCAAGCTCGTCAAGCAGGGTCTTCTCGATGAGCGCTGCAGTGCTCGCAATGACCTCGGGGCATTCCGCCGAGGGGAGCGCCTTGACGATGACGATGTCGGACTCGTTGATGCTCAGGACAAAGTCCTGCTGCTTATCGGGGAAGAGCTTCTGTATCGTCTCGATCGCGGCGACATCGGAATTCTCCATTTGGCGCACGAGGAGGACGCTGCGCGGCTCGTCCGTGACGAAATGCAGCTCCTTCGCGCGGACATAAACGTCGCCGGGGAGGATATTGTCGGAGATAATGTTCTTTACGAAAGCGGCCTTGTTGTGCTTCTCCTCATAATTGCTCTTGGCCTCGTTGAAGGCCACGGCCGCGACGGCGCAGAGCGTCCTCGCAACGGAGTCGCTGCCGTCCACAAAAGAGGTAAAGTCAAATCTTGAACCGTTCGAGAGCAGCGGGCAGAAGGTTCTGCTGCCTATGGACACGGGCTGCTCGGACGCCTCCATCTCATATACATGGAATTCGTCAAGCCGCGAGCCTATCATTGACAGCTCGCTGCAAGCTATGATAAAGCCCTGATCGTCCACTACGCCGATAGTTCTGTCGATGGCGTCCTTCATCTGAATAATCACATTCTGGAAAATTCTACTTGACATAAATCTGCCTCCTCTGCGTTATGGCCAATTTGCCATACTCCCGCATTATCTGTTTATATATAATAACTCCATTTTATGTGATTTTCAATAGAAATCGTCAAGATTTTTTGTGAACTTTTTTTCTTTTGTCTCCTATACGCTCAAAAGCGTTGAAATTACAGGCAGTTTTTACTGCTTTCTGCCCAAAAACACACTGCACAAATCGTCTTCGCCCAGTTCGCGCCACTGCCCCGGCTCCGACGCCGCGTCAAGCGCCAAGCCGCCGACTGCCAGACGCCGCAGTTCGAGCACCGGTTTCCCGCGTGATGCAAGCATCCGCTTCACCTGATGGTACTTCCCCTCCATGACAGTTACGAGACATTCCCCGCCGCCCAGCGGCTCAAGCTTTGCCGGCAAGCACTTCGTCCCGTCGCCAAGAACTATGCCCTCCGCAAACGCCGCAGCGTCGCTCTCGTCCGGAACGCCGTCTACCTTAGCATAATACAGTTTTTCCACCTCGGATTTCGGCGAAATAACGCGATGAGCAAAATCTCCGTCATTTGTAAGCAGCAAAAGCCCGCTCGTATCCTTATCAAGGCGGCCTACTGGGAACAGCTCCAGCGCCTGCAGTTCCGGCGGAAGCAGGTCGAGAACCGTTTTCTGCCGCCTGTCCTCGGTGGCGCTGAGGACGCCGGGCGGCTTATCAAGCATGAAATAGCGAAACTTCACATAGCTGAGCGTTTCGCCGTCAAGGACTACCGTGTCCCGCTCCGGGTCGAGCTTATATTCAGGAGCGTTGACCGCCGCGCCGTTTACCAGCACGCGCCCGCTCTTTATTATCTGCCGCAGTTCCTTGCGCGAGGCCACGCCAAGCTCCGACAGGAACTTATCCAATCGCATCAGAGGCATAGCATCCTCCCGAAATTCAAAAATCATATGCCCTGCATTATAACATACACCGCGCTCTTTTTGAATAGCATATAAGCGAGGTGATGGAGATGTTCACAAAAAGTTCAGTCTTTACACGCAAAAAAGCGCTGCTCATAGTCGCCGGAGCGGCTTTTTTGCTTCTGGCGCTCATATTCGTCAAGTGGCGGATCGACAGCCGCACAAATTTTACGACGTTGGCAGACCGCGAAAAGTTCCTGAAAAATCTGGGCTGGGAGATAGATACCTCCACGGAGGAGTTCCACAGCATCACTATTCCCGAAAGCTTTGACGGGATAATGGCGGAGTATAACCGCATGCAGCGGGAGCAGGGCTTCGACATGGAGGCATACTGCGGGAAGCGCTGCGAGCAGTACAGCTACCTGCTGACGAATTACCCCGACTGCGGCGAGAGCGTTATAATTACCATATATATTATAGATGGGAAAGTTATTGCCGGGGACATACATACCGCCGCGCTCGACGGCTTCATGCACGGCATAATACGCGAAAATTAATTCAATAAATAGCAAAAATGCGGGATGAGAACATCCCGCATAAATTATATTCGTCATATTACGCCGCGCCGTCCAGCGCTGCCGCGAGAAGTACGGCGGCCTCGGCGCGCGTCATTTTTTCGCCAGGGAGGAAATTTTTCTCCACTACGCCGTAGGCAATGAGATTCGCGCAGGCCTGAGCCAGCTCCTCATCCATTTCAGCGTTCAGCTTTATATATGACACGTCCTGATACGCCATCGCGGCGTTCAGTATCAGCGCCGCGTCCCCGCCGGATATCGTCTCCTGCGCAGAGAAATTCTCGTTCTCCGCCGCGGTGTCTATCACGCCGCACATCACAGCGGTCGTCACATAGCCCTTCATCCACGCCGGGATGGACGCATCGTCGCCGAAGCCGGTGGACAGCACGCTCGGGAACGCGTCCTCCCCCGCCGCGAGCATACACATACTCAGAAATTCGCCGCGGCTCAACTCCCGCTCAGGGTAAAAGCAGTACCGCTCCCCCAGCTTCTCGCCGGTAAACACGCCCGTTTCCGCGAGGCGCAGGGCGGCGTATTCCTCCGCACGTCCGGACATGTCCGCGTATTCGATGCTCTTTTTCTGCTTCTCGATGCGGATTATCGCGGTTGCCTCCTGCGAACGGTTGCCCTCGGAGTCTATCGCCTTATACCCGAAATAGTCGCGCCCCTTCTTTCCCCCGGCGGGAGTATAGATGAAGCTGCCGCCGTCGGAAAGCTCGATAGTACCCTTCACCGGCGGCGTGGTTATCTCGAAGGTCAGCTCGCCGCCGTCCGGATCGTACGCCGCCAGCTGCCCGCCGACGGAAACGCCGCGGTATGTCGTAAGCTCTAGGTTTGCCGCGACCGGCGCGCTGCCCGCAGCCTCAGCCTTGGGTTCAAGTGCGATCAGCCCTGTCAGAAGCATTAACAGCGCCGCCGCGGATGCAATGAATCGTTTCATGGTCATACCTCCAATCCACAGGTATTTTGTGTATAAAACGGGCAATTATGCAAATTTTAAGTGGACGCTTGTTTATCCGTGTGGTATGATAGCAGCAGTCAATAATAACTGAAAGGACTGTTTTCATGCAAGCTTCCGCAGCTGCGCTCTGGATCAACACCGTGTTCGCGGGCTTTGACCAGAGCATAACTACCGCAGTACATAATCTCTATCTCTGGGCAGGCGATTTCTTCACGCCGTTTTTCGAGTTCATCTCGTTCCTTGGCCATGACGGCATCATCCTCGTCCTGCTGTCCATCGCGCTGATGCTGTTCAAAAAGACCCGCCGTTTCGGTACGGCCATGCTCTTCGGCGTCGCCATCGGGGCAATATTCACGAACTGCATCCTCAAGGTGCTCATAGCGAGGCCGCGCCCGTATGCGGACGATAGCAGCATTTTCTACCAGTTCTGGCTGTTGGTCGGGCAGAACGTTGAGAGCGACAAGAGCTTCCCCTCCGGTCACACCACCGCCGCCTTCGCAACGATGACCGCCGTATTCATGGTCGGCGATAAGCGTGTGAGCTGGACGGCGTACATTTTTGCGATACTTATGGGGCTTGCCCGCATATACCTCGTCGTTCACTTCCCGTCCGACGTACTGGCCGGCGTCATCGTCGGCATCATCGCCGGTGTTCTCGGCACCATTCTCTCCCGCAAGCTGCCCGAAAAATTCTATGAAAAAAATATTTTTCAGAAAAAAGGCGGTGGAGCGCATTGTTCGGCAGGCTGAAATTCAAAGGCGTTGACAAAAGGCGCATAAGCGATCAGGAGCATATTGACGATTATAGCGCAGCGGAGCCGATAGGCCGCGTCCGTCTCGGCAAGCTGTGCATGTATTACCGCGACCTCGGCGTCAAGTACTGCGTCCCGTACGATTACATTGACCGTACCTTCACCCGCATAAGCGAGTGTCAGCCGGACGACAGCCCCGCTTATTACTACTACCGTCTCATTCTTGTACACGACGGCAAGGAGTTTGCAAACCTCATCTTCAACAAAGAAGAGGACGTTGACCGCATCCACGCGGAGCTGCAAAAGATCAATCCCAACATCGCCTACGGGTACATCCCGCCCGCCGACGGCAAGCGAAGCAGATTATCATAAAAAATCGCCATGCAGTTTTGAAGATGCATGGCGGTTTTATTATCTCTTTTTATTTGCTTCTGAACTCGTCGCTGCCGAGGAAGAAGAGCGCGAGCGTGCCGGGTCCGACGTGCGAGCCGGTAACAGGTTCATAGCAGACCAGCATGATCTCGTGCGGTGGATTGTTGCGGTTGAGCAGCTCTATCAGCTGCTCGGCGTCCTCGGTGCAGTCAGCGTGAGCGATGCCGATGCACTGATTATACGGCTCACGCACCATCTCGTCATACTGCTGCGCCAGCGCCTTGATGGCGTTCTTTCTGCCGCGGGTCTTTTCAAAGCAGACGATCTTGCCCTCGGTGTCACCTTTAAGAATCGGCTTTATGTTCAGCACGGACGCGACCGCGGCCTTGATGCTCGAAAGCCGTCCAGTCCCACGCAGGTATTTAAGATCATCGACCGTGAATACCTGGCACATATTATGGCGCAGCTTATCTATCTCTGCCGCGTTTTCCTCGATGCTCATGCCGCTGCGGCGGTTCTCCGCCGCCTTGACGACCAGCAGCCCCTCGCCGAGCGAGGCACTGAGCGTATCTATGGTGTATATCTTGCAGGCGGGGAACTCCTCGCGCAGCTGATTTGCGGCTATCTGCGCGGAGTTGTACGAGCCGCTTATACCGGACGACATGCCGATAAACAGCACGTCCTTTCCTTCTTTCAGGAACGGGGTCATCGCGTCAATATATGTCTGCGGCGTGACCTGCGAGGTGACTACCTTCGCGCCGCCGCGCATCGCCGCGTAGAACGCGGGGCCGTCAAATGCAGCGTCTCCGGAATCGAGCGGCGACTTGCCGTCCACCATGTAGGTCAGCGGCAGATCTTCAATCTCCCATTTTTTTAAGTCAGCCGGTTCAAGATTCGCGGATGTATCTGTCATTATGATATACATAATATTTTTCTCCTTATCATCTAATGAGCATTATTAGATTAACATATCCTCAACATTAAGTCAAGTAGATGCCAGCACGAGATTATTTACAATCCGTGAATTTTATGCTATAATGACAACATACATCGATAAGGGAGCTATGGATACATGGGATACGACAAAGCACTTATAGCCGGAAAGCTGCGCCGCTGGGAAAAATATCTTGAGCGCTTCCGCCTCCCCGCATGGGACGACATTCCGGATTTTGGCCTGTACATGGAGCAGACGGTGCAGCTGCTCAAGCAGTATCTTGATTATATGCCTCCGGAGCTGAAGGAGGAACAGATAATCACCGCCGCTACAATAAATAACTACGTCCGCACGCGCGTCATGCCGGAGCCGATAAAGAAGAAATATTACCGTCAGCACATCGCGTATCTTATCATGATATGCACACTCAAGCAGAGTCTCAGCATTGCGATGGTGCAGAAGCTGATCCCGATGGGCTTGTCCTATGAAGAGCTGAGGGCGCGCTATGAACGTTATTCCCAGCGCCATCAGGTGACTGCGGGATACTTTGTGGATCAGGTGCGCATGGCCGGTGCTGTCCTGCTGAATCACGAAGACCGCACGGAGCTTGCCGTGCAGAATACGGACGAGCTTATCGCGGCGTCCGCGATAATAAGCGGATTTGCGCGGCTGCTGTCCGAAAAGCTGATACTGCTCGACGGACGCGATCTTACAAACGGCGGCAGTATAGAAATTGACAGATAAATGTATAGCCGAAGGTATGATGGGCATCATTCCTTTGGCTATATTTTTTGTAAGAATACGGCAGCGTGCAGGAATATTCCATCGGATTTTTGGTCGTCAAGATGCACAAAATTCATTTTCAGACGTAAAAATTGTTAAAAATGCCGAAACTGTCCATCTTGAACGCAGCATGTATTCCTGCTAATATGAAGCCGTGGATGGCAGACATCCAAAATAAAAATTCAGGAGGTCATAACATGGACATTGAATCCCGTTGCCCGGCAACCGAGCAGGAGCTGGCCACGCTGGACGCATATTGGCGCGCGGCCAATTATCTCTCCGCCTGCCAGCTTTATCTGCTTGACGATCCTCTGCTGCAGAAACCGCTCACCGAAGAGAGCATCAAGAAAAAGATCGTCGGCCACTGGGGCACCGTGCCCGGTCAGAACTTTATCTACGCTCACCTCAACCGAGTTATCAAAAAATATGACCTTGATATGATATATATATCCGGCCCCGGCCACGGCGGAAACGCCATGGTCGCTCAGGATTGGCTGGACGGCAGCTATCAGGAGGTTTACCCCAACATCTCCCGCGACAAGGAAGGCATGCAGAAGCTCTTCAAGCAGTTCTCTTTCCCCGGCGGCATCCCCTCCCATGTTGCGCCCGAGACCCCGGGTTCCATCAACGAGGGCGGCGAGCTGGGCTACTCCCTCGCCCACTCCTTCGGCGCCGTGACCGATAACCCAGACCTCATCGCAGCCTGCGTCGTCGGCGACGGCGAAGCAGAGACCGGCCCGCTCGCAACTTCCTGGCAGCTCAACAAATTCGTCAACGCCAAGACTGACGGCGCCGTGCTGCCTATACTCCACCTCAACGGCTACAAGATTGCAAACCCCACCCTCTTCGCGCGCATTTCGCATGAAGAGCTTGAGGACTTCTTCCGCGGCTGCGGCTGGGAGCCGCACTTTGTCGAGGGCAGCGCCCCCGCCGAGATGCACCGCCTCATGGCGGACACTCTTGATGAGTGCATCGAGAAGATCCTCGCCTATCAGAAGGACGCAAGAGAGAACGGCAACATGAACCGCCCCCGCTGGCCGATGATCGTTTTCCGCAGCCCGAAGGGCTGGACAGGTCCGGCATATGTTGACGGCCTGAAGGTCGAAAACTACTGGCGTGCGCACCAGGTTCCCATCCAGCCCGATTCCCCCGAGCATATCCGCCAGATCGAGCAGTGGCTGCATTCCTATCATCCCGAAGAGCTGTTCGACGAGAACGGCACTCCCGTGCAGGAGCTGCTCGACTTCCCGCCCAAGGGCACCCGCCGCATGGGCGCGAATCCCCATGCGAACGGCGGTCTGCTGCTGAAGGATCTGCGCATGCCCGACTTCCGCGAGTACGGCGTGGATATTCCCTTCCCCGGCAGCGTCGAGGCGCAGGATATGTCCGTACTCGGCGACTTCGTGCGCGATATCTACAAGCTCAACGACAAGGAGCGCAACTTCCGCTCCTTCGGCCCCGACGAGACGAACTCCAACCGACTGAACGCGGTATTTGAGGAAACCGACCGTGTCTGGAACGGCGAAGCCTACGACACCGACGATCATCTCGCCCCCGACGGCAGAGTCATGGACTCCATGCTCTCCGAGCACGTGTGCGAGGGTATGCTCGAGGGCTACCTGCTCACCGGCCGCCACGGCTTCTTCAACAGCTATGAGGCATTCATCCGCATAGTTGACTCCATGTTCTCGCAGCACGCAAAGTGGCTCAAGGTCTGCAACCAGCTCCCCTGGCGCCAGAAGATCGCGTCTCTCAACTACGTCCTCGCCTCCAACGTCTGGCAGCAGGATCACAACGGCTTCACGCATCAGGACCCCGGCTTCCTCGACCACGTCGCCAACAAGAAGGCCGACGTTGTCCGCCTGTACCTGCCGCCGGATGCAAACTGCCTGCTGAGCTGCTTTGACCACTGCATCCGCTCCCGCAACTACGTGAACGTCATCGTCGCTTCCAAACATCCGCGTCCCCAGTGGCTGACTATGGAGCAGGCCGTAAAGCACTGCACTCAGGGCATCGGCATCTGGCAGTGGGCATCCACCGACGAGGGTCAGGAGCCTGACATCGTCATGGCCTGCTGCGGCGACACGCCGACGCTTGAGACCCTGGCCGCCGTCACCATCCTGCGCAGCGCGTTCCCCGAACTGCGCATCCGCGTTGTCAACGTCGTTGACCTGATGCGTCTCCAGAGCGAGGAGCAGCACCCGCACGGCCTGTCGCAGAGAGATTACGACATGATCTTCACCACCGACAAGCCCATCATCTTCGCCTTCCACGGCTATCCCAGCCTCATCCATGAGCTGACTTACAGACGCCACAACAAGAACATCCACGTCCGCGGCTACATCGAAGAGGGCACCATCACCACGCCCTTCGACATGAGAGTCCTTAACAGACTGGATCGCTTCAACCTCGTCATGTCTGCGGTCTATAATCTCCCGCAACTTGGCAACCGCGGCGCGTACCTCGTCCAGCAGATGAAGGATAAGCTCGTCGAGCATGCTCAGTACATCGCTGAGTACGGCGTAGACCTCCCCGAAGTCGCTAACTGGAAATGGACTGAGAAGTAAAATAAAGCGAAAAATTCCTCGCCATTGCTGGGTGTACGCACGACAGTATTGCGCTAAGATTGACGAAGCGGCACGAAACCGC
>ULWM01031009.1_pt1 | contig 17081 bp, 13 predicted proteins | sample 1960331 | NCBI WGS metagenome assembly ULWM01 (sample SAMEA4835812, study PRJEB28245) | human gut metagenome | biome: gut microbiome; material: fecal sample | place: Denmark | collected 2008 | reverse complement strand
TGCCGCTTCCGCACCCGCTGCCCCTATGCGGACGAGCAGTGCGCCAACGAGTGCCCGCAGCTCAAAGAGGTCAGCCCCGGTCATTTCGCCGCGTGCCATCATCTTGACAAGGTCGCGGACTGAAAATAACGGTGTTTGTTGCGCCGAAGAGCGCAATGGATATAAAGCGGCAAAGCCGCAAAAATTTGTAGAGGAGATGTATCAATGAAGATCAAGAGAATCGTATCTCTGTTCCTTGTTCTGGTGCTCGCACTTTCTGCTGTCGCAGTTCTGGGCTCCTGCAAGAAGGAAGAGAAGAAGACCGACAACATCACTGTTCAGATCGGTCCCAACCCGGAAACTCTCGATCCGGCACTCAACAGTGCAGTCGATGGCGGCAACATGCTCATCACTCTGTTTGAGACACTGCTTATCATCGACCAGGACAACAAGGTTCAGCCCGGACAGGCTGAGTCCTACACCGTCAGCCCTGACGGTCTTACTTGGACCTTCACCATGCGTGACGGCCTGAAGTGGTCCGACGGCACCGAGCTCAACGCCAAGGACTTTGAGTACACCATGAAGAGAATTGCCAATCCCGATGTCGGCGCACCCTACGGCGAGACTGTTGTCGGCATGATCGAAGGCTATCAGGATGCTATCGGCAATCCCGATAAGAACGGCAAGAAGACCACAAAGCCCGACCTCGACAAGCTCAATGTCAAGGCGAGCGAGGATGGCAAGACCCTTACCATCAAGCTTGCTTATCCCTGCTCTTATTTCGATAAGATCGTTGCTTTCGGCACCATGAGCCCCGTTCAGAAGGCTACCGTTGAAAAGAACGGCGACAAATGGGCAACCAAGCCCGAGACCTATGTCTGCAACGGCCCCTACATGATCTCCGAGTGGACTCCCGGCGAGCGCATCGTCTGCAAGAAGAACCCCAACTATAAGGGCGGCTGGGACAACAGCAAGATCGTTACCGAGCAGCTTACTTTCCTCCTCCTTGAGGATTCCAGCGCTTCCTATACCGCTTATACCAGCGGCCAGGCTCTCATGATAAAGGATGTTCCCACCGAGGAAATCCCGAGCCTCAAGAAGTCAACCGACGGCGGCGACTTCTATGTCGATCCGATCCTCGGCACTTATTACCTCAGCATGAATCTTAATAAGGCTCCCTTCAACAATGTCAATGTCCGTAAGGCTCTCAGCCTTGCTATTGACCGTGAGTATGTTGCCAACACCATCATGCAGGGTACCTACAGCCCGGCTTACAACTATGTCGGACCCAGCATCGTTGACAGCGGCGACGGCATGTTCCTTGACAACGCTATCGCAGCAAACGGCGGCAGCACCTATGTCAGCAAGGACTATCAGGCTAACCTCGCCGAGGCTAAGAAGGCTCTCGCAGAGGCAGGCTATCCCGACGGTAAGGGCTTCCCGACCATCACTTATTCGACCAACGATTCCGGCTACCACAAGGCTGTTGCTGAGTATCTTCAGCAGGTCTACAAGAAGGAGCTTGGCATCACCATGAAGATCGATGTTGTTGACTGGTCGTCCTTCACTCCTCAGCGCCGCGCCGGTAACTATGAGATGGCTCGTAACGGTTGGGTCATGGACTACAACGACGCTTCCAATATGATCGAGCTGTTCTATTCGTCCAACGGCAACAACGACGGCAAATACAACAGCAAGGCTTTCGACGCCGCTATTGATAAGTCCAAGGTTGCCGATTCCAAGGCTCACTTTGATGCTCTCCACGAGGCTGAGAAGATCATGTCCGAGGATTATGCTTGCATCCCCGTTGCATACTACAACGACTTCTGGCTGCAGAGCCCGACCCTCAAGGGTACATGGCACAGCCCCTATGGCTACTGGTACTTCCAGTATGCTTATGTTGAGGGTTAAGCTGTAATCCCAAAGTCAAAGCATAACTGAACGCTGCCCGTGTCACGCAAGTGGCACGGGCAGTTTTCGCTTTGCCTGTTTTTGGGTATCAGTTTTTCTGTATTTGGAGTGACTATGTGAATGCGATGCAGTAGGGCGGATATCGTTCGACGGCAAAATACATGCAGCTTGTAGGGTGCGGCGACCTCGACGCACCGATGCCGCATTAGCGGCACATAACCTTCACGAATATTTAATTTTAATACCGTAGGGACAGCCTTTGCGGCTGTCCGCTGTCGGCGCAGCCGATACAAAATCACATCGGCTTTACGATTGAAATTTCACGCCCCAAAACACACCGATATTCCTCCAAATTTCACCGCTCTGTTGCCAAATTCCGCCGATTGTGCTATCATTGAACCGACAAAAAAACGGAGATGATAAAAATGACCGTTACCGAAAGATTTCTGAAATATGTGACATTCGAAACCACTTCCGACGAGTCGAGTGATAGCGTGCCCTCGACTGCGACCCAGCTCGTCCTTGCCGATTATCTCGTCGAGGAGCTTCGCGGCGCGGGAGTCGCCGATGCAATGCGCGACGAAATGGGCTATGTTTATGGGCATATCCCGGCTTCCGAGGGCTGCGAAAATTGCCCGAAGATAGGGCTTGTCTCGCATATGGATACTTCGCCCGATGTCAGCGGCGCGAATGTCAAGCCGCAGATAATCAAATTTGACGGCACGAACGCCCCGATGGTCGGCGATGAATATATTGGGCGCGAGCTTATAGTTACCGATCATACCACTCTGCTCGGCGCGGATGACAAAGCCGGCGTTGCCGAGATAGTCGCCCTGTGCGCCGAAATCAACGCGAACGAAAACATCCGCCACGGTGCGCTGAGTATCTGTTTCACTCCCGATGAGGAGATAGGCTGCGGTGCGGATCACTTCGATTTTGTGCGCTTCAACGCCGATTTTGCCTATACTGTCGACGGCGGCGAGGTCGGCGGCATCGAGTGCGAAAACTTCAACGCCGCGGCGGCAGATATTACGGTTCATGGAGTGAATACCCACCCCGGAACCGCCAAGAACAAGATGAAAAATGCCGCGCTGTATCTCGCGGAGTTTGTCAATATGCTCCCCGCGTGGGAGACCCCGGCGCATACCGAGGGACGCGAGGGTTTCTATCATTTGGCGCGTATCGCCGGCAACGAGACCGAGGCGAGCGCGCATATGATAATCCGCGACCACGACAAGAATAACTTTGAGCGCCGCAAGAAGTTCGTCGCCGATACCGTCGGTTTCCTGAACGAAAAGTACGGCTCGGGCACTTTCGAGCTGAATATAAAAGACAGCTATTATAATATGTTCGAGATAATCGAGAAGCATATGGACATCGTCGAGCGCGCCGAAAAAGCCATGCGCGATGCGGGCGTTGAGCCGGAGATAGTGCCGATACGCGGCGGAACGGACGGCGCACGTCTCTCGTTTGAGGGTCTGCCTTGCCCGAACCTCTCGACCGGCGGCATGAATTTCCACAGCATCTATGAGGCGATACCCGTCGACGCATTGCCCAAAATGGTCGAGGTGCTGATAAATATTGTGTCCGTGACCGACTGAATAAAATAAATAAAAACGCCGGAGACAGGGAATTTCCCGCCTCCGGCGCTTTTATCAATATGGCTCAATGTTGAAATTGAGATTCTTTGTAGAGGTCGGCGACTCGACGACCCTATGCCGCCGTCGGCGGCACTGTTTGGAAAGCAGAAAAAAGCAAGGTCAAAACTACGCTTGACCTTGCTTTTTGTTTTATCAGTATTGTTTGCCCTCGCCGATGCGACTGAACGCAAGTATGATGCAGTCGATGCCGAACAGCACGAGGTATGCGCCGACGATGTAAGCGACCGCCGCAACCGAGATGTTCGGGCTGAATATCATCACAACGCCGAGCACAAGCCCGATGATGTTGACAATCATCGTGAACCAGTAGACGAAATTGCCCGCGATGAACCGAATCGTGTTCAGGTGCGAGAGCCTCGAGAGGCAGTGCGCAATGAACCATATCGGGAACAGGAGCGAGAGCACCCATTTGCCCGCGTTGGGATAGACGAGCAGCATGGCGCCCGCCATGACGCTGAGTATGCCCGAAATGAGTGACACAGTCGGACCGAAGCCGAGATGCTTGTCAACGCGAACATAGAGCACAACATCCGCAATGCCGGTTATTATGGCGATTATGCCGTAGATAATAACGAGGGTTGTCACTGCATTATCGGGATAGACAAAAGTGAATATTCCGAGCGCCGCGAGCGCAATGCCGATTATAAGCTCCATCCATCCGAAGCCGGAACGCCTTTTCATTCCTCTTCGCCTCCTTTGTTGAGAATGGACATGAATTCTTCGCCGGTTATGGTCTCTTTTTCATAGAGATATTTTGCCAGCTCGTCGAGCTTTCCGCGGTTGTCCGCGAGGATTTTCGAAGCCTTCTCATGCTGGCGCTTTACGAGTTCAACGACCTTGCGGTCTATTTCATTCTGCGTATCGGCGGAGCAGGCGAGTGAAGCGTCGCCGCCGAGATACTGGTTCGAAACCGTCTCGAGAGCCACCATGTCAAAATCTTCGCTCATGCCGTAGCGGGTTATCATCGCGCGGGCAAGCTTTGTCGCCTGCTCGATGTCGTTCGATGCGCCTGTTGTTATCTCGCCGAAAACGAGCTCTTCTGCGGCGCGTCCGCCCGTAAATGTCGCAATCTTGTTTTCAAGCTCTTGCTTTGTCAGCAGATATTTGTCGCCCTGATCGACCTGCATCGTGTAGCCGAGCGCGCCGGAGGTGCGGGGGATTATCGTTATCTTCTGCACGGGCGCCGAGTGCGACTGCATCGCCGCAACGAGCGCGTGACCTATCTCGTGATAGGCGACAACTTTCTTTTCGCTGTCCGAGAGCACCGCGTTCTTCTTCTGATATCCCGCGATGACCGTCTCGATGCTCTCTTCGAGGTCGGATTCGTTGACGACGGTTCGGTTGTTCCTGACCGCGCGCAGCGCCGCCTCATTTATAATATTCGCAAGCTCCGCGCCCGATGCGCCGGATGCCATTCTCGCTATCGTGTGGAAGTTGACATCGTCAGCCGTCTTTATCTTCTTTGCATGGACTTTCAGTATCGCCTCACGTCCCGCAAGGTCGGGCAGCTCAACGGGTACGCGCCTGTCGAAACGGCCGGGGCGGGTGAGCGCGGGATCGAGCGTCTCCGGGCGGTTTGTCGCCGCGAGGATGATAACGCCGATATTTTCCTGGAAACCGTCCATCTCTGTAAGCAGCTGGTTGAGGGTCTGCTCGCGCTCGTCGTTGGAGCTGAACTGACCGTCGCGCTTCTTGCCGATGGCGTCGATCTCATCGATGAACACTATGCAGGGGGCTTTCTCTTTTGCCTGGCTGAAAAGATCCCTGACCTTTGAAGCACCCATGCCGACGAACATCTCGACGAATTCCGAACCGGACATCGAGAAAAACGGCACATTCGCTTCGCCCGCAACAGCCTTTGCGAGCATGGTTTTACCCGTTCCGGGAGGGCCGACGAGCAGGACGCCTTTGGGCATCGACGCGCCGACGTCGGAATATTTCTTCGGATTGTGGAGATAGTCAACTATCTCCGAAAGGCTCTCTTTCGCCTCGTCTTCACCCGCAACGTCGCTGAAATGTATGCCCTGGGTCGACGGGACATAGACCTTCGCGTTGCTCTTGCCGAAGCCGAACGCCATGGAGTTTTTGCCGCCCGCCTGTTCCATCAGCTTCTTGCCCATATACTGGCCGAGTCCGATGAAGATTATCAGCGGGAGCACAAAAGTCAGCAGGAAACTCACCAACGGCGAAGTCGTCGTCTCAATATCCTTTGAGAACTTCGCGCCGGAGTCGTAGAGCCGCTGAGTCAGCGTCGGGTCGTTCATCGCGCCGGTCTTATAGATTTTCTTCGCGTCGTCCTTGTCGGTGAAGATTATCTGATCGTCCTCGACCTCGACATTGCCGATTTTCTTCTGCTCGATCATGCTCATGAATGTGCCGTAGTCGACTTCCGTCACTCGTGCCTTGACGAGCAGGGGAGACACTATCACATTGAACAGCACAATGACGAGCAGCGCAATGCCGTAGTAGAATATCAGAGGCTTCTTTGGGGATTTCACTTCTTTCATTTTCCGCACCTTCCTTTTTAGGATTGATGTTAATTGAAAATATATATTAATTATACTCTTGCGTCAATATAAGTTCAATACAATTAAAGAATAACAGCGAAAAAGGACTGCCCGGAAAGCAGCCCTTTTAATTTTATTTCATATTGGCGATCGACGACTTGAACATTATCTTCGCCGCGAATATTCTCTCGTCCGCGCAGTCGAACGATGCCTGTCCGCCGTATTTTTGAATTATCTTGCTTATGCGCGCCGCCCTCTCGCTGCTCTTTATATCCGGCGAACCGTCCACGCTGTGGCGGACGTTGAGCACGACATATGCCTCGTTGAAACTGCTGATATTCATATCGATAAAGCGCTCTTCTGATTTTTCGGCGGATTTGTATGCCCCGTTGAGGATGTTGTCGAGTAATATTGTGAGGTCGCTGTCCGAAAGAAAAGAAAAATCGATGCTGCGCACATCGCAGTTGAATTTTATCTCCGAATTTGCGCACAGATGCGCGTATCTGCTGATTATAACATTCGCGAGCTTGTTGCTGCTGAACTGCTTCACCGCGCCCATCGCGCCGCTGTTGTATATCGAGTCGATGTAGCTTTTTATGCGGTCGTTTTCTCCGTTTTGTGAGAGCTGCTTTATCGTGCGCAGCTGCCCCTTTATGTCGTGGATAATAATGTCGCGCAGGTCGTATTGATGCTCAAGCTCTGCATAGTATTCCGTGTTCAGTTCCTGACGCTGTTCTTCGAGAAGCGATTCGGTTGAGTTTGTGATTTTGCAGACTAACTTTCTGTGCGCAAGGCAGACGGCGGATATCGCCAACGGCAGAACGACCGATATCAGCGTCAAAATCAGATTGCTCCCCGGGAAAAATGCGAAGCCTGCAATCATTGCGGCGCAGACCAGCGAGAGCAGGGACACCAGTACGTAATAGGCAATCATATTGTCGTTATGCCTTGATACGGCATAAGCGAATGTAAAATACAGCGCGCTCGCCGATATGCCAAGCAATATCATTCCGTTCCCGGGCGGCTCATGGCCGATAATTTTCGGCAGACCGAACATTATTATAAATGCCGACATCGCGGCAAGAACTTCGAGCAGTAAGCAATGGATCAGCGTCTGCTTTATTCCTGCACGGTATATTATGAGCGCGGCGCAGAGATTGCTGATAAAGAGCAGGGCTATGTTGAGCGCGGCAAGCCCCGCGAAGCTTACGGCAAATTGGACGGCAGCAGCCGCCGCAAAGAATCCACAGACTGCGGCAATCGGACATTTTGTTTCAAACCGCCTTGAAAAATAGCAGTACGCGGCAAATTGTCCGAAAGCGCAGGCAATCAATTTACACACAGTGTCCATCATATACCTCCCGCAAAGTTAAAAAATGCCTTTCTGAAGGCGGGGTATTTGCGCTGGGACATATATACGCTTACCGTTTCGCCGTCGCCTTTTCTGAGCGTGACGCTGTCTTTTGAAAAGTCGATGACGTTTTGCAGATTGACTATGTAGCTCGCGTGGGAATAGACAAAGCAGTCCGGCTGACCGGTTTTGGCTATCCAGTCTTTTAGTCTGACTCCCGTCGCATATTCGGCGTCTTTTGTCACGAGAAGTGCGCCGTAGCGTCTGTTTTCAATATAGAGAATGTCTTTTGTCTTTATCTTCTTGACTATGTCGTGAGTCTCGAGAATTATCGTCTTGCTCAGCGTGCGGTATTCCTGAACGGCGTCAAAGAGGTTCTTGTTGAAGCGGTTGACATCGACGGGCTTCGAGAGATATCTGAAAACATGGATGCGCATCGCGTCGTCGAGATATCGCTGGAACGAGGTCAGAACGATGATGAGTACATCCGGGTTCTGCTTCTTGAGCTCGACCGCGAGTTCGAGTCCGCTCATTTCGGGCATCTCGATATCAATGAAAGCAATGTCATATTTGTGCTTGTTTTCGAGAATAAATTTTCCCGATTGGCGACAGTCTATATTGAAGCTGACAGTGTTCACTTTTTCCCATGCGCACAGCAGCTTTTTTACTTGTTCAACTATTTCCGCGCTGTCATCGCAGACAAGTATATCTATCAAAAGAATCACGCTCCCGCAAATATTATACCACATTTTGTCGAAAAAGCAAACAGAAAAACAAAAAATGTCATCAGCGATTATTTTTTACTGTTTGCCGGTCATCGCTTGAATTGAGTTTTGCGACCTCGGCAAATTAAACTCACGAAAAACATCGTTTTCGCCCAAAATCGCATCACTTTTGCAAAAATTCACACTTCCGGCGGCAAATGCGCTAAAATAGTGTTGACCTCTGAAAAGAGCATGAATTTGAAATCTATCTCCTACATAACTCCTATATAAAAGAAAGCAGGCAGGGCACACGCCTTGTCTGCTTTCTTTATTTATAATAACAGTGTATGGGCATGAAAAATATTTCAACCGACTGCGCAGGTATTTTCTTACAACTCTGCACCGCGGCGGACTTATAAGGTATGTTCTTACACTTTTTTAACTGTGTTATTATGCCGTACAAAAAAATATTCTTTTGGCACTGATAATTATACGCAACAATCTGTCAAAATATGTCGCATGTTTGCTGTATAGAAAAATAGCTGTTCGAAATATATCGTTTTTGCCCATTTTTACATCACTTTTTGAAAAATCAACACTTTTTGCTTGCATTGCGTTAAAATTATGGCGTACTCAAGCGAAGTACATAAATGAAGCCAACTACCTCCTATACTCCTATACGGCGGGAAGCGGGCGGATCTTCCGTCTGCTGCCTGACCGCCGGCAGCGCGGAGGCATGCGGCAGGCTGCGGCAAACCGCACCTGCAGATAAATTCAAGGGACGGATAATAATGCTAAAAGAATATGACGGACTTCCGGATATCGGCTCGCGCTATGTGCTCGAATGCCGATGCAAGAAAATCGGAGATGACGGCAGGGAGATAGGCGCCTGCGAGGACACCGTCAACCCCGTCAGCGGATTTATTTATGCCGAGAATGAAGAACAGGCTGTCAACTATGGCATAGACTTCATCATGAAGTATGCGGGAGATAACCTCTTGCTCGAGGATAACAGCATTCTCCTGCTCGACGATAATCGCCCGATGGATCTGTACTATGACTTTTCGGCGGTCGAGGTCGGATGATTTCGACTGCCGGGCGAGAATAAGCAGAAAGTAAGGCTTCGCTGATTTCACCATCCACGCAAAACGCAGAACCCCCAACCTGCGTTTTGGAATTTCCATATTATCTTTTTTATCTCCACTTCCTCAACGATACGGGCGCCGTGATCCACCAGAGTCACGGCGCCTGTATCTATTTTATTTTCAGCAATCGCAGGTCTTGGTGCGCTGGACTGTTCCTGCCGCGTGGTGCGGCGGAGCGTATACGGAATATACCTTGAGCGGGATGTTTCCGCTGTTTGTTATATTGTGCCAGGTTCCGGCGGGGATGAGGCAGGCGTCGCCGCCGTTTGCCCTCTGACCGTCGCACATGGAACATTTCGTCGCGCCGAAGCTTATTGTCGCGCAGCCCTGCACGATGCAGACGAGCTGATCTGTGTCCTCGTGGATCTCCGCGCCGATGTCGCAGTTTGTGGGTATGCACATCAGCGTTACCTGCAGATGCTCGCCCGTCCATGCCTCTTTTCGGAAATTTGTGTTCTCTTTCGTCTCGCGGTCAATGTCCATGACTGTCGGCTGTCCGCCGCAGCCGCAGCGGTTTTGATTGTTGTTCATTTGGCACCTCCAAAGTTTTTTCTGTATATTCTATGCGCCGAAGTTCATTTGCGATACTGTTTTTCTTGAAACGCGGTCGCAGATGCCGTATAATTATTTTGTATACAGCCGAAGTTTTTGGGCGGCTTTGTCCGTTGATTTTTATGAAACAGTTTTCGGAGGTGCGGTATGTACAGGCTCTTTATCGTTGAGGACGATCCGGGGATAGCGAACGCCGTCGCGGCGCAGGCGCAGGCATGGAATCTACAGACGCATATCGTGCAGAATTTCAGCAATGTCATGCACGAATTCGCCGACTTTTCGCCGCATATAGTCCTGCTCGATATCATGCTGCCGTTCTTTGACGGCTATCACTGGTGCAGTGAGATTCGCCGCGTCTCGAAGGTGCCGATAATTTTTATATCCTCGGCGGCGGACAATATGAACATCGTCATGGCGATGAACCTCGGCGCGGATGATTTTATCTCGAAGCCGTTTGACGGAAGCGTCCTCATGGCGAAAATTCAGGCTCTTCTGCGCCGTACTTACGATTTCGGCGCTAATGTCCCTGTGCTCGAGCATCGCGGCGCATTGCTCGATACGGGTGAAAATTCGCTCGTTTTCGGCGATGAAAAGATAACGCTGACCAAAAATGAATATCGCATTCTGCTCTGCCTGATGGAAAATAAAGGCAAGGTGGTCAGCCGCGAAAAGCTGATGGAACGCCTTTGGGAGACGGATTCGTTTGTCGATGAAAACACGCTGACCGTCAATGTCAACCGCCTGCGAAAAAAGCTTGACGCGGCGGGGCTCAAAGATTTTATCGCCACAAAGTTCGGCGTGGGGTATATAATAGCTTGATTTCGGAGGGGTTATGAGCTTTTTTAAGGGTTATCTCAAGGAGCGGTGGAAGCGGCTTTTGATGCTTCTGCTTTTCGTCTGCATATTCGCGGTTTCGTTTTGGTTCTACCGTCTGCCCGTGCGCGCCGTGATGTATCCGTGTGCACTGTGCCTGCTTTTCGGCGCGGTGTTCGCCGCCTATGATATTACAAAAGCGTATCGCCGCCACAAGTTTTTCGAAGAGCTTCACCGCAGGAACACCGAACTTATATCTGCTTTGCCCGAGCCGGAGGGGATAGTCGATTCCGACTATCAGCAACTGATATCCGTGCTCAAAGAAAAAATAGCGGAGATAACGGCGCAGACGGACAGCCGCATACGCGACACCGTCGATTACTACACCGTCTGGGCACACCAGATAAAAACGCCGATAGCGGCGATGCGTCTGACTCTTCAAAAAGAGGATGTGCCCGAAGCGCGCAGGCTCGCATCCGAACTGTCGCGGATAGAGCAGTATGTCGAAATGGTGCTCGTCTTTGTGCGTCTCGGCTCGGATTACAGCGACTATGTTTTTACTCAGCAGGATATAGACGAAATAATCAGAAGCTCGGTGAAAAAGTTCGCCCCCGAGTTCATTGACCGCAGGATACGCCTCGAATATGACAGCGTCGATATTCAAGCCGTTACGGACGAAAAATGGTTCGCGTTCGTCATCGAGCAACTACTTTCAAATGCGCTCAAATATACCCGCGAGGGGAGCATAAAGATTTATTCCGAGGGAAAAGTGCTTTGTATCAAAGACACCGGAATAGGCATCGCGCCGGAGGATCTGCCGCGCGTGTTTGACAAAGGCTATACCGGCTGCAACGGCAGAACCGACCGCCGTGCGAGCGGGCTCGGGCTTTATCTCTGCCGCCGCATATGTCAAAACCTCGGCATTGATATCTCGATTTCTTCAACAGTGGGCGAGGGGACAACGGTTCGCCTCGATCTCGTGCAGTATAAACTGGGAAAAGAATAACTTCTTACAAAACCGTAAGATTTGAAAGGGGAAATGTAAGCCTTTTCTATGGAGGCGCATTTCCCTTTTCGGCTATAATAGAGCCACAAAATGACAGGAGGTCAACTACAGTGAGTATTTTGGAAGTCAACGGACTCAAAAAAGTCTACTCAACCCGTCTCGGCGGCAACAAGGTCGAGGCTCTTAAAAATGTTAACTTCAGCGTGTCGGAGGGCGAATATGTCGCTATAATGGGCGAATCCGGCTCCGGCAAGACCACTCTGCTCAATATTCTTGCGGCTCTTGACAGACCCACTTCCGGCAGCGTTATGATCGACGGCAGGGATCTTTCAAAGATAAAGGATTCCGCTGTCTGCGCTTTCCGCAGAGACAACCTCGGCTTCGTGTTCCAGGATTTCAATCTTCTCGATACATTCACGGTTGAAGATAATATCTATCTTCCGCTCGTCCTCGCGGGCAAGAGCTACGATGAGATGCATTCCCGCCTCGAACCGATAGCAAAGCGTCTCGGCATAACGGAGCTGCTCAAGAAATATCCCTATGAGATATCCGGCGGCCAGAAGCAGAGGGCGGCTGTCGCCCGCGCGCTGATAACCGAGCCGCGCATAATTCTCGCCGATGAGCCGACCGGCGCGCTCGATTCAAAGTCCACCGATGAACTGCTGCGCCTGTTCACCGAGGTCAACGCCCTCGGTCAGACTATTCTTATGGTCACGCACTCCGTCAAGGCGGCTTCCTCCGCAAAGCGCGTGCTCTTCATAAAGGACGGCGAGGTGTTCCATCAGATCTATCGCGGCGCCGATACCGACAGCCAGCTCTATCAGAAGATATCCGAGACCCTGACTCTGCTTGCGACAGGCGGTGAGCGCAAATGAAAAAGTTTTTCTATCCGCGCCTCGCGTTTGACGGGATAAGGAAGAATAAGCGCCTCTATCTGCCGTATATCTTGACGCAGATAGGCATGATAATGATGTATTATATCGTCATCTTCCTGCGCTACGGCGAGTCGCTCAAGGGCACATTCGGCGAGGGTACGGTCAACATCGTGCTCATGCTCGGCGGCTGGGTCATCGCCATATTCGCCTGCATCTTTCTTTTCTATACAAATTCGTTTCTTATCCGACGCAGGAAGAAAGAGTTCGGACTCTATAACATCCTCGGTATGGACAAAAAGAATATCAGCATCCTGCTCTTTTGGGAGAGCCTGATAACTTCTGCCATATCGCTCTTCTGCGGTCTTGTGCTCGGCGTCGCGCTCTCGAAGCTCGCCGAACTCGGACTCGTCAAGGCGATAGGCGGCACTGATATCAGCTATGTTTTCCATGTCTCTCCGACTGCAATATTGCTGACCGTCGGCGTTTTCGCCGTTATCTTCCTGCTCCTCTTCATCAACTCCGTGCGCCAGATAATGGGCGCGAGCGCGGTGACTTTGATAAGGAGTGAAAACCTCGGCGAGAAGCCGCCGAAAGCTAACCCGCTTCTCGGCATCATCGGCGCAGTTTTGCTAATCGGCGCATATATTACCGCCGTTGTGATAACAGAGCCCCTGAGCGCGATACTTGTGTTTTTCATTGCGGTCATAATGGTCATCATCGGCACTTATCTTCTGATGATATTCGGCTCGGTGCTTCTCTGCCGCTTCCTGCAAAAGCGCAAGAACTACTATTATAAGCCGAATCACTTCATCTCCGTCTCTTCAATGACCTACAGAATGAAGAGAAACGGCGCGGGACTCGCGTCCGTCTGCGTGCTCGCAACAATGGTGCTCGTCATGATATCCTCGACCACCTGCCTGCTCTTCGGCACTGAGGACAGCGTCAACACCCGCTATCCGCGCGATATCGTGCTCTCGACAGGCTTTGATACTATCGACGGACTCGATGACGGCAATATCGAAAAAGTCGCCGCAGGCGTCGATTCCCTTGCCGCTTCGCATAAGGCGAACGCCTCAAATTTTGCGTCCTACAGATCCGTTGTGACTGTCGGCACGATTTCCGATGGCGGCAAGCTGATCGCAGGCGGCACGGGCGTAACAATCGGTTCAAACTCGAATGCGTATATCTGCTTCGATGTCGTGCCGATAGAGGACTACAACGCCGTCATGGGCACGAACGAAACCCTCGCGCCCGATGAGGTCATAGTCTATGGCTACAGAATGAAGTATAAATATGACACCGTGACCCTCGGCGACGGCAAGACCTACAAGGTCAAAAAGACAGCCGATAGCTTCCTTGTTGACGGCGACTCCGCCGTAAATATCGCGTCCTCGATATATATTTTCGTGCCCGACTTCAAAAGTGCAGCCACGGATTTTGCAAAGCCCGAAAACCACAACGGGGTGCGCACCGTCAACTATAAGTATTTCAGATTTTTCGATACCGATCTCGATACCGCCGGCGAGAGAGCGCTGTGCAATGACTATATCGACGCGACAAAACCGGTAATGTCGTCTTACGGCAATATGATGTCTTTCTCGATAGACAGCTGCAATGTCGGCAGGGATGATTATTATTCTACCTTCGGCTCGCTGTTCTATCTCGGCGTCATGCTCTCGGTCGTGTTCATCTTCGCGGCTGTGCTGATAATCTACTATAAGCAGGTCTCTGAGGGCTACGAAGATCAGTCGCGCTTTGAGATAATGCAGAAGGTCGGCATGACGAAGAAAGAGATAAGAAAGAGCATCAATTCCCAGCTGCTCACGGTATTCTTCCTGCCTCTTGCGGGAGCGGGTCTGCATATGATATTCGCGTCTATAATAATACGCAGAATATTGCTCGCCTTCAACTTCAACAACCCCGTCCTCTTCGCCGTGACAACTCTTGCGTGCTTCGTCGTGTTCGCGCTTTTCTATACTCTTATTTACCGCGTCACCTCCAACGCCTATTATAAGATAGTCAGCGGCGCAAAGGAGAGAGAATAATGAAAAGAGCAGCGGCTGTTCTGCTGACTCTTGCTCTAATGCTCTCGCTCACGGCGTGCATGAGCCGCGGCAGTATGCAGCTCAAACGCGCGGACAGATACTTTGACGATCTGCGCGGCGCGTTCAAAATGTCCGATGTCACGAACAGCGCCAGGCTCATCGGTAAACGCGAGAACAACGGCAGGGACTGGTTCACCGGCAGCTACACCGCGCAGTGTGAGAACGAGACCGGACGCGATACCGTGTTCGGCGGCGCGTCGGCGCGCGACAAGCTGATAAAAGTGAAAGCTTATATCGAAACCGAGTCCGGCAGCGCGGTCATCCGCCTGAGAATGAACGGAAAAGTGCTCGAATATACGCCCGACGCCGACGGCAGATTCGAACGCGAGTTCGATTTCCAAAACGGCGGCAACTACATCATGATAGACTTCGACCGTTTCACCGGAACAGTTCAGATGACAGCAGAATATGTATAACAAAAACGGCAGGAACCGTAAAAAAGTTCCAGCCGTTTTCTCTTATTTTATATATCCCGGCGCATCGCTTTCGGAAATGTACATCGTCTGATTGTAGCCGTCGGTGAATGTTATCTGCGCGATATAGCCGCCGAGAGAGGTGTAACACTGTCCTTGAGCGAGAGCGAACAGCTCGTCTGACTGCTTTTGATTTGTAACGCTCTTTATGAAGCAGTCGTCCATGTCGCCGAAAGTTTTGTTCACCAGCTTTATTTCTTTCGTGTTGAACATCGTGCTCATAATAAAAATCGGGTTTATCGCGGTGCCGCCGTATTTTCCGCTTTTGTTTATCTCCTGCGCCTGCAAAATGATGCGGCGGCAGTCGTAAATATTGACGCTCTTGACTTCGCGCTTTTGCCCGAGCGCGTCCGTCATGCCGTGTTCTTTGATAAACTTCAGCGTCTCGGTCATGTCGCCCGTGATAGCCGCAAGAACCGACCTGCCTTCAACATTTTCTTCATATCGGCCGCCGTAGTATTGGGCATCGTCGTTGAGATAAATATATGCTACTTCCTTTTCGCTGCCGCGAAGAATATCCGTATATTTTTTCTTCGATATGTCGCTCCATATGCATTTGCCGAGCTTATCAAGCTCATCCGAGCTCAGCTCGCGGCAGAAGCTGCCGTCCTTGCTCGCTATTAGAACGCCATCCTTATTGCGCAGAGGATTGCCGTAGTTTCGAAATAAGAAATAGCCTTGCAGGTTCGACATATTCGGAGCTTTTACGTCTTCGCTTTTGAGCTTTTCGCGCTCTGTGTCGGAGGCGGCGAGGAAAAGATATTGCTGTTCCTTTACCCCGTCTGTGTCGGCAACGGCAAAATATGAGTTGAGGTCTTTTTCGCTTATGTTCGTGAAAGTGCGCTCCATGCTCTTCCCGTTCTTGAAATAATACTTGACGGAGAACTGGGTGTTTGTCTTTTCGTCGCTCTTCTTCTCGTTCGTTATGAGCTTGTGGATGGAGAGCACCGTGTTTATGTCCTTTTCCGTCGAGAGAGTTATGCAGTTTGTATAGGGCTTGAGAACCGTTGCAGTGCCCTTGATGGTGCGGAGTATACTGCCGTTTTGCGCCATTCCGCTCTCAAAGCTGAACGGCATCGACACCGTGACATACTCTACCTCTTCCGCTTCGGGAACGCGCGCGGTGTAGCCGAATCCGCCTGTTAGGAATATTGCGGTGATTATCGCCGTTGCGCCGACCGGCATTGCAAACTGCCAGAGATTCTTGCGAACCGCCTTCAAATTCCTGCGCGCAATGAATGTGTAGGCAAAATATGCCGCGAGCATGACGGCGATACCCAAAAGCGCGGTGAGCGCAGTATTAACGGAGGGGATAGTGGTTTTCAAAACCCATGCGGGAACGGAAAATCCGCAGAACACTATTATCGCCGAGGTAAGCGCTGTGAGTACACGGCTCGCCGCCGGAACTCCGAGCTCTTCAAGCTTCTTTTTGCTGAACATCCGCTGCGCGAGCACGATCAATACGGCGGTCAAAACTATCCAAAGCAGTATCGGAAGCCATGCGCCTATCCCGGGCAGGGACGAGCCGTCCTTGCAGTAACCGAAGTCGATAGGACCGAATCCGCGCAGATCCGAGATTGCAGAATCCTCTATACTCGTTCCGGGAACGCGGAACAGCGTGAACGGGCAGAATGCCATTATCCCGCGTCCGCCCCGTTGGATGGAGAAACTGAAATAGTAATGCTGCATATCCATGTCGCCGGTGTAATTCACGCCGGAGACTGCCGTCCTGCCGCGCAGAAATACCGAAGAAAGGGCATCCCAAGCAGTTGAGAGAAGCGGCAGGGCGAGAATGAGCACTACAGAATAGAATATGCTCTCCGCAACGCTGCCCGTGAGCGACGCCGTCAGCGCGCCTATCGCAAAGCCCGCGAACATCATCGTCAAAAATCCGGAATACTGATAGAATATTACCGGGAGAACTTTTGCGGCGGAGCAGCCGGACGCGCAGCATATTATCACGCTGATTATTCCGGGTATTATTATCGCCGCGCCGAGG
>ULWM01044753.1_pt1 | contig 17446 bp, 16 predicted proteins | sample 1960331 | NCBI WGS metagenome assembly ULWM01 (sample SAMEA4835812, study PRJEB28245) | human gut metagenome | biome: gut microbiome; material: fecal sample | place: Denmark | collected 2008 | reverse complement strand
TAAACGACCGCCCCCGAAACTGACGGGGGCGGTCGTTTTATGTATGAGAGAGCGGTGAGGGAGTGTCAGCGGATCTGGCCGTTGCCGCAGATGATATATTTATAGGTACTCAGCTCATCCAGGCCATGGGTCCCCGGGCGTGGAGCTTTTGAGTGGAGATACCCATTTCGCAGCCCAGGCCGAATTCGCCGCCGTCGGTGAAGCGAGTGGAGACGTTGACATAAACGGCGGCGCTGTCCGTTTCGTCCTCAAAGCGCCGGGCGTTTTCGGCATTTTCCGTGACGATGGACTCGCTGTGGCCGGTGGAGTGCTGCAAAATATGGGCGATGGCGGCATCTACGCTGTCTACCACGGCCACGGCCAAAATATAGTCTAAGAATTCCGTGTCAAAATCCCGGTCTGTGGCGGGTGTGCCGGGGATGATCTGGGTTGCCGCCGGGTCAAGGCGCAGCTCCACGGGGATTTGGCCCGCCGCCTGGCGGTCGTCCACCAGGGCTTTTTTCAGCATAGGCAGGAATCTTTCTGCCACAGCCCTATGGACCAAGCAGACCTCCTCGGCGTTACAGACGGAGGGACGACTGGTTTTGGCGTTGATGATAATTTTTACAGCTTTTTCCAGGTCGGCAAATTCATCCACATAGACATGGCAGATGCCGGTGCCGGTCTCGATGCAGGGGACGGTGGCATTTTCCACACAGGCACGGATAAGGCCCGCACCGCCCCGGGGAATGAGCAGGTCCACCAGGCCCTTGGCCTGCATCAACTGACGGGCGCTGTCGTGGCTGGTGTCCTCCAAAATATTGAGAATATCCAGGTTACCGCCTACAGTGGAGATACCCTCCTTGAGGGCAGCGGTGATAGCCCGGGCACTGCCGATGGCCTCGCGGCCGCTGCGCAGAACGCAGACATTGCCGCTCTTAATGGCTAAAGCCGCCGCATCGGAGGTAACATTGGGACGGCTTTCATAGATGATGGCCACCAGGCCCAGGGGTACCTGTTTTTTATAGATGATCATGCCGTCGGGATGCTTCGTTTCGGACAGGATGCGGCCCGTATGGTCGGGCAGCTGGGCCACGGCGCATATACCGTCGGCCATGGCGGCGATGCGGCCCTCATCCAGCCGCAGACGGTCCAGCATCACATCGGAAATTTTGCCCCGAGCGGCCTCCACATCCAGGGCGTTGGCGCGAAGGATATCCATTGTGTGCCGGCGGAGACTCTCTGCCATGGACAGGAGCAGGCGGTTTTTGTCCTCTGCCGTTAGGGTGTGCAGATCGGTTCTGGCGGTGCGGGTGCGGCGGATGATTTCCATGGTTGTCATGGCGTTAGGCTTCCTTTCTCAAAAATCTTGTGCCCACGGGCTTTCCCTGAGCAATGTCGTAGAGCAACTCAGGCTTGCTGCCGTTAGAAATGACCATTTCGCAGCCCGCCTCGGTGGCGATGACAGCGGCATTGAGCTTAGTAACCATGCCGCCTGAGCCCAGGGCGGAGCCGGTGCCGCCAGCCAGGGCGTAAATGTGATCGTCCACATTTTTCACAGTGGGGATGATGCGGGCGCCTGGGTTTTGGTGGGGGTCGCTATCATAAAGGCCGTCAATGTCTGACAGCAGCACCAGCAGGTCCGCACCGATGGCGGCGGCCACTATAGCCGAGAGAGTGTCATTTTCGCCGATGGTGTTGTCCACGCCGATTTCGTCCGTGGCTACGGCGTCATTTTCGTTGATGACCGGCAGGGCGCCCAGCTCCAGCAAGCGGGTGAGAGTGTTGCGCACGTTTTGGCTGCGCTGGCCGTTTTTGATGTCCTCGCCGGTAAGCAGGAGCTGTGCCACGGTGTGGTTATACTCGCCGAAGAGCTTGTCGTAGGTGTAGATCAGCTCACACTGGCCTACGGCAGCGGCAGCCTGCTTGCCGGGCATATCTGCCGGCCGGCCGGGCAGGTTCAGCTTGCCAACGCCCATGCCGATGGCGCCGGAGGAGACGAGGATGATCTCATGGCCTGCATTTTTCAGATCGCTGAGCACCTTACACAGCTTCTCAATGCGCTGGATGTTCAGCCGACCCGTGGCGTGGGTCAGGGTGGATGTACCTACTTTTACGGTAATTCTCATGGCGTGAAACCTCTTTCCCATTGGGTGAATAGATGCAATATATTATACTGTGTCCTTCTCCGAAAAGCAATAACCCTGTGAGGCCAGAGGGGGGAGGACGGTTCAAATTTTTGAAAAATATCCAAATTTATACGACTATTTTACATGATAGTTATCATACGGGATCACAGAAAAATGCGTCACATTCTCCTATAATTGCCGCTTATTTTTTTGTTTACTCGGCACAAAGTAAAGCATGTCGTCGGCGACAAGAAAAATGAAAAAGCGAGGGGTGGCTGCATGTATGAAACCAAAAGCAAGTCCCTTTGGCGGCGTATGGCAGCACTGTGCGCGGCGGCTGTGCTGGCGCTTACAGCCTGTGTGCAGTGCGCATACGCCCAGGAGAAAACCGTGATCCCCTTGGGCCAGGCGGTGGGCATCAAGCTCTTTGCCAACGGCGTGCTGGTGGTGGATGTGTCCGCCCTGGAGGGCGTGGGCGGGAAAAGCCCTGCCCAAAAATGCGGTATCCGGGAGGGCGATCTGCTCCTGACCTTCAACGGCAAAAAAATCGCATCTACGGAGCATCTGCAGGAGCTTCTGCGGCAAAACGGTACGCAGCCGGCACAGATAGAGCTTCAGCGGGGGCGGGAGAATAAAACCGTGGAGATCACGCCCGCCTGCGGCGATGACGGCAGTGTGCGTCTGGGCGCGTGGATTCGCGACAGCATGGCCGGCATCGGCACCATGACCTATTATGACCCTGAGAGCGGCAGCTTTGGCGCTCTGGGCCATGGCATCACCGATATAGACACCGCTCAGCTCATGAGTCTTGGCTCCGGCTCCATTATGGAGACCACCGTAAAAGCGGTGAAAAAGGGAGAGAAGGGCGAGCCCGGCGAGCTCAAGGGCGATTTTTCTGTGCAGCGGGATGTTGGCACGGTGACAGTGAATAGTGACGGCGGCATATTCGGCACCGTGTCCGACAGCAGCTTTCCTGTTCGGAGCCAGGCTGTGCCTATAGCCGCAGCGGAGGAGGTGGCCCCCGGCCGGGCTGTGATCCGCACTACCATCAGCGGAGAAGAGATTCGGGAGTACGAGGTGCAGATCGTCAAGGTCTATCACGATGAGGATACCACCCGCAATCTGCTCTTGCGCATTACCGATCCGGAGCTGCTGCAGACCACCGGCGGCATCGTCCAGGGCATGTGAGTGTGTTATAATTGGGACAACACAGGAAAAGCTTGCTTTCAGGCGGGTTTCCGGTGCTTGTCCATATTTTCATTGACCGCGAAAATAGGACCACATTCTGCGCAAATGTGACGGATAAAAAAGCTGTAAGCTCCCTGATCAGGAGCTTTTCAGCAACAAACGGCGAACACAAGCGGAAAGGAGTCATATTCAATTTAAATCGCCGTTTGGCCATTGCCGCACTAAGACCGATGGGATAAAACCGCCTATCGGTCTTTTTGTATATAGTGCAATAATATCGCCGGCACATGCAGGGCAGCCGATTATTAATACACGGGTCAGGAGATCCATGCGCCGGCGCTGAGCATTTCTATGCATCAGGGTATTGGAGGAAACCCGTTGTAGAAAACCGAGATTATCTGCAGCGGGAATTATTCCGCAGAACCCGCAAAATCAACTCGGAATATCAGGATGCAAACCGAAGGAACTGTTCTTTCTGTCTTGATGACTATTTTGCTTCCGGCTATAATGGTGACATGATGCAGCAGGAGCGGTGGGATCCTATTATGTGGATATGTAGAGACACTCACCAGTGAGAATGCAACCGCCACCTACACCCGGACTTACTCCGCCACCGCCTGTTTTTCGGAAAGGGGACTTGGCAGCAAGTCCCCTTTCCGAAAAACAGCAAGCGACAGCCACATTCCGGCCGTATATCCGCAGCTGAACGGCGACGGAGAGGTGCCCCTGCTGCGTTGGAGGTGCGCGCTACCTCCCCCCGAAAACATAAGGCTTTCATTTTTTCGGTTTGGCTGTTTTTCCATCATCCGGGAGTCGGCAGTCTTTCTATTTGGCCGGAGGAGGGCAATTTTTTCAGAAATGGGCAAAAAAAAGGAAGCCAATGCAGAAAGATAGTAATTTTCAATAATCCATCTTTACATTATGGCGGAAAGTATAGTATACTAATACTATCTATTGTGGTTTCCGTCCCCGTATCCTGCAAATAGCGGCGGGCCATAAAAACGGAAGGGAGGGCGAAAAATTGGACAGACCGTATGCAATTGAAATGCTGCACATTACAAAGCGGTTTCCCGGTATCATCGCCAATGACGACATCACGCTTCAGCTGAAGAAGGGTGAGATCCATGCTCTGCTGGGCGAAAACGGCGCGGGCAAATCTACGCTGATGAGCGTTTTGTTCGGCCTGTACCAGGCTGAGGAGGGCATCATCAAAAAGGACGGCGTGGAGGTGTCCATTAAAGACCCCAATGATGCAAATGCCCTGGGTATCGGTATGGTACACCAGCACTTTAAGCTGGTGGAGTGCTTTACTGTGTTGGATAACATCATCATGGGTGTGGAGCCCACAAAGATGGGCTTTTTGCAGAAAAAAGAGGCCCGTGCCAAGGTTATGGAGCTCAGTGAGCGGTATGGGCTGAAGATTGACCCCGATGCACTCATCGAGGACATCACCGTGGGTATGCAGCAGCGTACCGAAATTCTGAAGATGCTGTATCGGGAGAACGAGATCCTCATTTTCGACGAGCCTACCGCCGTGCTGACCCCCCAGGAGATCGATGAGCTCATGGAGATCATGCGGAATTTGGCCGCAGAGGGGAAGTCCATCCTGTTCATTTCCCACAAGCTCAACGAGATCATGGCCGTGTCCGACCGCTGTACTGTGTTGCGTAAGGGTAAGTACATCGGCACTGTGGAGACCAAGGACACCAGTGTGGAGCAGCTCAGCGCCATGATGGTGGGCCATGATGTGAATTTCCATGTGGTGAAGGGTCCTGCAAATCCCGGCGACGTGGTGCTGGACGTGGAGCATCTGGCCGTGGCCAGCAAGCTGCATAAAAAGAACGCCGTGCGGGATGTGAGCTTTCAGGTGCGCAAGGGCGAGATCGTGTGCATCGCCGGTATCGATGGCAATGGCCAAACGGAGCTGGTGTACGGTATCACGGGCCTGGAGCCGGTGGTTTCCGGCAAAATTACCCTTTGCGGCCAGGACATCACCCATATGCCCATCCGTAAGCGGAATATCCTGGGCATGTCCCACATTCCCGAGGATCGGCATAAGCACGGATTGGTGCTGGACTATTCTTTGGAGGACAACCTGGTGCTGGAGCGGTATTTTGAGCCGGAGTTCACCAGCAAGGCGGGCTTCCTGCGCCGGGACAATATCCGGAAGTATGCCGAAAGGCTCATTGACGAGTATGACATCCGCAGCGGCCAGGGCCCTGTGACAATGGCCCGCAGCATGTCCGGCGGCAACCAGCAGAAGGCCATTGTGGCCCGGGAGATCGACAAGGATCCTGAGCTGCTGGTGGCGGTGCAGCCCACACGAGGCCTGGACGTGGGTGCCATTGAAAACGTACATAAAGAATTGGTGGCCCAGCGCGATGCCGGCAAGGCGGTGCTGCTGGTGTCCCTGGAGCTGGACGAGGTAATGGATGTGCCGGACCGCATCTTGGTCATGTATGAGGGCGAGATCGTGGGTGAACTGGATCCCAAGGCTACCACCCAGGAGGAGCTGGGTCTGTATATGGCCGGCGCCAAGAGAGATGAGGTGAGGGAATGAAAAAGAATCTCTTGAAAAATAACGGCGTGCAGTCGCTGTTGGCCTCTCTGGCCTGCGTGGTGCTGGGCCTGCTTATCGGCTACATCGTTCTGCTGTTCATCAACCCCAACGGCGCCGGCGAGGCCATCGCCGCCGTTATGAAGAACTTCCTCAATTACAGCAAGTCTGCGACCCAGGCCAAATACCTGGGCAACACCCTGGTTAAGACCGCACCGCTTCTGCTGTGTGCGCTGTCCATCCTTTTTTCCTACAAGGTGGGACTGTTTAATATCGGCGCGGCGGGTCAGTACTGCGCGGGCGTGGCTCTGAGCCTGTACGCCGCCCTGGCCTGGGGCTGGGGCTGGCTGCCCTGCATGCTGCTGGCGATGCTGGGCGGCATGGTTCTGGGTGCTATTTCCGGCCTGCTGAAGTCCTACTGCAACGTCAATGAGGTCATTTCCGGTATCATGCTCAACTGGATCGTGCTGTATCTGACCAACATGCTGCTGACCAATGTGAAGGAGGAAACCAGCCCTTACACCTTCGTGCTGGCACATAAGAATCCCTCGGCGGTCCTGCCCACCTTGGGCCTGGGCAGCCTGCTTAACAACAACCAGTATGTGGGCCTGGCCCTGCCGCTGTCCATCCTGGCGGCGGTGCTTGTGTGGGTCGTGCTGGAAAAGACCCGTTTCGGTTATGAGCTGCGGGCCACCGGCAACAATAAGAATGCCGCCAAGTACTGCGGTATGGCGGAAAAACGCAATATCATCCTGACCTTGGTCATTTCCGGCGCTCTGGCCGGTATGGGCGCGGCCATGCTGTACCTCACCGGGTATGAGCAGTGGCAGTGCTCCACCTCCTCGGTGCCCGGCATGGGCTTTAACGGCATCGCTGCGGCATTCCTGGGCGGCCTGAATCCCTTTGGCACCATCTTGGCATCCTTCTTCATCCAGCATATCACCGCCGGTGGCGCCTATGTGGATAAGACTATGTACTGCGCACAGATTTCCGACTTGATCTCCGCCATCATCATCTACCTGTGCGGCTTCGTGCTGTTCATGAAGTACGCCATGAACTCCGCCATTTCCAAACGGGAAGAGAAGGCTGCACTGAAGGAAAGAGAGCAGAGCGAGACGCCGCCTGCTGATGCGAATACGGAGAAAGGAGGCGATCAGTAATGATACTGCTGCTGCAATATACACTGACCTTTGCCTCCGTGCTGATTCTGGTGGCCCTGGGCGGTTGCTTCTCAGAGCATTCGGGCGTTATCAACCTGGGCCTGGAGGGTGTTATGATCATGGGCGCCCTGGGCGGTGCCCTGGCCATGCGGTATATGCCCGGCGGCTCGTCCCACTTTGCGATGCTGCTGGTGGTTCTGCTGGCGGCGGCACTGATGGGTATGATTTATTCCAGCCTCCTGGCCGTGGCCTGCATCAACTTCAAGGCAGACCAGACCATTGTAGGTACGGCGCTGAATATGCTGGGCATCGCAGGGGCAACGGTTATCGTAAAGGCTATCAATACGGTGGCCAACCCCGATGATGTGTCCTCCACCATCCAGTATGCCGGCGCAAAAAAAGCTTTTTTGGTGAACATTGGTTCCTTCGAGTTCAGCTGGTTCATGCTGGTGACACTGCTGCTGCTGATCGCGGCCTATGTGCTGCTGTACAAGACCCGCTTCGGCCTGCGGCTCATGGCCTGCGGCGAGCATCCCCAGGCGGCCAACTCCGTGGGCATCAATGTATATAAGATGCGCTGGGCCGGCGTGCTCATTTCCGGTGTACTGGGTGGCCTGGGCGGTATCGTATTTATCACCGCCGGCGTTTCTGAGTGGCGGTTTGAGTACGGCGTGGCAGGCTTCGGCTTCCTGTCCCTGGCCGTCATGATCTTCGGCCAGTGGAAGCCCACCCGCATTGCTCTGGCGGCGCTGCTGTTTGGTATGTTCCGGGCGCTGTCCAACGTATATGCCGGGTTTGAGTTCTTGAAGGCCATGAACATCCCCAGCCCCGTATATAATATGATGCCCTACATCATCTCTCTGGTGGTGCTGGCCTTCACATCCAAGAAGTCCCGCGCGCCCAAGGCGGAAGGTATTCCCTACGACAAGGGACAGAGATAACATGTATGCAGTCAAAAGGATGCCCGCAAAAAAGCGGGCATCCTTTTTTTGCTGAAAGGCTCCGCGGCTGTCTCTCAGATAAGCGGTTTTCCGAAAGATGCTGACCATGGAGCGGCACCGGGATCCAAAGTTGGCGCGGCTTTATCATGGCTATCTTGCTGCCGGGCCCGCTGAGTATGCGGCGGCGAGCTTCCGCAAGCTGACACCCTCCGCTGATGCCTTGCAGCGGCACGGGATGGGCCGGATAAGACTATCCGGCATGTCACCGATGGCAGCTGCGTTCCGGGCTGCGGTGAGGAATATAAAAAATGCCCGGCCTATTAGAGCTTGCGATACACAGCTAAGAAATGGGGACCCGCTCACTGAGCAGGTCCCCATTCCTTAGTTTATATATGGAGCTTTTATTGATATGCTTCCATCATGGCCTTGAAGGCCGGCAGAGAGCGGCGGATCATTTCGTTTGACACGCAGTAGCTCAGGCGGAAATAGCCGGGGCAGCCGAAGCCATCGGCGGGGACTACCAGCAGATTATGCTCTCGCTTGGCTTTTTCGGAGAAGGCACCGGCGTCGCCGCCGGGGGCTTTCACGAAAAGGTAGAAAGCGCCGTCGGGCTTAGCGCACTCGTAGCCCATGGCCCGGAGACTATCATATAGCAGGGTGCGGTTTTCGTCGTAGGCCTGCAGGTCGGGCTGCTCCTGGGCGCACAAACCCACAACCTTTTGAATCAGCGTGGGCGGGCACACATGGCCCATGGCCCGTGCCGCGCCGGAAACGGTGGCGTAAACGGCAGTGCTATCCTCGGCAAAGGAGGGAACATACACATAGCCGATGCGCTCGCCGGGCAGGGACAGGGACTTAGAATAGGAGTAGCACACGATGGTATTTTTATACAGGCAGGGAATGAAGGGCACCTTTACGCCGCCGTACACCAGCTCCCGGTAGGGCTCGTCGGCGATGATATAGATGGGGTGGCCGTACTGGACACTCTTGCGCTCTAAGAGGGATGCCAGCTCCCGGAGTGTCTCCTCGGTGTACACCACACCGGAGGGATTGTTGGGGGAATTGACAATGATGGCCTGGGTGTGAGGGGTGATGCGCTGCTCCACCTCGTCCAGCTGCACCTGGAAGGCGTTGGTGTCGGCGGGAACCACCACCATCTTGCCGCCGTTGGCGGTGATGAAGGGGGCGTATTCCGGGAAGAATGGGGCAATGACCATGATCTCGCTGTCACCGTCCACCACCAGGGCCTTGATAACGGAGATAAGGGCCGGGGCCGCGCCGCAGGTTAAAAACAGCTCGCTGCTGCGGATATCCAGACCAAAGCGGTGGGAGAGATCAGCGGCAATAGCTGCCCGGGGCTCCTCAAAGCCGGGAGCCATGGAGTAGCCGTGGAGCTGGATGGAGTCGGTCTCATCCACGAGCTTGTGGATGGATTCATTGACCTTCTTGGGGGCGGGGATGCTGGGGTTTCCAAGGGAGTAGTCAAAAACATTTTCTCTGCCCACGATCTTGGCCTGCTCCAGGCCATAGGCGAACAGCCGGCGGATTACAGAAGGGGCGGTGCCCAAGTCATAAAAGGTTTGATTGACCATGATGATCCTCCTTTTTCGGAATTAAGCCAGGTGCATCCGGTGGGCCAGCACACTGCCGGCGGCGATGGAGGCCAGCTTGGACTCGGCACTGTCACTGCGGGAGACCAGGACAATAGGGACCTTGGCACCCAAGATGATGCCTGCGTTTTTGGCGCCGCCAAAGAGAGAGGCGGCCTTGCCAATGCCATTGCCCACCTCATAGTTGGGTACCAGCAGGATGTCGGCATCGCCGGCGCCGGGGGCTGAAAAGTGCTTGTGCTGGCAGGCTTCCTTGCTCACGGCCAGGTCCAAAGCCACAGGGCCGCAGACATCCATATTGTATTTGGCCCAGCGGTCGGTCATCTTGCTCAGAGCGTCGGCATCCACGGTGGATTGCACCTTGTGGTTCACCTGCTCTGCACCGCAGATGCAGGCGGCGTTGATATGCTCATAGCCCAGGGCCTGGAGCACGGCGGCGGCATTTTCCAGGATTTCCGCCTTTTTCTCCAGGTCGGGAAAGGTGTTCACGCCGCCGTCGGTGAGAATGACCATCTTGCCCAGGGCGGGGATCTCATAGAACATACAGTGGGTGGTCAGGTGGGAGGTGCGCAGGCCGTGCTCCTTGTTGAATACCGCACGCATCAGGTCTGCCGTACCCAGAATGCCCTTCATGAGGAAATTCGCCTTGCCTTCGGCGCACAGGGCCACCGCCTTGGCGGCGCAATCCGTGTCTGTATCGCCGGCAATAATCTCATAATCGGCAGGCTCCTCGCCCAGACCGGACAACATAGCCCGGATTTCGTCCGCATGGCCTACCAGGATGGGGGTGGCGATGCCCTCTTTTTTAGCGGCCACTACGGCTTCGATAACGGGCTCATCGTGAGCCGCCGCCACAGCGATGATGCCGCCTTGGCCACCCTTGGCGGCCTCCACAATGCCTTGGATAGTATGAATCATAAATAGCCTCCTACTATGTATTTAGAAAATGGTGCAAGCTTATCTTCCACAATTATATAGTATATCCCATCCGGCGTCAATGAGATTTACCGAATGATTTGGTAAAAAATATGCCAAGAAAGTGCGGCCAGAAGATGGCTTGACGAAAGGAGGCGGCTTTGTTATAGTATAAAATACTTGCTGAATTTGTTAAAGGGAGCGTAAACATGAAAGAAATAAAAATCATCCCGCTGGCATTTGCCTTCGCGGGATGTTTCTTGGGTGCAGGGTTTGTATCTGGCCAGGAGCTGTGGCAATTTTTCGGGGAGTTCGGTGTAAAGGGATACATTGGGCTGCTCCTTGCCTGTGTGCTTCTGGCGGCCTTTGGCGTCATTATGATGCGCCTGCTGCAGGAATCAGGCATTGAGAAGGCTGAGGAGATCATGGTGCCGTGGGATGTCCCCTTCCTGCGCATGGCGGCGGGACTTATTCTAAATATTTTCCTGCTGTGCGTGGTCGTCATCATGACTGCCGGCGTGGGCGCCACTGTGGAGCAGCTTTTGGCTGTGCCGGCTCAGATCACATCGGCGGTATTCGTATTTCTGGTGGGCGTTGTGGCTCTGCTGGGGATTTCCGGTATGATGAAGGTCTTCTCCGCCCTGGTGCCCATCATTGTGATTGCCACAATGTTTTTTGCCGTGATGAGTTGGGTCGAGTTTGGCACGGACGGGATCCTGACCCTTCCGGAGCAGGTCCACAGCAACCCGCTGATGCCCAATTGGTTCGTTGCGGCGCTGACGTATGTGGCCTATAATCTGCTGGGCTCCGTGGGCATTATGGTGCCCCTGGGGAAGTACTTGCGGGGAAAAAGGACCATTCGCGTGGGCATTGCCCTGGGGGGATTGCTGCTGGTGCTTGTAGCCGGGAGCGTACTCACATCCTTGACAGGATATCCGGAGGCGGCGGCTGAGCAGATGCCCATGGTGGCCCTGACCTCTCGGCTGAATCCGACCCTGGGCATAGTGTACGGCTTTTTGCTGCTGCTGGGGATGTTCAGCAACGGTCTCGCTTCATTGGTGGCTTTCATGGAGTATATTAACCGCCATGTGAAGGCGCTGGAAACTCACCGAAGAATTACCATGGCGGTGCTGATGCTGCTGGTGTGGGCCGCAAGCTTGGCAGGCTTCGGCAATCTGGTGGGTACGGTATTCCCGGTGTTTGGCTACATCGGCATTGTGGCCATCGTGTTCATCTGCATCAACTATGTCCGGTGTGGGAAAGGCAAGGGCGCTGCAAAGGGAGAAGCTGTTATAGGCGCTGAAAGACCTGAATAAAATGCATGGTGATACGGGCGGTCAGGCCCCACAGGGGGTGAGGAAGGCCCCGATAGACCGGCACCTCCATAGCTCCCGGCGTCCAAACGTAATCCGCCGGGGTGCATACCGCGTCATAGGGGAAATCGCTGCCCACCTCGGGGGTAAGCGTGTAGCGGAAAAGCTCAGGCGGATGGGCAATGAGCCAGCTCACAGGCACCGTGAACACGCGGCTGACCTCCAGGGGATTCAGAATCAGATTCGCCATGGAAAGCGGCGGGAGCAGGCCCACCACCGGCCGCATGAGGCCCTCCGAGCGCAGGTGCAGAAAATCCGCCTCTCCGAAAACCTGCACCCGCTGAGGCGGGATGCCCAGCTCCTCCCAGGTTTCCCGGAGGGCGCAGACACTCGGCGTTTCGCCCGGCTCCATGCGGCCGCCGGGAAAGCATACCTCATTGCGGTGGTGATGCAGGGAGGAGGCGCGGACCTCATAGAGCAGATGGAGTCCGTCCGCCTTTTGCAGCAGAGGAATGAGTACGGCGTACTCACCGGATGCATCCTGCAGGGTGGGGGTATGGTGGCTGTAATAGGCTTCAAGCGTGTGCGTGTCCATGGGCGGCACCTCCGATTTCGTTCGCTAAGAGTATAGCATAATTTGTGCTTGGTTAAAAGAAAGAATTCCCTTATCTGCTTCGGATAGGGAAGCCTAACATAATAACGCCTCGCAGAGCTTGCCGCCCGCGGGCGGTCGGGGCTTTTTACCGGTATAAAATCCCCCCATCCGATATGGATGGGGGGATGAAGCTTACTGCCGATCAGCAGCCGCAGCCACAGCTGCTCTGGTTGTTGTTGCAGCCACAGCCGCAGCCGTTGCCACAGAACAGGAACAGGATGATGACGCAGATGATGATCCAACAACTATTCCCCTGATTGCACATATTGTGACCTCCCTACGAAATTTGTGACCGTGTTGCCGGCCTCATTTCATAGTATGCCGCAGCCGGGGAAAGGTGCGTCAGGGACGGGTGATGCGATAGCTGAGGGTAAGCAGGGTGTCCACAAAGTGAACATCCTCAAAGAATACGTCCGGCACATCAGTGCTCAGCTCCACATTGGTGAAGTTCCAGAAGCCCTTGATGCCCAAATCGATCAGACGGCTGGCCATGGGCTGGGCCACATGCTGGGGCACGGTGAGCACCGCCACGTTGGGCTGATTCTCCGCCACGTACTGCTCCAGCTCGTCCATGGAGCGGATGGTGACATCATGAATCCGGGTACCCACAAGGTCAGGGGAAATATCAAAGGCTGTATCCACGTGGAAGCCAACCTTTTCAAAGTCGAAGTTTTGCAGCAGGGCGTGACCCAAGTGGCCCACACCGATGATAATGAGGCGGTGGCCCTTGTCAATGCCCAGGATATGGCCAATCTCCGAGCGGAGCTCGGCAACATTGTAGCCATACCCCTGCTGGCCGAATTCGCCGAAGCAGCTCAGATCCTGGCGAATCTGGGAGGCGGTGATGTCCATTTTGCTGCCCAGGGAGTTGGAGGAAATGCGTACGATTCCCTTGTTATACAAATCGTCCAGATAACGATAGTAGCGGGGAAGACGGTGGATAACGGCGTCAGATACCTTTTGCTTTCTCATAAGACGGATCGTTCCTTTACTTTTGCATTTGATTGATAATATTGTAACGCAGGAAGATGTACTTGTCAACTTTTTTAACAATGTTTTTTAAAAAAATTTCTTTACAAAAGCAGGAAAGATTGCTATAATCAATATGTTGTAAAAATAAATATGCGCCCGTAGCTCAGTTGGATAGAGCGTTAGACTCCGACATGTAAGGCGTGTCCTCTTGAGATGTGGTGCAAACCCTTGCGGCGACTGCGTTTGTGGGAAGCGCAGAGAAAGAAAGTGTAGTCGTTGACTACTATTTGACTACTATTCCCGTAGAGAACAATCAAATATGTGCCCGTAGCTCAGTTGGATAGAGCGTTGGACTCCGACTCCAAAGGCCGCTGGTTCGAATCCAGTCGGGCATACCAGCCAAAGCTCCCGAAACACAAGTGTTTCGGGAGTTTTTCCATGCCCGAAAACAGGTTTTAGCCTTATTTTTAGCCTTATTGGGTCAATCGGCGGAAACTGTACGGATAAAACGCTCCATGCGGTCGGCACTTTCGCGCTTCATTTGGTCGGTCACATGACCGTATACGTCCAGCGTAAAGGCCGCTGTGGCGTGGCCCAGATTGCCCTGCACGGTCTTGATGTCGTCTCCGGCGCGGATCGCGGCAACTGCGTAGGAGTGACGCAGGTCGTGGAAACGGGCATTGGGACAACCGATGGCCGCAACAATGCGCTTGTACTCACGATAGACGGTCGGCTTTGTCAGGTGTGTCCCGAACTCGTTGGTAAAGACCAGACCCTCCGGATTTTGCCAGTCACTGCCCAACAGAAGCTTCTGCTGCATTTGCCATCGGCACTGCTGCTGCAACCGAGCCAGCACAGTCTGTGCCGCAGCGATGGTGCGGCTTCGGCCATTCTTTGGAGAAACAAGCTCATAGCCCTTGCTCCCCTTGTCCTGATGCAGCTGCATTTGGTTTTCCACAGAGATAATACCTGTATGAAAGTCGATGCAGTCCCACGTCAGGCCCAATACCTCGCCCTCCCGCATACCGGTGAACAGTGTCAGGATAAACAGCGTTTCAAAGCGGTTTCCCTGTATAGCGGTCAGAAATGCGGTGATCTGTGTGTCATCAAAAGGCTTGATCTTCTTACGCTCTATCCGCGGCAGGATACAGGCATCAGCAGGGTTGTATCGCAGATACGGAAACACTCGTGGATGCGCAGACCGGCATAGCGAGCCAGATACAGAGCGAGAATGTAGTCCTCCCTCTCCTCTGCCATGGCGCGGCCAATCAGCTTGCCGAACTCCGGGTTCGTCCATGTGCGATCCTGCTGCCCGAAGCGGCGGCGCTCCAAGGCAACGCCCAGCTCTTCATTGCCCGGCAGTGTATAGCGGGGATGGGACATCTTATCGTAGAAAAAGCGGATGGCGGAGAGGTCGGTCTTGATGGTGCTGGCTGACTTGCCCTGCGCCTGCAAATAGAGAACGTAGCTTACCAGATGCTTGCCGCTGATGTTCTCCAGCTTTTGCAGATGGTAGTGGGCGGCGAGGTAGGCACAGAACCGTTTGACCGCCTCATAGTAGCGATCCTTCGTGCAGAAGCTGCCCTGCCGGTTGTGGCGGGTCAGCTTGTCCAACTGGGTAACGAGGGTGTTGTAAATGCCTTTTGTGGTCATATAAAAAATCTCCTTGTAATCGTAGTTGTGTTCAGATGGACGCACTTCACCCGTTGGCAAGGAGAGCCATTTCCGGCGTATCTCCGTAGAACTGTTAGACTGCCGCAGGCGGAAAGCCTCGATATTGCGTGTTTTTCGCGGCCTACCTGTATGTCTCTCTCTTTACTTGTGCCAGGTCAGTACGCTGCGGTGTGGAGGTCTTTGACCTCTGCTCGTGTGAGCAACCGCGGACACCAGGCCGCTGAACTCAGCTGCGGAAGGCTCCGCCGGTGTCCTGTGATCCGCCCGGTAGCGGATCTGAGAATATGCGATACCCCGTATGACCGGCGCCGCACTCTGACTGCGGCATACAGGGCGGGAGCTTGCCTCTCCCTTGACGGTTTTCCTGCCGTATCGTCCTGACGGCTTTTACAAAACTTCTTTTTCCTGATCTGCGCCGAAGCGATTTCGGCGCTCTTTCTTTTCCTGCGGTATCGCGGCGGTGGCAAGTGCCGCAACAAAATAGTAAGCAAAAACGCAGGAAGAATCTTCCTGCCATTTCGGCTTCATACGATCCTTCCTGCGTTTGCAGTATTGTTCAATTCTGGTGGCCGCCCGGTTTTTCCGGGAGGCGTATTTTGACATACTTCGGGTTCTTAATCAGAGCGAAAAGCTGCTAATAATGCTTTCCACCCGTGCCTGCTCTGCTCCGACCTAAATGCTTGGTGCCTTAAGTACAGGCACATCATAGCATGGCGGCAAAGCGGCGTACAGGTGGAAAATGCCGCAAGAAAACTTCTCGCAGCATAGTCATTGAATCAAATGGGCGCAGTGACCCTGATCTCAAACGGGAGCATGATGCTCCTCAAGTACAAACTTAACAATGTGTGCGATGCAGATCACAGACCTGCAAATGGTGCACAAACAACTGAATAATTCTTATATACCACAATATGTTGTAGCTGTCAATATTAAAATGCCTAAATGTGGTATCGAAGGAAAATACAGCCAAAAGCACAATACGCATTATCTCCGTATTAAATGCGTATTGCGGAAATAATGCGTATTGCGTGCGTATTGAAGGTGTATTGGCTTTTAATAAAGTCTGCCCCTTTGTATGTAAACATTTTCTTTTGGGACTTCAGGCTATGAAAAAAACATAATTGACCTCTATATGAAATCTGGCCTTTATATCACGGAAATCGTCAAGAGGCTGTATCAGAGCGAGCAGATGAAGAAGCAGTCCCCTGACCCCAAAGAACGCTTGCGCCACATTTTTGAGAAGTAGGTGTATGGGCTGGCACCTACCGAAATCATCTATCACATTGCGCTCTCGTACATCCTTGGCTTTAATGAGGATACGAAGGACATCAAGCACAACTTCCGGCAGTTAGACGCACTTCCGTATGCCAAGGAAGGAACGCTCCAGCAGAAGCTGGACGAATTGTTTAGTTGATTACCACTGCATTCCAAAAGAAAGGCACCGGCATCTTCAGTTAGATGTCGGTGCCTTTTTCTGCACAAATCGCTTTTGATGAGAAATCCCACATAAAACTTTACAGCGACCGCTTTTCTCCGAACAGCCCTAAACGAGAAAATCCCACATAAGACTTTAGAGCAACCGCCCACTCCCAAATACCTATAATAAAAAAACACATCAGATTTTAGACAACCCCGCCATCAGAACGGATTGACAATTCGACAAAATGTGATATAATTCCACTGTCTGGAAAAATATAAAGTTGTAGCACAGAGGTGTCTGCCCAAAAGCAGATGAAAAGGGAATCCGGTGGGAATCCGGAGCGATGCAGTCACTGTGTACGGGAGCGGCCTTGCAATCCACTGGGAAACTGGGAAGGGCAATGCCGTGACGAACGAAGTCAGGAGACCTGCCTCTGTGTGGAATCTCGAACCCGCTGCCAACAGGTTGATGTTCCTACGAACTTATGACCCAAGCGCGTCTGCGCGAGGATCTGCCAGTAGTAAGAAGCACAGAGGTTGGCTGCGGAAAACCGCAGCCGCTTTTATATTCTTTCAGAACATTTTTTGAAACGAGGTAGTTCCCCATGAAGAAAGCACTTGCATTTCTCTTGGCGGCAGTGATGCTCATGAGCATGCTGACCGCCTGCGGCAACAAGGGCAACAACGATGTGTCCACCGCCGAGACTGATCAGGCCGCCGCCGACAAGGTCGCTGCGCTGATCGACGCCATCTACGTACAGGAGCGCACTGAGGAGACAGACGCCCAGTGCGAGGCCGCCAAGGCCGCTTGGGACGCCCTGACCGACGCCCAGAAGGCACTGGTGGAAGGTAAGGAAGCCAGCCCCGACTATTTCGGTCTGGACACCGGTGACGCGTCCAAGGACGATCCCCGCAACCAGGACGAGATCGGCGA
>ULWM01030249.1_pt1 | contig 17575 bp, 17 predicted proteins | sample 1960331 | NCBI WGS metagenome assembly ULWM01 (sample SAMEA4835812, study PRJEB28245) | human gut metagenome | biome: gut microbiome; material: fecal sample | place: Denmark | collected 2008 | reverse complement strand
CTGCCGATGTAGCCGGCGCCGCCCAGAACCAATATGGTTTTCATGGCAATTCTCCCTATAGGTGCCGCGGTTTTATCGCGCGCCATATTTTTCACATTATAAATTAAAAAGCCCCCGTGAACAATATAAAAATATCACTTTTTGGTTTGTCTTTTGTCGGATTAAGTCACATCGTTAAGGTGCTGACTATTTTTAACTGAATAGCACTTCATAAAAAATGTCCTCGCCTTATAAAGGCGGGGTCATTTTTTATAAGCCAAATTGAATCAATCCTTCTCGTTGAGCCACTCTTTAAGCACCTCAACATAATGGTCGTTGTCCTCTACGAAGCACATGTGGCGGCACTCCCTGAACAGCTCCCATCTCGAGCTTGGTATATTGTCGTACATCACCTTGGCTATATACGGTGTGCAAAGGTCATTGCCGCCATTGATCACGAGGCAGGGCTCCTTTATGTCCTTGAGCTTGTCTATTACATCGTAATCCTTCAGCGTACCCATTGGGGTGTACTCATTAGGGCCCCAGCCAACGACATAGCTCTCCCGGCCTGTCCTTTTCTTCCTCAGCAGGCACTCAGGCCCATCGGGATCGGGCTTGCCCGCAGCGTGGCGCAGCATGTACTCTTCCTCCGCCCTCTGGTATATATCGCTGGAATAGTCGCCGGTCTCGGTAGCCGTTTTTATGGCCTCCTGGTATTCCTCCGGCAGCTCCTTTATCATGCGTGCCTGTTCAATGCCCCACAGCCAGCTTGCGGGCAGCGTGCTGGAAAGTATACCGCTCTTTACGCCTGAGTGCTCATAGTTGCAGATATAGGTCAACAGCAGCATGCCTCCCCAGGACTGGCCCAGCAGGTGGCAGGTATCCAACCCCAGATGCTTTCTCAGAGCGATAAGCTCATTTACCCATGTCTCGGCCTTCCATAGCTCCGGCCTTCCGTCAACGTATGAGTTGCCGCAGCCTATCTGGTCATACATGACGAGCATGCGACCGTCCTCCTCCGCCACCCTGTCCAGCACCTCGAAATAATTGTGAGTAGAACCGGGGCCTCCATGCAGGAGTATCAGCGGCGCCTTGTCTGTACGCTCGCCAACCGTCCTGTAATAGGTATGGTGTCCCATAAATGGCATATAACCTTCGCTTATCTTCATGGCCTTTATCCTCATATCCTTCAGTTAAATAGTGAGTCCGCTGTCATCTGAAAGTATAGCTTTTCAGAGCAGCTTCTGTCAAGCTTTGCCAAAGACAACCCTTATTGCGTTTTCGTTTCTTTATATGCTGTCTATTTTTTCACATTAGTGTAAAGTCTATATAAAATTGGTGCTATATGCTATAATAAATTGTTAAGATAACACCCTTGGAAAGGAACTTACTATGGGACTGCCAGCAAAACTTGTGCATTCTCAATTGAATTTCTTTAAGCCGCTGGTTGCCAGCTGCTCACTGGAAACCATACGCCGGGGACAGGACAAGCTTGGCGAGCTTATGGAAGCCATACATAAAAAGGACGTTAAGGTGCGTGATCATCCCTTCGACCGCTTCGAGGGCGCATGGGTCATACCGCGTGACGAGCGCCGTCAGGGAGTCATACTTTACCTGCACGGGGGCGGCTATACCTGCGGCGATCTCGACTACGCCAAGGGCTTCGCCGCAACGCTTGCAGATGAAGAGGGCGTGCGCGTGTTCTGTGCCGCCTACAGGCTCGCTCCTGAACACCCCTTCCCCGCCGCACTCGACGACGCGCTGGAGGCATACAGATACCTCATTAGCAAGGGCTACGGTGGGGATCACATAATGCTCTGCGGCGAGAGTGCAGGCGGCGGCCTTTGCTACGCCCTCTGCTTAAAGCTCAAGGAGCTTAAAATGGCCATGCCCTGCGGGATCATTGCCATTTCCCCCTGGACAGACCTCACAGCTTCCGGCGAAAGCTACGAAACGAACCGCGACAACGATCCCTCTCTCACAGCTGAGGTTCTTGAGTTTTACGCCCAGTGCTACGCAGCCGGCCGCGACAGGCTGGACCCGCTGCTGTCCCCTCTATTCGGCGACCTTACAGGCATGCCGCCCTCTCTCATTTTTGCAGGCGGCGACGAGATATTGCTGGACGACTCCCGGCGGCTCCATTCAAGGCTGCTGCAATGCGGCTGCAGGAGCAGTCTGCATATCGCCCCGGAACGCTGGCACGCCTACGTGCTGTACCAGTTAAAGGAAAATCAGGACGATTTTGCCACGATAAACGAGTTTTTGAACAAACGCCTCTGTCCTGAACGCAAGCTACGCTGGATGCGTCTGGACAACGCGGCAAAGATATACCCCGCCGCCCGGCGCAGGAACTGGAACAACTTTTTCCGGCTCTCGGCCACCCTGAGCGAGCCCGTAGACAGGCCGGTGCTGCAATCCGCCCTCGATGTGACTGTGCGCCGCTTCCCCTCCATGGCGGTGCGGCTGCGCAGGGGCACATTTTGGTACTACCTTGAGGAGCTTTCCAAGGCCCCCGCCATACGCGACGAAAAAGCCTGTCCGCTGGCCCACGTGCCCTTTAAAGAAGTTCGCGAGTGCGCTTTCAGGGTTATAGTATACAAGAACCGCATAGCCGTGGAGTTTTTCCACGCCATAACCGACGGCAACGGCGCGCTGGTATTCCTCAAGACACTGCTGGCCGAATACCTATACCAGAAGCACGGCCTCAATGTACCTAAGGAGGACGGTGTTCTGGGCAGGCTGGAGGAGCCCTCCGAGGAGGAGCTGGAGGACAGCTTTCTCAGGTTTGCCGGGGACGTGCGGGCAAGCCGACGGGAAAAAACAGCGTATCACCTCTCAGGCACCCCGGAGCCCGACGGATTTTTGAATCTTGTGACGTTCATGCTGGATGCGGAGTCCGTGCGCGGCAAGGCAAAGGAGTACGGGGTCACCGTTACGGAGTTTCTTTGCGCTGCTATGATGAAAGCCATACTCGACCTGCAGGCGGAAAAGGTACATTTCCGTAGGCACAGGCGCCCCGTAAAGGTGCTTATACCCGTAAACCTCCGAAAGCTTTTCCCGAGCAGAACCCTGCGCAACTTCGCCCTGTACGTCACCCCCGAAATAGACCCTCAGCTTGGCGATTACAGTTTTAAGGAGATATGCTCAGTAGTCCATCACCGCATGGGGCTGGACTGCACCGCAAAGCTCATGGGTACTCGTATAGCCGCCAACGTCAGCAGTGAAAAGGCTTTTATCTTAAAGGTGATGCCGCTGTTCATAAAAAACGCTGCCATGAAGGCCGTATTTGACGCGGTAGGTGAGCGCAAGTCCTGCCTCTGCCTCTCAAACCTCGGCAATGTTACCGTACCCGAAGCTATGCGCCCCTACATAAGCCGCATGGACTTCATAATAGGCGTGCAGGCCCGGGCGCCCCACAACTGCGGCGTGCTGTCATATAACGGCACCATGTATATCAACATGATACGCAACATAACGGAGCCTGAGCTGGAACTGCACTTTTTCCGGGTGCTTCAGGATCAGGGCCTTCACGTAAAGGCCGAAAGCAACCAGCCATAGTTCAAGGAAAGGAAGGCGTGAGCTTTGTATTGTATAAAATGTGGAGTTGAGCTGAGCGACAGCGAGGAAAAGTGCCCGCTTTGCGGCACTGTGGTGTTTCACCCGTATATAAAGCGTCCGGACGGCGAAAAGCCGTACCCCGTTGACCGGAAACCTCAGGAGACCGCCAGCCGGTCCGGCCTGCTGTTCATACTTACCATGCTGTTTCTGCTGCCCCTCGCTACGTCGCTGCTGTGCGACTGGAAGATCAACGGCAGAATACTCTGGTCCGGCTACGTAGGCGGCGCGCTGACGGTGTTTTATGTGATAGTCGTACTGCCAATGTGGTTCAGGCGCCCCATACCTGTGGTGTTCGTAGCGGCGGACTTTATCGCCGCAGGCCTATACCTGCTCTATATAAACTTCGCCACAGGCGGCCATTGGTTCCTTTCCTTCGCATTCCCCGTCACCGGGGGACTGATGATAATCGCCGTAGGCGCGGTGGCGCTGATGTACTATCTGCGCCGCGGGTATCTATATATAATCGCCGGCACTCTCATGGCTACAGGCGGCTTCATGGTGCTGGTGGAATACCTACTCAATTACACCTTTGGCCTCCACGACAGCCTGATATGGTCCATATATCCCCTCGCGTGCTGTCTGATCCTTGGGCTCACTCTCATCATCATCGCCTGCTGCCCGCCTCTTAGGGAAAGCGTGAAACGAAAATTTTTTATCTGACAAGAAATAGCAAAAGTGCGGCACATTTCAAACTGTGCCGCATTTTTCATTATTTAACTACGTCTACTTCATTTATGCCGTAATATTCAAACAGTTCAATGGCCTCCCTGCCTATCCTCTCGCCGGACACCGCAATGGGTATCGCAGGCGGGCAGGACACGGCAGGAGCGCCGCATATACGGCCCAATGCCTCGCTTACCGGTATCACCTCGTGGGGCCGGAAAAACGCCTCCCGGACCGACATAGCCCTTTCCGCCTTGGCAATGGGCAGCAGCTCTTGCTCTGCTGGTCTGCTGCGGCACTCGCCAAGCACTTTTCCCAGCCTGTACAGCTCTTCTAAAGTATTGTTGGGCGTAGTCATGAGTACCGCGTAGCCGGCGTCCGCATGCTCGCACTCTATATCCCCGCCGCGCAGCAGCTTCGCTATGTCCGTGCCTCTCATGCTCTCCGTAGCCCGTACGGTCAGCCGAAGGGGGTCGCTTTGGGGCACTTTCCACCCACGGCTCCCGAGCCGCCGTTTAAGGCAGTCCATATTCCCTGCCCATTCCGCTATCCTCTTTGGGTAATCTCCCGCCAGAAGGCTGTTGCAGGCGTCCAGCGAGGCCATTATAAGGTATGACGGGCTGGTGGAGCCGAAGAGGGCCAATGCCGACTTTGCCTGATTGGCATAGCGTGCAGGCAGGCGCCTGCTTATATGCAGGTACGCGCCGCCTGTCAGCACAGGCAGCGTTTTGTGGGCCGACGCGCAGCACATGTCCGCGCCGAGATCCAGCGGGTCCAGCGATTTTGGCAGAAACTTCAGATATGCTCCGTGGGCATTGTCAACTAGAAGTATCGTGCCGCTGTCGTGGCACACTTTGGCAAGGTTTCCCATATCCGCCATTTCGCCCAGATAATCGGGGCTGGTTACATACACGGCGGCAGGCGGAGCATCAAGCTTATTAAGTGTTTCCTTCAGTATTGCCGGCGTCACCGGGCAGCCGCAGAGAGAGCTGCTGCTCTCCGGCCACAGCCATACCGGCTCTATATCAAGGAGAGCCGCGGCATATACAAAGGTCTTATGCACATTGCGGGCAGCCACGATAACGTTTGAATTGCCCTTCGGCCTGTTGTTGAGGGCGAGATACAGCATTGCCCGTATGCACTGGCTGGAGCCCTCGGTAGAGTAGCAGGTGCGCTGCGTGCCGAACAGCTCCGCCGCATTGCGCTCGCTTTTGGCAATAATGCCGTCAGCCTCGTACAGCGCGTCTGCGCCGTACACCTCGGTTATATCCCATTTTTCGCAACCCAGCATGCCCTTGCCCTTATGACCGGGCATATGGAAGCGCACCCAGTCATGTTCCGAGTACTGCCTGAGAAAGTCGAGTATGGGAGTGTCCATTACATATCCTCTTGTGCGACCTTCATCATTATTGCGCACTCTATCCTCTTCTTGAACAGCTCGCATCCCGCAGCATATACGCCGCGTATGCTGCCCGTAGCGTGATAAGCGTTGGCGGCGCAGCCACCGGAGCAATAAAGCTTAGCCCAGCAGTTCTCGCATTCCCTGCGGGCATATGCGTTGCAGGAGCGGAACTCGCTTCGCACTGCCTCGTTTGTAACACCCTTCCATATGTCGCCCAGCTTGAACTTTTCCTCGCCTACGAACTGGTGGCAGGGATACAGATCGCCCCACGGTGTGACTGCCATGTACTCTGTGCCGGAGCCGCATCCGGATATGCGCTTATATATGCAGGGGCCGCCCGTAAGGTCCAGCATGTAATGATAGAAGGTTATGGGCCTTCCCTCTTTTTCGCGGCGCAGCATATCCTTTGCAAGTATCTCGTACTGCTCCTTTACTATCTCAAGGTCGTCGGAGGTCAGAGCAGCCGGATCGTCCGGCGCGCAGACCACGGGCTCCATGCTTAGCTCGGTAAAGCCCAGATCCGCCATATGGAATACGTCGTTGGTAAAGTCGGGATTAGCGTGGGTGAAGGTGCCGCGCATATAGTAGTTCTTGCCGCCTCTTGCCTCCACAAGCTTACGGAACTTGGGCACTATGCGGTCATAGCTGCCATTACCCGCATAATCTACACGGGTGGCGTCATTTATCTCCTTGCGGCCGTCCAGGGACAGCACCACATTGCTCATCTCCCTATTGCAGAACTCTATGACCTCGTCGTCGATGAGCATGCCGTTGGTGGTGAGGGTGAAGCGGAAGTTCTTGCCCCGCTCCTTCTCTACGCTGCGGGCATACTTCACAAGCCGTTTTACCACGTCCCAGTTCATCAGCGGCTCACCGCCGAAGAAGTCCACCTCGAGGTTGGTGCGGCTGCCTGAATTCTCCATCAGGAAGTCCAGCGCGCGCTTACCCACCTCATAGCTCATCAGCGCGCGCTCGCCGTGATACTTGCCCTGGCTGGCGAAGCAGTATGCGCAGTTGAGATTGCAGGTATGGGCGACGTGCAGGCACAGCGCCTTTATAACGTCGCCCGAGCGCTGCTTGAAGGTTCCCGCCATCTCTGAGAATGTATCCGGTGTAAACAGCTTTCCGGCTGCTATCAGGGCCTTTATGTCCTCGATGCAGTCCAGTATGTCCTTCTCCTTTACATCCTGGCGGCCGGCGTATTTTTCGGATACGGCCTTCACTATTTCCTCCGGGCTGTTATCCTGATACATAGCTATTATGTCATACGCCACATCGTCTACCACATGTATGGAGCCGGAGCAGGAGTCCAGCACTATATTGTAACCGTTTAGCTTGTACTGATGAACCATTATTGCCTCTCCTATTAGGCTGCAACATAAAAACTGCCGCCTGGAAACAGGCGGCAACTTTTATTGCCAAGTTTAGTTATTCTTATTCTCACACTTCTGGTTGGCCACGCCGCAGCTGGTCTTACAGGCAGACTGGCACGAGGTCTGGCATTCGCCGCAGCCGCCGTTCTTTGCGCTCTCACAGAGGTTGCGGGTCTCGATGGTCTTGATTCTTTCCATGGTTTTATCTCCATTCTGTCAGTTTTGATTTTTATATGTTCGGGCGTTTCCGCCAAAGCAATCGCATTCGTCCACTATTACTTAAAATACTATATCAAATGATATTTTCAAAGTCAATGAAATTTATATATGCCCGGCAATATACATAAAAATCAATCCCGGACGGCGCCTGTTTTATTGAGCCGACTCAACTTTTTTTGTGCGGTATCAACCGTTCTCCGCAGTCCGGGCAGTATTCGGGCATTCTCCCCTGACCCCACAAATACAGGTTGCAGCCGCAATACGGGCAGCGGAAAAATTTTATAGCCTGTATTATGCCGGCAGCTGCCACCAGCACCGCTACCGCTATGCCCACTATGGCAGCACTTTCGTTTATATATGCCAGCACGCAGTTTATTATCGAAAGCGCCAGCGCCCCTATAAGGCATATCCAAAGTATCCTGTGGCTTTTTCTGTAATCCATCTGTATCTTCCCGTTATTCCGGCAGCACGTTCAGATCTTCGCTGTACTCCAGCCGGAACTCCTTATCAGTAAGTGTCATGTCTGTATCTATCTGGGCAAACAGAGTATTGTCGCCATTTTCCAGCCGAAGCACGTATTGGCCGTCTCTGGTCTGCACCCTGCCGGATGCTATCTCTGTGCCATCCTCATCAAAAAAACGTATGTTCAGTGCGCATACCAGTGTATCCGGGTATTCGTTCACCGCAACGGCATCCATAAATGTATCCCCGCACTGCTCGTACACCTGAATATTTTTGAAGGATATGTACTGCTGGAAGTGCTCTTCGCCCACTATCAGCAATCCGTTTTTATCGTATGCGCTGCTGAGATCCGCCATTTCCTCCACCTGCACCGGCTCCGGCGTAGGGCTTGGGGTAGGTTCGGGGGGCTGCGTAGACTCCGGCGGAATGGTTACGGAAGGAACGATATGCGCCCCCGTGTTCACACAGCCCGTGAGCAGCAGGCATACCGAGGCTGCCATAAGCAGCTTAACAATCCTCTTGCTCATATTCTTCCCTGTTCTCATGGATAAGCTCCATCTTGAGATTATAAAGCTTATCGGATATGTCCACCTTGTAGGTGTGAGGATTGAGTATGCGCCTGTATTCCTCCCAGAATGCAGCCAGCTCCTTTTTGCTGTACTCCCTTATTGAGCATACGTCGGGGCTCTCATATACCTGCCTGCCGTCTACGAATACCGGCACCAGAAGTTCTCTCGCATAAAAGTCCCGTATTACCTTAGTCTGATAGGTATGGTGCTGGTTATACAGCTTGATAGGCTTGCTATCGTCTATGGTTTCATCGTCAAGGGCGATTATATCCGCAAGCGCCATATTGTCCCGCTTGCCGTACAGGCGATATATCTTTTTATATCCGGGATTGGTGAGCTTGGCTGGATTCTCGCTTATCTTTATCTTGGGCGTCATTTTGCCGTCCACTATCTCGGCGGACATTTTATACACGCCGCCCAGCGCGGGCCAGTCATAGGAGGTTATCATCTTTGTGCCCACGCCCCATACGTCTATCCTTGCGCCCTGTGCCTTCAGCTCGCGAATAACGTATTCGTCAAGATCGCTGGAGGCAAATATGCGCGCATCCTGATAGCCTGCGGCATCCAGCATCCTGCGGGCCTCCTTGGAGAAATAGGCAAGGTCGCCGCTGTCGAGGCGTATGCCCACCGGCTTATGGCCTTTAGCCCTCAGCTCATCGAATACCTTTATGGCATTTGGTACGCCGGACTTGAGAGTATCGTAGGTATCCACAAGCAGCATACAGGAATCCGGGAATATCTCCGCGTATGCGCGGAAGGCATCCAGCTCGGTCGGGAAGCTCATTACCCAGCTGTGGGCGTGAGTGCCTGCGATCGCAACATCGTAAAGCTGGCCTGCAAGCACGTTGCTGGTAGAGCTGCAGCCGCCTATTATAGCCGCCCTTGCTCCGTATGTACCTGCGTCTGGGCCCTGGGCACGGCGAAGGCCGAACTCCAGCACCGCGCCTCCGTCCGCGGCGTAAACCACGCGGCTGGCCTTGGTGGCTATAAGGGTCTGGTGGTTGATTATATTGAGCAGCGTAGTCTCCACAAGCTGTGCCTCCATGATGGGGGCCTTTACCCGGACGAGGGGCTCATAGGGAAACACGGGCGTACCTTCAGGTATGGCGTATACCTCGCCGGTAAAATGCATTTCGCTCAGCACCTTCAGGAAGCCCTCGTCAAAGAGCTTCAGGCTGCGAAGGTATTCTATATCCTCCGGGCCAAAGTGTATGTTCTTTATGTAATCTATGGCGGTGTCAAGGCCCGCCATGATGGTATAGCCGCTGTTTGGCATATTTTCCCTGAAAAACACATCGAACACAGCCTGGTTTTTCGTCATGCCGAACTTGTAGTAGCCGTACATCATGGTAAGCTGGTAAAGGTCCGTCATCATGGTAAGGTTTCGCATTTTTCCATCCCCCAATGTATTTTGGGCTTTACTGCCCGTCCTCATTACTGTCTCCCTGATCCGTTTCTTCAGGTTCTGGCTTTTCTTCGGCGGCTTCGGAGGTTTCTTCTTTTTTGCAGTCCTCGGCATTGCCTGCTTCGTCCTCTGTGGTTCCTTTCTCGGATTCAGCCTCCGGTGCGGGCCATATCAGCCTGCCCAGCTTCTTTTCCTTAAAATGCCTTATGAGGAAGAAAGCGGCTATGGCGACTACAAGTATGAAGCTCAGCATTTCCGATACCCGTATACCGGCAGCTATTGCCCCACCGGGCTTTATGATATACAGGCTGTCGCCTCTGAGCCTTTCCACGAACATCCGCTCAAGGCCGTACAGGGCGGCATACGATAATATCGCATCGCCGTCGTGCCTGAATTTTTTGCGGCAGCTCCACAGTATGATAAACACTATAAGACACCATACGGACTCATAGAAAAATGTGGCCATATGGTAGGGATTGGAGCAGGGCTGCCCGTTGAAGGTATGGTAGCCCTCTATATACACCGCAAAGGGGAACCACATAAGCTCGCCATTGCTTATGGGAAGGCCGAAGGCTTCCTGGTTGAAAAAGTTTCCCCAGCGGCCTATGGCCTGAGCCAGCACCAGACCGGGCGCTATGCAGTCCGCAAGCTTCAGAAAGCGTATCTTCCTGACTTTGGAATAGATGAACATACCGAGAAGTCCGCCTATTACCGCGCCGTATATGGCAAGGCCCCCCTCCCATATATACAGGGCGCGTATGGGGTTTGAAGCGTAGCTTGCCCACTCGAAGATCACGTAGTAAAGCCTTGCGCCCACCACGCCCGATGGGATTATCACAAGGCACATATCCAGTATATCGTCCTCGGTCAGCCTCTTGCGCTTGCCCTCCTTGAGCGTGAGCCATACCGCTATCAAGATGCCGAGGGCCATGAGCACGCCGTACCAGTATACGTCGCGTCCGAACAGAGTAAACGCTACCCTGCTGGGATTATTCATATTTTGTTCCTCCAATTACGCTTAAAATATCAAACATACTAAAATACGGCAGGAACCCTTGCCCATGCCGCACCTTGGCATTATCAGTATTATACTCCAAACTTCCCTTTAAATAAAGCCCGCCAATATGAATAATAGTCAAATCGCGTAAAAGGCCCAAATTATATACCTAATAGGCCAGCCTTGCAGGGCGCGCTTATGCCCAATTGAAATTTTCCTTCCCCGCGCCAAGCTCAAAATGGCACTTGGCTATGCCTAAGTCTATTTTTGAATAAAAGCCCCTTCCCGCCCTTGCCGACACCCGGCCGTTATCGAGGGAAAAGAAAAACTTCTGCTGATTTACCGCGGTAGGCGCCAAAAGCGCCGCCTCCACGCCTTTTTTGAACCACTCCGGCACGTCGCCCATATCGGCTACCTCGGAGGGTGCCTTGCTTTTATGCGGCACGCCCTGAGTTTTGCCGTAGCCTATCGCTATGACTATGCACAGCTTTTCCCCGGCGTCCAGCATATAAGCCGTCTTTATCTTTTTGTAACTCACGGCTACCCAGCAGGTGTTAAGCCCGAGCTGCTGGGCAAAGAGCACCAGCTTTTCGCCATAGTAGCCGCATTTTTCCTCTAATTCGTCGTCCTTCTTGCCTATCATCGCGATGTAATCCGTCACGCCGGAGAATTTGCCATAGTGTGCCATAGGGCTGTCGAAGGCCTTGGGCTCATGGGTGATAAGCTGTATATGCAGCCCGCTCCGGCCGTTGAGCTCCGCTATTTTATCCTCCAGCATGTCCTTGATCTCGCCTTCAATCTCCCTCTGCTCATACGCCCGCACGGAATGGCGCGCCCGCATGGCTTCGTATATATCCATCTTTACCTTCATACCCTGCTCCCTTCCCGCATTTTTATCGGCTTATGCCGCCGCGCGGCCTTGTTTTAAAAAGCGCCGCTCAGGCGTAAAACACCCAAACGGCGCTATGTCGCTTTTCGCCTTAGATCAGTACGCTCTTGCGAAATACATCATGGTCTTTGCCTCACGGTTGCAGAATACGCACTTACAGCCGGGCTTTACAGTCGTATCCTCATCCATGGGCTTGCAGCGGGTAGACGCGCCGGTAACGCACTTTATTTCCATCTCGCAATCCGGATCAGCACACCACGGGGCCTTTACGAAGCCCTTCTTTACACCGTCCATAAAGTCGCCGAAGTTTTCGGCGTGAGTAGTATGAGCCTTGCGGTGTTCAAGAGCCATATCGTACATGGTCTGATGTATATCGGCCATGAGCTTTACGAGGTTTTCTCCTATGCCTTGGATCGGCATGGTGAACTTCTCAAGGGTATCGCGTCGCACTACGGTCACCACGCCGTTCTCAATATCCCTGGGGCCTATCTCGATACGGACGGGAACGCCCTTCATCTCCCACTGGTTGAACTTCCAGCCCGCGCTCTGCTCGCTGTCGTCCAGCTTTACGCGGAGGCCGACGGCCTTTATCTCGTTATACAGCTCAGTCGCCTTCTCCAGAACGCCTTCTTTGTGCATGGCGATGGGCAGTATGACTACCTGAATGGGGGCTACTTTGGGAGGCAGCTTGAGGCCGCGGTCATCGCCGTGAACCATTATCATACCGCCGATCATGCGGGTAGAAGTGCCCCAGGAGGTGGTATAGCAGTATTCCTGCTTGCCCTCGCGGCTCAGGTACTTGATATCATAGCTCCTTGCAAAGTGATCCGACAGGTTATGGGAGGTGCCCATCTGCAGCGCCTTGCCGTCGTGCATCAGCGCTTCCAGAGTATAGGTGGCCTCTGCGCCTGCAAAGCGTTCGCTCTCGCTCTTGCGGCCGCGTACTACGGGGATCGCCAGCACGTTTACCATAAAATCATAGTATACGTTGAGCATACGGATGGTTTCTTCCTGTGCGTCCTCATGGGTTTCATGGGCGGTATGGCCCTCCTGCCAGAGGAATTCGGAAGTACGGAGGAAGGGGCGTGTGCTCTTCTCCCAGCGCATTACGTTGCACCACTGGTTATACAGCACGGGCAGGTCGCGATAGGACTGTATCCACTTGGAATACATGGTTCCGATTATCGTTTCGCTGGTGGGTCGGATAGCCATGCGCTCCTGAAGCACCTCGTTGCCGCCCTGTGTTACCCATGCGACCTCGGGCGCGAAGCCTTCAACGTGCTCCGCCTCTTTCATCAGCATGCTTTCGGGTATCAGCAGAGGGAAGTATGCATTCTGATGACCTGTATCCTTGAAGCGCTGATCCATTTCCTTCTGCATGAGCTCCCATACGGCATAGCCGTAAGGCTTAATGGCCATACAGCCGCGAACATCGGTATAGTCGCACATATCGTTTTTGAGCACGATATCGGTATACCATTTCGCAAAATCCACGTCGCGGGGGGTTATCTCCTGAACGAACTGGTTTTCTTTCTTTGCCATAATTTCCTCCGGTATTATTAAGTAAATTTAATTTACAAATTAAAAGCCGCCCTGAATATAAGGGCGGCTGTTTTTTGTCCGCGGTACCACCTTAATTGGTTCTCGGCCGGCCTTAACGCTCTCCTGCGGCAGGGCATTTCCTCCCTGCGGAATACGGAACGGGAACCGACACGAAACCGCGCAGCCGCCCTTTCAGCCAGTGAAGCAGCCTCTCTTTTCGCAGTTGCGGGAGCATCGGGCTTTCCGCAATATCCTTATCTAAATATAGTCGATTATAGCATCACATATAGATTATGTCAATCAATCCAGCTTTAATATATCGTTCAGTATGTCGTTGAGCTCGCTGTCAAGGCCGTCATCTGCTTTGTCAGCGTCGTCATCGTCATGCTTTTCCTCGCTGACGACTTCGTCCACGGTCCATACCTTTTCTTCCTCTGGCTCCTGCCCCGCGTCGGGCTTCGTCACCTCATCGGGAAGCTCCCGGCCCTCGATATTGTATATGCTCTTTATGAGCTCCGCAGGGTTCCGGTACTCGTCCGGAGTATCTATCTTTTCCGTCTCCGGCTGCTGTCCGACGCCGATATGCTCGTAATTTTCAAGGAAGCCGGCGTAGTTTTCGGCTTGGCGGCGCACCGTATCTGCGGTGTTCCTGATATAATCCTGGAAGTACCTGGCCTGCTCCTCGGCAGCCTTTGCCCTTTTCTCGGCATCTGCAACGATAGCCGCGGCCTGCGCCCGGGCTTCGTCAAGTATTCCGTCCCTTTGGGCCTCCATACCGGCCTTTTCACGCATGGCGGCGGCGATGATATCGTCGCGCTTTGCTTCCGCTGCGCCAATTATGCGGTTCGCGGCGGACTTCGCGTCCGTGAGGGCGCTTACTACCGCGTCGTTTTTGTCCTGGTATTCCTTGATCCTGCGGTTCAGCTCCTGTATCTGCTGCTCCTTCTGTTCAAGTTCCCTCTGAAGCTCCTTCTTGCCGAACATCGTTTAGTCCTCCGTAAACATTATTTTAAAATCGGGTTCAAAAATTCATCTTCTGTTGGCCCACATCAGCCGGCGGCGCGTAGCCCATATGCCGGTATCCCAGCGGCATCACCACGCGGCCCCGGGGCGTTCTCGCGATGAAGCCCAGCTGTATGAGATATGGCTCGTACACGTCCTCGATGGTGGTGGCGTCGTCGCCTGTGGCCGCGGCTATGGTATCAAGGCCTACAGGCCTGCCGCCGAACTTTTCTATCATGGTGGCGAGCATGCGCCTGTCCACAGCGTCAAGGCCCATCTCATCTATGGCCAGCATATCCAGGCCAGCCCGGGCTGTCTCAAGATCTATCTCGCCATTGCCCCGCACCTGGGCGTAATCACGCACCCTTTTTAGCAGGCGGTTAACTATTCGCGGTGTACCCCGGGAGCGCGAGGCTATCTCAAGGGCGCCCTCTGTGTCTATCTTAACGTTGAGTATATCCGCGCTGCGCTCGATTATTTCCTTCAGCTCCTCCGGGTTGTACAGCTCAAGCTGCTCCTTTATGCCGAACCTGTCCCTGAGGGGAGATGTGAGCATGCCCATACGCGTCGTCGCGCCTATGAGGGTGAACTTTGGAAGATCCAGACGTATAGAGTGGGCGGATGGACCCTTGCCGATTATTATGTCTATGGAATAATCCTCCATGGCAGGATACAGTACTTCCTCAACGCTGGAATTCAGCCTGTGTATCTCGTCTATGAACAGCACGTCGCCGGGGGCGAGATTTGTAAGTATGGCCGCAAGGTCACCTGCATGGGATATTGCTGGGCCTGACGTTACCCGCAGGTTGCCACCCATCTCGTTTGCGACTATGGCCGCAAGCGTGGTCTTGCCGAGGCCCGGCGGGCCATAGAAAAGGGCATGGTCCAGGGGCTCCCCTCTGTGCTTGGCCGCCTCTATGTATATGCGCATGTGTTCCTTGACGTTATGCTGACCTATGTACTCGTTAAGAAACCTGGGGCGCAGGCTGTATTCTATCTGCTCGTCCTCCATTGTCATGGAAGAGGTTATAAGTCTGTCGTCCATTTAAAAGCCGCTCCTCTTGCCCATTTCCCTGAGTGCCATGGTTATCATATCCTCTACCCTGCCGCATTCGCCTACTGCGGATACTGCGCGCCCGGCACTTACACCGTCGTAGCCCAGCGCAACCAGCGCCGCTATGGCCTCTGCGCGCATATCCATGCTGCCGCCAGCCGACGGAATTGCGGCTGAGGAAGACGCCATCTCCTTCTCGGATACCTTTTCCTTAAGCTCCAGCAGCAGCCTTGCGGCGGTCTTTTTCCCAAGGCCGGGTATCCTGTCAAAGGCCGCTGCGTTCTGGGTAACTATCGCCATGGCGATATCCTGCGGACTGAGCTTGCTGAGTATGCTAAGGGCAAGCTTTGGCCCTACCCTGTTCACGGCTATGAGCCTGCGGAACATCTCCCGCTCTTCTTTTGTATAGAAGCCGTACAAAGCTACCCCGTCCTGAGTTATGTTGAAGTGAGCAAGAAGCTTTGCCTCCTTGCCTGTGGTTATCTCGCGCAGCGTACTGTCCGGGCACAAAAGCTCGTACCCTACCCCTGCGGCCTCCACTACCGCCCTGTCTATGCCTTTCTCGTCCACTATGCCCTTTATATATGCGTACATTATGCCTTACCCTTACTTTATCCTGAATTCTGCCCTGGACACTTCGGAGGTGTTGGCATGGCATATGGCCGCGCCCAGCGCATCCGCAGCATCGTCCGGCTTTGGTACGGTCTTGAGATTCAGCAGCAGCTTTACCATCTGCTGCACCTGCTTTTTATCCGCATGTCCGTTTCCGGTTACGGCAAGCTTTATCTGCATGGGCGTGTACTCGTAAAGGGGTATCCCTCCCTGCTGTGCCGCCAGCATGGCCACGCCGCGCCCGGCGCCAACCTGTATAGCTGTGGTGGCGTTATGGTAGAAGAACAATTCCTCAAACACCGCACAGTCAGGCTTGTACAGCCGCAAAAGCTCGTTTACGCCGGCATACAGCATATCCAGCCTCTCGGGGAAAGGCGTTCCCACCTTTGTTTCCACAACGCCATAGTCCAATGGGCGCACCTTTCGCCCGTCGGCCTCCAGCACGCCGTAGCCCAATATTGCATAGCCCGGATCTATCCCCAAAATAATCAAAATCTGCCGCTCCGTTAAAAATACAATAAATCATTATATATTGTACCATGGGCGGCAGATTTTAACAACTTATTCCTCCGCTGCTTCTTCCATTCCCTCCGCGTCTTCTATTCCTTCAATATAGAGGTTTATATCCTCCAGCGCGTCAAACTCCATGCCTGCGGCAAGCTCGTCGTACGTTTCGCTCCCGGCAGGTATGTCCAGCAGGCACACCTCTGTCTTTTCGAAGCTCTGCCGGTCTGCCTCGAATACGGCTATCTTGCCGTTTTGTTCCCCGGTAAAATAGTGTTCCGGGCAGCAGTAGCCGAACTCCCGGTAAAGCGCCATCTTGCCGTCCTTTAGCTCATAATTGTAGCCGCCATACTGCTGCATGATCCCTTCTGCCTCTCGGGCTGTCGCCGTTACGTTCTCACCCCGTTCTATTATGTGACCGCACTCGAATATGTTCACCGTAGTAACGGCGAACTTTTCCTCTGCGGTAACAGGCGTGTCCTCCTGTTCCTCTGGTTCCTTCACCGTAATACTCTCCGGCTGCTGCGGCTCACTTGTTCTTCCCGCGAACCAGCCCATGCCAAGGCCCATGGCAAGTATTATCAAACCCAGCACAGTGGCCGTATAGTACCCTTTTCGGTTAAGATTCATATATCCATCACGCTCCTTTTTGCCTTATTATTTCCAAAGAAGCGCAAAAAAACACGGGAGAGCTTTCCGTGCGCCGGGTGGAGGACATCACCGAGGCACTGTGGGGCAGCAAGGTTTCTCTCGCCACCATCATCGAACTGAACAAGAAAGCCTACGTCCACATCGAGGATTGGCGCAACCGCCCGTTGCAGGGCGGGCAGTATCCGTATGTCTATGTGGACGGTATCTACCTGCGCCGCAACTGGGGCGGAGAGTATGAAAATGTGGCGATTCTGGTGGCGATCGCCGTGAATGAGGATGGTTTTCGTGAGGTTTTGGGCGCTGCCGAAGGCATGAAAGAGGACAAGGCCAGCTGGGTCAGCTTCTTTCAGTGGCTGCGTGGTCGAGGCCTGAACGGCGTGAAGCTCATCGTCGGCGACAAGTGCACGGGGATGCTGGAGGCCGTGGGCGAGGTGTTCCCGGACGCCAAATACCAGCGCTGCACGGTGCATTTCTACCGCAACGTTTTCTCTGTTGTGCCCAAATCCAAGGTCAAAATTGTGGCGAAAATGCTCAAGGCAATCCACGCCCAAGAGAACAAAAAAGCGTCCCGCGAGAAGGCGAAGGCTGTCGTTGCCGAGCTGCGCGCCATGAAGCTGAAGGAGGCCGCCAAGAA
>ULWM01017812.1_pt1 | contig 18245 bp, 17 predicted proteins | sample 1960331 | NCBI WGS metagenome assembly ULWM01 (sample SAMEA4835812, study PRJEB28245) | human gut metagenome | biome: gut microbiome; material: fecal sample | place: Denmark | collected 2008 | reverse complement strand
TAATTCCCTGTCGGTATGGGAAATGCTTTCAGCGGTGTTGGCGATATATCTCACTGTGTGGCTTTAATAACAATCAGTTTATCGACAGTCTGACAACAGGAGCGGTTTCCTGCTGTTTTTGTTTCAGTTTATTTAAGTATTCTTTCCCTCTGCTTGTAATCGGGCATATACCTTGCAAGCTCTGCATAGAACCTTGCACTGTGATTTGCCTGCAGAAAGTGTGTGAACTCGTGGGCAACGACATATTCCGCCGCCGGCAGAGGATATTCCATAAGATGAACGTTGAACGTAAGTATCTTCTTTGACGGTATACAGCTTCCCCAGCGTGAACGCATATCCTTGACCTTTATTGTGGGAAAATCTATACCCAGCTTTCCGTAATGCTCGTCATAGGCTCTTTTGCAAAGACGTGTCATAAGAGGCAGACACTGCGACCTGAGCCACGTTATATATGTCTTGTATTTCAACTCGTAATCATCGGTATCGGTAACGTACAGCTTTATATTTCCGTCAGAATCCGCAGCATAATTTCTGATGCCTTTTTTACATACAGGATATGCTGTGTGCCGAGAAGCGATAGCTTTTCGCCGCTGACAAAAAGGATTTTTCTGTTCTCGTTTTTTGCATTGAATTTATCTATTGCGCCGAGTATAAAATCGGCTCTTTCCCTTATAAAACGTTCGATCACAGCTATTGTAACAGCGGTTGACGCAGAAACGTGAACTGTGCCGTCGGGCTTTATCCTGAGGTTTATATTCTTTACCTTTTTCCGTGTAAGCTCATAGGTTATTTTTCTGTCGCCGACTGTTACAGTGTGGGTCATATTTTCTCCTTATGATTTTCCCTGAAAAATGATGTAAAAATTAATTCGCAGAGCTTTTAAATCTGCTCTGCGAATAATTTTTCTGCGTATATTTTATAGAACCGTTTTATACCGTGATATTATTCTGCGGCTTCATCGTCACTGCTTGTATCATCAGAAGCGTACTTTGTATAAACGGAACAGGTCTTTGATGTTTTCTTTATGCCGTACTCACCTTCAACAAGCGGCTTACCCCACTCGGTAGTGAGATCAATGCCTGCCCAGTCACGAGAAACGTCAAGATAGCTTACATCATCGCCGTTACCCTTCCACGACCAAGCAAGGTATCCGATATTCTTCTCTGTCGAATACTGCATAATAGTATCATAAGCCACATTACCGTCGGTATGCTTCCAGCCGAACTCGCCGATAAGCAGGCAGATATTGTTCTTTATAGCTGTATCTATCGTGTTCTTTACAGTTTCTTCGTTCTTGCCTGCCGTGCCGTACATATGTACCGCAAACATCGTGTTTGCTTCCTTGTCTGCCTTCAATATTTCGTTTCCGTATTTGAGAACGCTGTCTGCACACTGTCCCCAGCCTGCACTGTCGACTATCAGCGTATTCTCTATTCCTGCGTCACGCAGTTTCTTTACGGCATCGACATAAGCGTCACGCCATGTTTCAAGATTGTTATATGTTCCGTACCACTCGTTAGCTATATTGACGATAGTGTAAGCCTTGTTCTCGCCAAGCAGATCCTTCATTTCTATCCAGTAATCCACTGCGTGTTCAAGATAGGAAACCTCATCCTTACCTGCGCCGTCGTGTATTTCAAGTACGGCTATAAGGTTTTTCTTCTTGCATTTTCTGATAAGGCTCTTAAGCTCGGCTCTTGAGACCTTATCCCACTGATCGCCGTCGGAGAGTACAAGACGAACCGTATTTGAGCCGATATATTCTATACCCTCAAGCGCAGTGTCTGTATCGCTCTTAAACCAGGTATAAGCATGATTTACTCCACGCATTACAAATTCTTCGCCGTAACCGTCTATCAGCTTTGTTCCGTCAACCTTGAAGCCGTCGGGCTTAGGGACTTCAACCACTGCTGAGCTTACGCTGTCTGAAGATACCTGTCCGTCACTGCTCTGTGCCGTTTCATTGCTGCAGCCTGCAAACAAAAAGCACATAACAGCACTCATGAATATTGCCGTTAATTTTTTCATTTTTAAATCCTTTCGCAAAATCTGCCAAAACAATTACCATTAAAAAAATCGTATACATTATACTAAATATAATTCCGATTGTCAACCTTTAATTCAAAATTTTCAAGAAATGGGGCATATTTATTCGGAATAACAGGCTATTACTTTCTGACGAGCTGTTCTTGAAAAATCGTCTTTTATGTGCTATACTGAATAAATACGGCGTTTACGGTAACGTTCATATTGTATTCACATTTTAATTATACAATCAATCAGTTTCACACGGTCGGTTACGGAGGCAAACGGATGGCAGACAATTACGATAACGGCGACAAGGACCGCAGAGAGCTTCTCAAGCTGAAGCAGGGGCTTGTTGACGAAAAGGACAGCAATATAAAAGAAACCGGCTATGATGTGCGAATGGCGCAGACTCCGGGAGAAAAAACCAAAAATTTTCTTTGGTACCATAAGGTTATGATAGTTGTCGGTATTTTGCTGATAGCGCTCGCAGCAGTTATCTATGCGGAGTTCTTTGTAAAGAAAAAGCCGGATATTACAATTTACAGCCTCGGAAATTACGCTATGTCCATCCGCACGGGATTTGAAGAAGGAATGTCGGCTTATACTCCGGACTTTGATAACAACGGCGAGCATAACGTAACCATAGATCAGGGCGTACCCGATCAATATCTCGGTGACGTGGATCTTTTCGACCAGATAAAAAACGGTAAATGTCAGGTATTTATCGGCAAGGAGAGCGAGCTTAAGGACACTTATAACAGCTTCAAAAACGCCTACGGACAGCAGATATTCAGCGATTTGTCCGAAATAACCGGCGAGAGCGGTTATCTTATAAATCTCAAAAACACGGCATACGGCAAAAGGATGCAGATCTACTCAACGGAAATCTATGTTGCGGTACGCTGTACGGACGATGAAAGCGAACGCAATGCCATGCAGTTTGTAAAGAATCTGTATGACGGCGTATATTATAAGCAGAACTAAAATTATGATGAACTTCAGAAAACAAAATTCAGGAAGGGTTTCCGATGTCAAAAGAAAGTGATGAAAAAAGAGAGCTTCTCAAGCTGAAGCAAGGAATTATCAGCGAGAGCGAAGTTATAGAGCAGGATGTTCACGAACAGCCCGAAAAGCAGACTGTTGCCAAAAAAATCGACAACTTTTTCTTCCGCAATAAATGGTTTGTTGCGGCAGGCGCATTTTTTGTAGCTGTAGGATTTTTCCTTGTATATCAGGCAGTCACCCGTGAACAGCCCGATCTGACCGTTATACTTGCGGTATCGGATACGTCAAAAGCTCCGGGCCTTTATCAGAAGGTCAACGATATTGAGCTGGCGCTTGAAAAATACTGTCCAGACTTTGACGGCAACGGATATGTTCACGTTGCGGTTTACAGCATAGATCTCACAAAGTCCGGAAATATGCAGTATATCCAGTCAAACACTGCCAAATTCTACGGCGAAATAGAGCGTGGCGTTGCTGAGCTGTATATATGCGACGCCGATCTGCTTACAGGTGAAACGTCAACGGAGGACTACGACCCCGATGAGAATACGATAGCGTTGACGTATGAAAATATGTTCAGCGATATAGGCAAGGCTCTCAAAATGCCGGAATATAACGGCAAACTAAGGGTGGATCTTAAAGATACGGGATTTGTGTATGACGCAAAGTGGGAAAATTCCTGCCCTGATACGCTTGCGTTCTCAGTAAGACGTGAAGAACCGGGTATGGTCAGCTACTCAAAATCGGAAGAATATCAAAAGCGTGCAAAAGAAGTGCTGAAGAACATTCTGACAGGCAACAAGGTAAATGATACAGAGGTCGGCAGCTCGACCGTGCAAGGAGAATAACTATGGACTATTACAGTAAATCAGGCAGACAACCGTTTTTCAAACTGCTTTTATCGGGACTTTTATTTATGGTGTTCGGAAATCTTCTCTGCACTATCGTTACTGTTTCGACAGCGCCGTTTATGAATTTCGAGTTTTTCAAGGTGATAGTATTCATACTTACGCTTATTATATTCTATTCGCTGATGTTCACGGCAGGATACCGTGACGGCGACAGAGAGCAGAAATATGTCAGACTTCACAAGGCAGAGCCGCCCAAGGAAAGCAAATGGGTGCTTATCGGCATAATCCTTATGGCGATAATGTTCGTACCGTCACTGCTCCTGCTTCTTGACAAGCTGTGCGGATGGTATTTCGATATGACATTCGTACACAGGATAATAGACGGTCTTGTCTATCCCCTGTCGCTGATGATAGTTCCCGAAAACACAATTGATTCTATGGATATATTCGTGCCGTTCATCTATATGCTGTGCTACGCAGGTATACCGGTAGCAACGCATCTCGGCTACTATTTCGGATATACGCAGAAATTCAACAAGGACGATATAATGTATCAGTAATTATACCGCAAGATACAGAAAACCGCTGTTCGCTTATAAACGGACAGCGGTTTTACTTATACGATTATGGTTTTGCTCAATGCTTGCAGCCGTGCTCACCGCAGGTGTGACCCTCGCCGTGATTATGACCGCCGTCATGGTGTGAGCAATGTACCGCCGGGTTAAACTCAAGCGTTCCCGAAAGCAGAGCCTTTACCGCACTGTCCGCATCGCCTGTAACACCGCCGTACAGCTTGATTCCTGCATCGGCAAGTGCATTCTTTGCTCCCTCGCCTATTCCTCCGCAGATAAGCGTATCGACATTGTTCAGCTTAAGGAAGCCTGCAAGCGCTCCGTGTCCGCTGCCGAGCGTGGGGATGATGCTTTCGTTTTTGATGCTGTTATCCTCGACCTCGTACACCTTGAACATTTCCGTATGGCCGAAATGCTGAAAAATCTGTCCGTTCTCATAAGTTACCGCTATTTTCATCTTTTCCTCTTTTCCGTCCGTAAGGGCTGTTTGATAATATCATTATATCACCTCTCCGCTTTTATATCAAGCGGCTGTCGGGGACGCTTATGCTATAATCAGAATCTACAATCCGCAAAACAAAAAACGGCTTACCGAACATAAGCCGTTTATGTAATTCAAAACGCACATATTTACTGCGGTATCAGCTTATATACCGTCAGAATTTATGACCGCACTTCGAGCAGAATTTGCTGTCCGGCTCAAGCTCTTTTCCGCAATCCGGGCAAATCAGCTTTTCGGGCAGAGCAGGCTCAGCATTGACCTTTTCTCCGCAACCGGAGCAGAAAACATCATCCTCCTTCAACGGCTTGCCGCACTTCGGGCAGACTTTTTCTTCAGATACCTGCTTTGCGCCGCAAATCTTGCAGAAAAGCGATCCTGCGGGAAGCTGTGCGCCGCAGGAAATACAATTCACCGTCTTTTCGCTGTTCATATCAGCGCCGCACTTAGGGCAGAATGCTATATTAAGCGCTATATCCTCGTTGCAGGACGGACATTTACGGGTGAGCGGCTTACCGCAGCTTGTGCAGAAAGCATTTCCTGCAGGCACCTCATTTTTACAGTGAGGGCATATTATATTTCCGTTTGAAGCGTTAACAAAGTCTGTTCCGACATACAAATCGTTACCGCCGCTTGCGACATATCGCTCGATATGAGCAAATATTTCTCCGGGCAGCTTTTTCTGCTGAACGGAGCCGACTATCGCAGTAACAGCAAGAGGAGCAAATACAAACCAGCCTAAAACGCCTGCGCCGACCTTATCCGACCATTGACCGTTACCTATGTTGACAAGAATTCCGCTGCCGGTGTCCGAAATCTGAACCTCTATGGCAGAACTCATTCCTGCGACCTTTTTCCAGCTGTCGTCTTCCTTCGCCTGAACTACATAGCCCTCTCCTGCCTTTCCGCCCTGTACCACAAGGCCTTTGGAGGAACGCAGAAAATTCTGCACACTTCTGCCGATGCCTTCTATTGTTATTCCTTCCGCTTTGCGAAATACTCTTGATTCTGCCATAACGACACCTCCGTATAAATATTTATGCTTAGATTATAGCACTTTTAGTATAAATTGTCAACATACAGCCACATCAATTAGTGCAATTGCACATACGAAACTCACCGTTTCAACCGGTGCTAATATATTCATTTACAGGTCGCCGGCGGATTTCTGCCATTTTATCCAAAAAACAGCCGATATGACATTGCGAAAATCGTTAATATTTAAGCATCCGACTTGTTGACTACACGGTTTTATTGTGATAAAATAGTTTTTGGAGATATTCGTGAAAAAGACGGTTGTGGTGTGCTTGAGTTAGTCATAGCTAATTAAGTTAGTAATATATAATGTAGTTAGCTATTGCTAATTAAGCAATGCTGTACAATCTGTGTGAACGGAGCAATATGAAAGGAAAAATGTGAAATGTTTCTTACTGTCAAAGAGATAAGAAAGCACTTCGGTGAGGGCGACAGCCGTGTTGAAGTGTTGAACGGAATTGATGCCGAAATCGAAAAAGGAGAAATATGCGTACTGCTCGGTCCGTCCGGCTCGGGCAAGTCCACCCTTCTGAATATCATAGGAGGTATCGACAGTGCCGACAGCGGATATATTGCCATAAACGGCGAAAAGACCGCAGATATGAACGAGAAAAGGCTGACGCTGTATCGCAGGAAGCACCTCGGATATATCTTCCAGCAGTACAATCTCATACCCAACCTCAACATCAAGGAGAATGTTGAAATAGGCGCATATCTGAGCGACAATCCGCTTGACACGGATGAAATACTGAAAACGCTCGGTCTTTACGAGCATCGTCACAAATTGCCGAATCAGCTTTCGGGCGGTCAGCAGCAGAGAACGGCAATAGGCAGAGCGATAATCAAAAATCCCGATATTCTGCTTTGCGACGAGCCTACCGGTGCGCTTGACTACAAGACCTCAAAGGATATACTCAAGCTGATAAGCGATGTAAACAAGAAGTTCGGCAATACGGTCGTAATGGTTACCCACAATGACGCTATCAAAAATATGGCGGACAGGGTAATAAAGCTGCGTGACGGCATGATAAGAAAGAATTATCTCAATGAAAACAAGATTGCCGCAGAAGATCTTGACTGGTAAGGAGGATAACGATGAGAAATCCTCTTGTTAAACGTCTGCCGAGTGAATTCAAAAATGAGCTTGGCAAATATATTGTAATCTTTTTATTCATGGCGCTTTCGGTATCTTTTGTATCGGGCTGGAGTGTTGCAGGCGGAAGTATGGCAACGGCTTATGATGAGAGCTTTGAAAAGTACAATATAGAGGACGGTAATTTCGAGCTTTATGCAAAGGCTGATGATGAGCTTATAAAGGCTGTTGAGGACAGCGACAGGTTTGATGCGAAGATATACGAAAACTTCTATGTTGAATTTCCGACAAAGGAAGTTGACAGCACACTGCGTATATTCAAAAAGCGTACGAATATAAACCTTGAATGCCTTATGGACGGCGAATTTCCGTCAAGCGACAGCGAAATTGCCATCGACAGAATGTATGCTGACAACAACAGCCTAAAAGTCGGTGACAAGCTGACGCTTCACGGCAAAGAATACAGGATATGCGGACTTGTCGCACTGTCGGACTACAGCGCACTGTTTTCAAGTCCGTCGGATATGATGTTTGATTCGATAAAATTCGGTGTTGCGATAGTGACAGCAGATACATTCGGTACATATCCGGAGGATAAGCTGCATTATGTCTATTCGTGGAAATATGCCGAGCGTCCCGCCGATAATACTGAGGCAAAGAAGCTGTCGGAGGACTTTCTTGACAAGCTGTCCTCAGAAGCTCCGAAATATATGAATGCGGTCACCGGCTACATTCCCGAATATACAAATCAGGCGATAATCTTCACGGGCGATGATATTAAGGGCGATACAGTCTTTGTACAGATGTTCCTTTATATAATCGTGGTGATCATCGCATTCATCTTTGCGATAACCACGTCAAACACCATCGCAAAGGAAGCAGGCGTTATAGGTACGCTCCGTGCTACCGGCTATACAAAGTGGGAGATAGTAAGGCACTACCTTACCCTTCCTATGCTGGTCGTATTAGCCGGTGCGGTTGTCGGAAACATACTCGGCTACACGGTTTTAAAGGACTATGCGGCAAGCGCATATTACGGAAGCTACAGCCTGCCGACCTACGTTACGCTGTGGAATCCGCAGGCATTTATAAACACAACGGTAATACCTATAATAATCGTATTCATTATCGACCTGTTGATGCTGACAAGAAAGCTGAGCCTGTCGCCGCTTCAGTTTATCCGCCATGACCTTTCACGGAGAAAGAAGAAAAAGGCGTTCAGACTTAACACCAGAATCGGCATTATGAAGCGTTTCAGACTGCGTGTACTGTTCCAGAATATGCCTAACTACATTATGATGATCATCGGTGCGTTGCTTGGTAACGTCCTTGTGATGTTCGGACTTGTTTTAGGTCCTGTGCTTGACAACTATCAGCAGGAGATAACCTCCAATCTGCTTGCGGATCACCAGTATCTTCTGAAGGCTCAGGTCGAAACGGAAAACAAGGATGCTGAAAAGTTTTCCGCAACAACTCTCAAAACTATTGAGGGTTCGCTCAAAAGCGAGGAAATAACCGTTTACGGCATTGCGAAAAACAGCAAATACGTTGACTTGCCGCTCGGTGACAACGAGGTTTATATTTCAAATGCCTACTCGGAAAAACACGGTATCAAAGCAGGCGATGAAATAACGCTCAGGGAACAGTTCGGCTCAAAGGAATACAAGTTCAGGGTGGGCGGAATTTACTACTACCCGTCAACGCTCACGGTATTTATGGACAAGGACGCATTCAACGAAAAGTTCGACTGCGATAAAGACTATTTCACGGGCTATTTCTCGAAGTCGGAAATAAGCGATATAGACGACCTTTATATTGCGACCGAGATAACAGTTGACGATCTTACAAAGGTATCACGTCAGCTTACAAGGTCGATGGGCAATATGATGAATATCTTTGTCTTTTTCGGCGTTATAATGTATGTGCTGATAATCTATCTGCTGTCCAAGATAATAATCGAAAAGAACGCACAGTCCATTTCTATGACAAAGATACTCGGATACAGGAACAGTGAGATAAACGGCATATATATTGCAACCACCGCTATTGTGACAGTTATCACACTGCTTGTAACCATACCGCTGTCAGACTATCTGCTCGGTCAGCTGTTCGTCTTCTTCATGCGTGATTATCCGGGCTGGCTTCCTTACAGGTCTTTTGTTCCGGTGTATGTAAAAACTGCTCTTATCGGCATCGGCTCATTTGCCGTTATCGCACTTGCTCTTACAAGAAAGATAAAGAAAGTGCCTCTTGCCGACGCTCTCAAGAATGTAGACGAATGACGGCAGTATAGCCGGTAAAATGCCGTTTTTACCGCATTTACCGATAATATATCCCTTCCGCTGTTTGCCTGAAGGCAGACGGCGGATTTTTTTGTGCATAGCGATTACAAATCCCGTCAGACGCACAGAAACACTTTACAGTTATTTTTCTTGACATCACAGCGTAAAAATAATATAATAAACAATGGCGGAGTGTGTGAAAATTCCGTCCGATGTTTAATTTTAATCAAACCGAAAGGTAAGAACGACCTTGTTTATTGATATAAACGATTTAAGAATAAACTATATTGATGAGGGCGAAGATAACGGCAGAGGGGTAATTCTCCTACTTCACGGCTGGGGCAGTAATATTACGCTGTTCAAAAATATTGTCGATATGCTGTCGCCTCATATGAGAGTGGTTGCGCCCGATATGGCTGGCTTCGGTGAAAGCGACGAGCCGAAAAAGCCGTGGTGCGTTGACGATTATGTTGACTTCATCGGCACATTCTGCAAAAAGCTCGGCATAGTACCGACCGTTGTACTCGGACACAGCTTCGGCGGCAGAGTTATAATAAAGGCTGTTACCCGTGAAAAGCCCGTGCTGACACCCGAAAAGATAATTCTTACGGACAGTGCCGGAATCAAGCCAAAGCAAAGCGTATCCTCAAAAATCAAGACACGGACATATAAAATGGGCAAGGCGGTAATGAGTACCGCACCTATGAAAAAGCTGTTTCCCGATGCCGTTGAAAATATGAGGAACAAGCGAGGCAGTGCAGATTATCTTGCGGCATCGCCTGTAATGAGGGCAACGCTTGTAAAGGTAGTAAACGAGGATCTGACTTATCTCCTGCCCGAAATAAAGCAGTCCACCCTGCTTATATGGGGCGATAAGGATGATGCTACTCCCCTGTCCGACGGGGTTAAAATGAGCGAGCTTATAAAAGACAGCGGACTTGTTACTATCGAAGGTGTGGGACACTATGCTTTTCTTGAGGGTTGGTACACATTCTCAAGAGTATTGGCATCATTCCTTGACATTAAATAAAACAGAACGGAGAATTTATTTTGGATATTTTACGTTTAATCGCCGTTGCCGTACTCGGTATGGCGCTCGGCGCATCGTGCGGACTTAATTTTATACACTATATGCATATGTTCCAGCTAAACTCATATCATGCCGATGAGCAGTTCAAGTGGATAGGAAAGAATATAAAAGATGTTATAATGCGCCATGTGTTTACAATAGGTGCGATACTTACATTTATTATATGCGGCGAAACAAATGCGTCCACCTGCTTTATAGCGGCGGCTTTTCTGCTTCTTGACATTGTGTTCTCTGCGCCGAAAAAGGCAAAGAAAAAGCTGGTGTTCACTCCGAGAGTAATGAGAATGACGGTGACATCGGTTATCCTTTATGTACTTTTGATACTGCTTGTATTCCTGACGCTCGGAATGGGTTACGCTTCGCTTGCAATAACAATGTGCGTACAGATTTTAACGCTTGTTATGGCAATGATTGCAAACCTTATAAATAAGCCGATCGAACTTATGATAAACCGTCATTATATCAATGACGCAAAGCGTATAATAAACGGTCTTCCCGACCTTACCGTAGTAGGACTTACAGGAAGCTACGGCAAAACAAGTACAAAGTTCTATCTTGAAAAGCTGCTCGGTGCAAAGTACAACGTGCTTATGACCCCCGAAAGCTACAACACGACTATGGGTGTTGTAAAGGTGGTGCGTGGACAGCTTAACGCAACGCACGAAATATTCCTGTGCGAAATGGGCGCTAAGAATGTCGGTGAAATCAAGGAAATCTGCGATATAGTAAAGCCGAAGCACGGAATCATCACGTCGATAGGCCCTCAGCATCTCGAAACATTCAAGTCAATCGACAATATAATAAAGACAAAATTCGAGCTTGCCGACAGCCTTCCCGATAATGACGGCATTATATTCCTCAATTACGATAACGAATATATAGCAAAGCACGAGTGCAACAAGAACAAGGTGACCTATTCGCTTGGCAGCGGCACGGATTATTATGCGGACAATATTTTCGTCAGCGAGAACGGCACACAGTTCACGGTTCACAACGGTAATGAAGAAAAGCAGTTTGCGACAAAGCTCATCGGCAGCCACAACGTACAGAATATAGTCGGTGCGATAGCCGTTGCGAATACGCTCGGCGTTCCGTTTGCTGACCTTGTTATGCCTGTCAAGCGTCTTGAATGCGTTCCGCACAGATTGCAGATAATCAAGGGTACAAACAAGACGATAATAGACGATGCTTTCAATTCAAATCCTACAGGCGCAAAGGCGGCTCTTGATACGCTCGCCGTATTCGAAGGCTTCAAGATACTTGTTTCGCCGGGAATGGTGGAGCTTGGCGAAAAGGAATACGAACTTAACAAGCGTTTCGGAGAACAGGCGGCTGAAATTTGCGACTTTGTTATCGCAGTAGGCGAACGTCAGGCAGTGCCGATAGTTGACGGTCTTAAGGCAAAGGGATACCCCGAAGAAAAGACATACGTTGCAAAGAATCTGAACGAGGCTCTTGCAAAGGTTGAAAATATAAAGACAGGCGGAGAGAAGAAGATAGTTCTTCTTGAAAACGATCTGCCGGATAATTATTGATATTGTGTAAAGCAAAAGTTTAAAACGAGGGAGATATTATGGACGTATTTTGCGATTACTGCGGAGCAAAGCTTGATGTAGAACACGAAAACTGCTGTATACAGTGCGGCGCACCGTTTGACAACAACGCAAGTGTAAAGGCATACCGTGAGGAAAAGAAAAGGAAAGAGGAAGAATACAGACGCAGACAAGAGATGCGTCAGAATGAGTATAATGCCTCACAACAGCCGTCACAGAGCAATGTAAACAATTCTCAGAATGCCTCCGCACAGAAGATAGCAAAGACGATTACAACTGTAATTATAATAGTGGTCTTTGCGCCTACGGTAATAGGTATCATTATTTCCATATTCGGCGGAATTTTCTCAATGATCGCTGACAATTTTGACAACGCCGACTACGATTACATAGAAGAAATCTCATTTGCAGAAGAATCCTCAGCAACTCAGGAGGTACAGCGTGTAAACTTCAACGAAACCGCTCAGACAGACGAATACAGCTTTATCTGCGATGAGGTTTTCAGAACGGATATTATGTACGGCGGAGCGGATAAGGGCTATATGTATGTTGCGTTCCACCTGAAAGTCAAGAACACAACAGATGAAAAGCAGTGGCTTTCCAATGACCTTAATTGCGTCTATGACGGCGATATAGGCTGCGACAGAGCGTGGGCCTTTGACGAAGGAAAGAGCTTCAGCACTTCAGTGGCTCTCTCCGCAGGGATCGGCTCGGACGGCTATGTCTGCTACATAGTTCCCGAAAAAGCAAAGAGCGTTGTACTTTCATACGGCGATTATGTCAGAGTGAATATAGACCTGAGAAATCTCAGCTACAGGACGGAAAACTCGCAAACAAGCACAGATAATACTTAATTGACATAAAGAAAGGATAAGAACATGAAAATCAGAGTAGGTGTATTTTTCGGAGGAAAAAGCGTTGAGCATGAGGTGTCCATCATATCTGCACTTCAGGCTTGCAATTCCATAAACAAGGATAAGTACGAGGTGATACCCGTATACATTACAAAAAACAATGAAATGTATGTCGGAGAAAAAATAGGAAACATCGCATCGTACAGGAATCTGAAGTCGCTTCTCAAGGAAAGCCACAGGGTGATACTTGTAAACGACGGCGGAAAGGTACAGCTTGTGCTTTATCCCGGAAAGAGATTCGGCAACAACGTATATGCAACGATAGACGTTGCGTTCCCTATAGTACACGGTACGAACGTTGAGGACGGCGTATTCCAGGGATATTTACAGACAATCGGCGTTCCTTATGTCGGCTGTGATGTAATATCATCTGCTGTAGGTATGGATAAGTATGTTATGAAAACCGTATTCAAGGATAACGGCATACCCGTCCTTGACGGAACGGTGATCCATATAAGCGACTACGCAAAGGACGCAGACGCTGTAAAGGCGGATATTAAGGCGAAGATAGCATATCCGCTTATAGTAAAGCCGATAAATCTCGGCTCAAGCGTAGGAATTATGATAGCGCACAATGACGAACAGCTTGACGAAGCACTTGACAACGCATTTACCTATGCTTCAAAGCTGCTTGTCGAGCCTGCTATAACAAACCTCAAGGAAATCAACTGCTCGGTATGCGGCGACTATGCCACCGCTCACGCATCGGAATGCGAAGAGCCTGTAAACACCGACGAGATATTAAGCTACAAGGATAAGTATATCGCAGGCGATAAGGGTGGCAAGTCAAGCGGTATGGCAACGCTCAAGAGAAAGATACCTGCCGATATATCCGATGAAACAAGAGAGCAGATACGCACCCTTGCGGTAAAGGCATTCAGGTGTCTGGGCGCATCGGGTACGTCAAGAATCGACTTTATGATAGATATGGACAACGGCAACGTTTATCTAAATGAAATCAACACGATTCCGGGCAGCCTTGCGTTCTATCTGTGGGAGCCTGTCGGTGTGAAGTATTCCGAACTTTTAGACGAGATGATTTCGCTCGCATTAAAGCGTGAACGTGAAAACAAGGCGCTGACATTCAGCTTTGACACCAACATTCTTGACGGATTTACAGGCGGTAAGCTCGGCGGAACAAAAGGCGGAAAGCTGTAATCACGGCGAACCGTCAAAATTATAGGTGAGTGGGCTTGCCCCTCCCGTATTCAACTGCTTTTCTGAAACGAAAAATTCGGCAGGAATAAAAAGGAGAAGTATGAAAAAAGCATATATAATCAATCTTAAATACGGTATCTGGGAAAATCAGCTCTGGCTTGAAGCCGATGATAACGAGGTAATGCAGGAAAAGTGGGAAATAGCAAAAGCGAAGCTCACCGATGTTGCAACGGCTTGTCAAAGCTCGGGTGATTACTTCAACAAGGCGATAGAGCATTTCTCACAGTACGGCTTTTCAAGAATACAGAAGTGAGCCACCGATGAAAGAAATAAAGGTTACAAAAAACGACAGCGGTCAGCGTATTGACCGCTTTTTGTCTAAATCGTTTTCGCTGGGGCAGGGGCAGATTTGTAAGCTTGCCCGTAAGAACTGCATAAAGCTAAACGGCAAGAAATGCAAGCCCGACACGCATATTGCGGAAAATGACATAATAAAGCTGTTTATCCCCGATGAAATGCTGATTCCGAAAGCAAAGTCGGACCCCGATGATTTTACGGGTGTAAGCGATAAGATAGACATTGTCTACGAGGACGAAAATATTCTGCTTGTGGATAAGCCCGTCGGAATGGTAGTCCACGAGGACGAGAGCGGCGACAGCGACACGCTTATAAACCGCATCAAGAGCTATCTTTATCACAAGGGCGAATATCATCCGGAAAACGAGCTTTCGTTTGCTCCGGCACTGTGCAACCGCATAGACCGCAACACCTGTGGTATAGTGATTGCGGCGAAAAATGCCGAATCGCTCAGAATACTCAATCAGAAGATAAGGGACAGAGAGCTTACAAAGCTGTATCTGTGCATTGCCTGCGGTAAGGTAACTCCCGACAGCGCAACGCTTACCGCATATCTTGAAAAGAACAGCGACACCAACACGGTAAAAATCAGCGACAAAAAGACAAAAAGCAATCTCACGATAAAGACAAAGTACAAGGTCATAGCGTACAACGGCGAAAACTCGCTGTTAAAGGTCGACCTGCTCACAGGCAGGACGCATCAGATAAGAGCGCACCTTGCGTATATCGGTCACGCTCTGCTCGGTGACGGAAAATACGGGAACAACAAGCTGAACAAAAAGTACGGCTTCAAATATCAGGCGCTGTGCAGTTATGAGTTGCATTTTAAATTCACTACCGATGCCGGCTGTCTTTCCTATCTTGACGGAAAATGCTTCAAAGCAAAAGCACCCGATTTTGTTAAAATGTTCGGTGGTAATATCAAACTCTGACTGAGTGCCGTTCAGCCAGAAAGCAGTATTACGGACAAAAATGCAGGAATTTTAAAAAAATCCGAAAAAAGTGTTGACAAAACTAAAAATCCGTGCTATAATATCATAGCACGATACGGAGAGGTATCGAAGTGGTCATAACGAGGCGGTCTTGAAAACCGTTTGGGGGCAACCCCACAAGGGTTCGAATCCCTTCCTCTCCGCCATCTATATTTACACTTTCAAGGATACTACAGGAGTAGTGTCCTTGAAGCTGTAAATAAAATTATATATCACACAGCGAAGCAGATGCAAGCTGCTCCACTGTGATAATATACAATTTGATACCGTCGCTTTGTTACTTTTGACTTTGACGCATCCATCACGAATTATAGCACTACAGCAACGTGTGGTATCCGCCCTTTCTTCGCTCGCTGATATTCAGCAGATACAATGTATCCCATACCGGAGAACCGGCTGTCATCGCAAAGTCTTGTTATTACAAAGTTGGCTATTCAATTTGTACTGCCTTTGTTGTTTGCGGCAGGTGGGGATATACACTGCGGATTTACGCATTGTATATCGGATAGACAAAAAAACAAGAGTCTTCAGCCGATAGTGTGGAAAAATGAAAATCAGCTGAAAACCCTTGCTAAAATGTATGTGATGTGCTATACTGATAGCACGATGAAAGCACTGATACACTAAGCTCGAGAGATGTGTTCCTGACATCTTTCCTGTTATCGGTAGAGTGATTCCGGCAAGAATCGCTCTATCTGTGTTAGGTGTTTTTTTATTTACTTTATTATACAACACTTTTGCGCTATTGTCAATTAAGTTCAAGTAAGATATAGTATGCAGAATTGACAAAAATGAGGGTGAGTATTTGTGCGTTTTTATAGTCTAAAGAGAACTCAAATCTATATTCGCATATCAAAGGAGGATAGAAATGTATTTAATTTTATCTATTATAATTTTAATTTCGTTCATTATTTTCTGTTCTTGCGTATATTATAGTCGTAAAACCAAGAATGCAAATCATGGTGCAAATCAAATCACAGAAGTACTTAGCTTGATTACAGCGATCATTACTTTTATCTCGTCAATATCATCAATATTTGTATCATCTTACGAAATTATAAACAGTAATAGTAATACTAATACTAATCAGAATAATAATATAATAATTAATAAGATTGATATTCCAACAAGTGAAACTGAATCTCAAACCAAAGAACAAATAGTTAATCAGATAAAGCTGGCTGTACAAACCAATGATTATGAGGAGCTTGCACTTCTTTTAGAAAATGAAAAAGTGGTAAACGATGGCAAATTTATAGCATATAAAGCATTTCTTTATGGAAATGGTTTGTATTATGAAAAAGACCTGCAACGAGCCTATAAATTGCTTGATATGGCTGCCAATATTGGCTATAAAGAAGCTGTTAAAAATAAGCTCTATCTTTCTTTAAAAAATAGCGATATCAATACTGCTGCTGAGATTTTATCAAACGAAGTATCAGAAAAAGAAAGTTATATTTTAACTTATTTATCGCATTTTGATCGTGGATTAAACTACAACGAATTCACTCATGAACAACAGTTACAATTCATAACCGACCAATTTTATGAATGGACCTACATAGGAAAATTCACATTTAACTCAATCCAAATAACTACAGATGACAAAAAATATGTACGAGTTTCTTCGTCTATCAATACTAATAGAAACGGTGAACTTGACAGTAGTTATACCTATTTAGTTTATTTCAAAACTATAAAATACGAAGAAGAAATAGTTTTTAATATTCAAGAAAAATACGAATCTTAATTTGATTGCCGCATGATTCGCTATATTGCCTATTTTCTCTGTACCTTCAGAAATAGAAAAAAGCTATAAATCCACTATACAAGCGGTATAATCACGAACAATTCTGCAAGCCAAGCACCTAAAATTGCATATAGGCAAGCAAAAATCAGCAACCGCCTATAGTGTTTATATAGCAGTATCATATTCGTATATAAAGAATCTTCTTTCTTTCTGAAGGTAGTATAACTGGGTATTGTATAGACCTTAAATTTCGGGGGCTACCCCTGCTTTTAAAAAAAATAACGCTATAAGCGCCCAGTCCCACTTGACAAATGGTGCTGATAGCGTTATTATAATTACGCAGACTGTTAAGCTCTGAGAGATTATCAGTATGCTTATCTGAGTATTTTGTTGAAATGAGCCCGGAGTGCAAGCCGGGCTTATTTCTTTTCTTGATAAATCTGATAACCTTAAGGCTGTAGGAATTATCTGCATAAACGTTTCTGTTGTCGTAGCGCATTTTACGCTGTTTACGGATAAGACGCAGATTGACAAGATTGCTGACTATTTTCATTGCGGTGTCACGCTTGATGTTCAGCTCATCTGCGAGATCGGTGAAACTTTTAAAACAATATCCGAGCTTGCTGTCTATTGATTTCATAATGAGAATATAAAGGCGCAGTTCGGGTGCGGAAAGTTTCTTATTGAACACATTTCTGTCTATACGGGTATAATCAGATTTTACTTTGTTCTTTTCGGGATTCAGAACGTATGTGTATGTACCTTTGCGATTGTCTTTACGATAAGCCGCAATTATATGTGTGATGTAACCTTTTCTCATCAGGCTTTCAATTATACGAGATACTGTCTGTGTAGACTTGATACCACAGTGTGCTGCTATAGTCTGCTGTCTGACACGCTTATATTCGTGTCCTGCTCTGCTTCGTATATTTGAATAGATTGAAAGCAAATAGGTATACACGGCAAACTCATTGTGTGTAAGTTCACTTGCTGTAATAACCGAGTTAGATATAAGAAAGTAACTCTTCATTTTCACACATCCTTGTATTTTGTTGTATTTTAACGT
>ULWM01037589.1_pt1 | contig 18277 bp, 17 predicted proteins | sample 1960331 | NCBI WGS metagenome assembly ULWM01 (sample SAMEA4835812, study PRJEB28245) | human gut metagenome | biome: gut microbiome; material: fecal sample | place: Denmark | collected 2008 | reverse complement strand
GCATTTCTCATTTCTAATTTCTCATTCAAGAGAGGCTTTCAAGGGGGCGAGCCGCCCCAGTGGCTAACCTTACACTAAAAAAGCTGTAAATGCCAATTCCGGCATTTACAGCTTCTGTCTCAATCATTTCACAATGAGGATCGGGCACTTGGAGCGGCTGACGAGGTAGCTGGAAACAGAGCCCATGAAGATGCCCTTCAGGGGACCGAGACCCCGGCTGCCCATGACGATGAGGTCACATTTCTTATCGTCGGCCATATTCAAAAGGACAGGTCCCGGAGAACCGACTTCATAGATCATCTCCGTCTCTACCCCTTTCGGAATCAAAGCCTTGGCTTCCTCCAGATCCGCCTTGCACTGCGCTTCCAGATCTTCTGTCAGCTTGGTCGTGAGGCAGCCTTCTGCGATGGAGACCTGATCAAAATTGCTCATCGCGGATACCATGTTGCGCACCGAAGCGACGAAGAGCTTTGCGCCTTCACCGTCTTCAGCAATAGCAATGGCCTGCTGAAGCGCTTTCTTTGCATGTTCGGAACCATCATACGGTACCAGGATTTTTTTATAAGAAAGCATATGCATCCCGCCTTTCTATGACGAAGGGATCACTCCCTGTTTTCTTCTGTTTCTATTATAACATGCGTGGGGAAGAAGGGAAAAGAGGGCATGCAGGTTCAACGGGTTGAGCGGGTTAAGGCGGCTTCGCCACAAGTATATAGAAGCGGTGCCTGAAACGCTCTTGACCCCAGCGTTTTCTTGAAGTCTTCCTGACATCCGCCCGACCGCAAATGACAAAGATTTCTCGCTGCCGCTCGAAATGACGATACGAGAGAGTCTGATATCCGCTAGCCGCTAGTCACTAGCCACTAGCCACTAGCCACCAGTCACTCCCCTCCATTCCCCTAAAAACTATACACATCCGTCTCCGGCTTTTCCTTCGGATTGTGGAAAGGAACGACGAGATAGAACGCATTCGCCGCTGCAAGATCTGCCGTTTCCTGCTTGGTGAGATGGTTCGGCCAGAGGACGAAGGCTGCGCGGCCGGACTCGTAATAGGACTTTGCCTTGCCATAGCCGTGAAGACTGCCGGTCATGAGGACGGAGAGCTCGGGATGGCTGTCGATGAGCTGTCGGCTCTTCGCCTTGGAGAGCTGGGCATCCGTCAGGAAATAGATGTGCCCGCCTTCCAGAGATGTTTCATCCCACGACCGGAAAATATCGAAGGGATAGCCCAGGATCTCTTCGTGGGCAAAATAGCCCCGATGCCCGAGGCGCAGCCACTGGTCACGAAGCTTCGCGGACATGTGGATGGGATATGCCTCGCCAAAGGTCTGATAGAAGAGCATCGCCATAGAAAGGCCGCGGCCGTAGGAGGGGACCGGCAGGAGGAGCGGAGCCGACTGACCCAGTGCGTCTTTTGCCGCGTCTGCGACGGCTTTTCTCATATCCTCTGCCCGATCCATGCGGCTGTAGGCGGAGTCGATGACGGCAAGATCCGCCGTGAGACCGCGAACGGCATCGCAGCGGTAGAAGGTATCATTTTCCCGGTAGTCACCGGAGAAAAAGAGACGCTTCCCATCGACGGTGATGTAGTACCAGACCGCACCGGCACAGTGTCCCGTCCGTCCCCAGCGGAGCGAGAGCTCGCCGTCCAGGGAAAGCTCAGGCGCGGTGGAGTCAAGGATCATGGTGTTCTTCGGCTTGTAATGGATCTGCCGGTAGGTCTGGTTTGACATCAGGACGGGGCCGGTGAAGCCATTGTTTTCCAGATATTCGATCGCGCCCGTATGGTCTTTGTGAGAATGGGTCACGAAAAGATATTCCGCACGGCGGATCATCTCCGGTGACAGGTCGGGCAGACGGTCCAGCCCGTCCGTCGACGTCCCCGCGTCTACGATGAAGGCATGCCGATCCCCTTCGATATAGAAGCAGTTGCGGCCCTGGTCGCCGCAGCCGCCCGCAATGTAGAGCTGCATGTTGTTCTCCCCTAAGAAGAGATCCGCGGGAAGCACTGCTCCCATCGCAGAGTCAGATGGGATCAAAGCTTCCCTTGCAAAGGATCTGTAAACAAAAAAGAAGCCAAAAGACATGTCTCATGGCTTCTCTGCTTGATAAGTGAAGTTTTATTTATTATATAGCAGTGGATAGAATTTGTAAATGGAAAAGGGATCTGCCCCGCGGCTCCCCTATCCCCGCTTCTTAATAATTTTTCGACAGACGATACATGGTAGCGTAGATGTCATCTGCTTCGTCCGCCGGTTCATCATGAAAGCCTCTATAGGCAGCCGGTTTGCCATCGGGCGTGTAGACACCCTGCAGCTTATTCATGATGCGGTACCGGATCTCTCGGCCATACTGATCGGCGCCCACGGCCGTCTCATACTGGAAAATGTACTCGACCATGCGGTCATTGCCATAATCGGGATAGGTGAGCGGGTCTTTATAGACCTCCGCGTACAGCGTCCCACGGATGACGGGGAGCTCTCCCGCATTGGCCGGATCGCGCTCGATCGTCTCGGTATCCACATAGACGCGCTCTTCATCGCTGGTATAGACCACGGCATAGCGGCTGTAATCATTCAGCATTTTATCCGAGGAAGGCAGCTGGGCTGCTCCCATGGCAGCGCCCGGCAGAGCCAGTGCAGAGATCAGTGCCATAGCGATCATTTTTTTCATTTTGGAGATCCTCCTTTGAAATATGATTGATAAAGGGTTCAAGGTCAGCCCATGAGGCTTGCCGTCCTTTGATTGCGTGCGAAAGAGGGGGAGCGGGTTCTATGGGTTCAAAAGGTTCAAAGGGGGCGGTGCCCGAAAGTCTCTTGATAGCAGGTTTCCCGTTTTGAACTTTCCAACCATTGCCCACCTGACCGCAAATGACAAAGATTTCTCGCTTCGCTCGAAATGACGATACGGGAGTCTAATGTCTCCTAGTCTCTTAGTCACCAGTCACTAGCCACTAGTCACTAGTCCTCCGCCATCACTCTGACAAACCCGCCGCCGAACCTGGTATTTTTGAGCCAGCCTTCCAGGCAGAATTGATGGGCCTTCCCCTCATCCCAAAGGGTGCAGAAGGTCCCCTCTTCGGTTTCTTCCATCGCTACGAGGGGCATCCAGTGCCAATGATAGGGAATGGGCTCACCCCCGCTGTGAAGATTCAAAAATCCCACCGGGCAGTCCGCCGAAAGCCCCGCCTTGATGAAGGAGATGACCCTTTCCGGCTTTGGCGCAAGGAGGCGGATAGACGGTATAGAGAGCGATTCTACGACGCCGGCCAGGCCTTTCTCTGAAAGATACGCTGCGAGGCCTTCCCTCAGCCAGCGCGTCTTGTAGAGGCCGTGCATCCTTGGTGTCGCATACTGCCACAGGGAAAGCATCACGGAAAGCGCGAGCTCCCGGTCTTTCACCGGCGTCTTCCACTCTTTCTTTTCCAGATAGGCTGCCATCATGGCAGCGACCGTAGGCCCGCAGCCTGCCAAGCGCTGCCTCTCCTGCGGATACCATTCCTGGTTATAGCCAAGAACAGTCTGACCGCCCACATCCAGCGTGAGCCATTCCGGATGATGGATTTCGGTGATCATACATGGCCTCCTTGTGGGGAAAATAGAGATTGGGGACTAAGGAAACGCTGATTAAATAGCAGAGCCGGATTTCATATGGATTTTTATACATAGCTTCGTCATCATCTTCCTTAAATAGCTCGCTATTCGCGTCGGATGATTCCTTGCTCTGTATAAAAATCCAAGAATGAAATCAGACAACGATTTAATCAGTGTTTCCTTAAGGATGAGGATCCAACCGTGCAATGGACTGGCGCAGCGCGAAAAGCTTTGGCAAGCGCCAGATATGTCCCGATCTCAAAGAATACATGATCCATGGCGAGAGGATGCCTATGCCCCCTTTACCCGATCCCGTTTTCCTTCAGCAGGGCGCGCACGACGTAGCCTGCCATCATCATGCCGGAAACGGGCGGGACAAAGGAAATGGAGCCGGGGGCATGACCTTCGCCGACGGGCTTGTGCGGGAGCTCTTTCGAGTAGACGACCGTGAGCTTTCTCACACGGCGTTCCTTCAGCTCTTTTCTCATTTTGCGGGCAAGATGGCAGACAGAGGTCTTATTGATGTCAGCGATCTGCAGCATCTCCGGCCGCAGGCGATTGCCCGTTCCCATGGAAGAGATCACCGGTATCTTCAGCTTCCAGCAGACTTCCGCGATGGAAATCTTCGCCGGTACATCATCGATGGCATCGATGACGTAGTCGGCGTGGAGCTCTCTGATGAAGTCCTCGTCGCCGGGGCGATAGAAAACGGGCATGGCTTTCGCATCACAGGCCGGATTCACGAGGTGCGCACGTGATACCATGACTTCTGCCTTATTTTTTCCGACGGTCGTTAAGTCAGCGACCAGCTGGCGGTTCAGATTTGTGATATCGACTTCATCCTTATCGATGAAAATGAGGTGTCCCACGCCCGCTCTTACGAGCGCTTCTGCCGCATAAGAGCCGACGCCTCCGATGCCAAAGACCGCGACTGTCTTGGTCTGGAGGCACTCGATGCCCTTCTCATCTATGATGCGGGCAGTTCTGGTAAATATCGGATCCATCAATGTCCTCCCGGGATGATCTCGATCCAGTATCCGTCCGGATCATTGATGAAGTAGATGCCCATATCCTTGTTCTCATAGCACACGCAGCCCATCGCCTTGTGTTTCTGATAGGATTCCTGCATATTATCCACCTCGAAAGCCAGATGGAATTCATTGTCCCCCAGATCGTAGGCTTCCTTGCGATCACGCAGCCAGGTGAGCTCGAGCTGGAAGCCCGTCGCCATGTCTCCCATGTACGTCAGGATAAAGGAGCCGTCAGAAGCTTTATAAGTACGGTTCACCGTAAGTCCCAGCGCTTCTTCATAAAAGGCAATGCTTTTTTCGAGATCAAGCACGTTGAAATTTTGATGGTTAAACAGAAATTTCATAGTTACTCTCCTTTTCTATATGTTGGATGATTTTAGTATAGCAGGATGACGGGAAAGCGACAATAGGGGTATAGGGGGTTAGCCCCTTGGGCGGCTCCGTCCATTGATTGTGAATGAAAGCTTTGCTCGAATGAGGAATGAGGAATGAGGAATGGTGGTGCGGCGCATAAAAATCAGAAGCGCCGCGGAGTATAAATAAGGCGATGCCCGAAAGTGTCTTGGAGCGCAGGTTTCTCGTTTGAGATTTCCAAACATCGACCGATGAGCCGTGAATGACAAAGATTTCTCTCTTCGCTCGAAATGACGATACGAGAGAGCCTGATGTTTTCTAGTCACTTGAGGCTCCTAATCCCTAGTCACTAGTCACTAGTCACTACTTCTTCCCCTTCACCAGTCCCCCATGGACTTCCTGTACATCGAAGACAGAGAGGAAGGACGAAGCATCGATGGCGTGAACGACCTGCTTCAGCTTTGTGATCTCCAAACGGCTCACCACGCAGTAGAGGACATCCTTATCATCCTTCAGGAAGCCTCCCTGTCCGTGCAGGCGGGTGACGGCGCGATGCATATCATGAACGATCGCATCGGACACCGCATCGTAAGAGGTCGTCACGATGAAGACCCCTTTCGACGAGTCGAGACCCGTCGAGACCGCATCGATCATGCGCGAGCAGATGAAGTATGCGATGAGGGAATACATCGTACTGTTCCAGCTGAAGACGAAGCCGGCCGCACCAAGGATGAAGAAATTAAAAAACATGATGATCTCGCCCACGGAGAAAGGAAATTTATTATCCATCCAGATCGCCATGATCTCCGTGCCATCTGTCGAGCCGCCGCTCTTGATGACGATGCCGACACCCATGCCAATGATGATGCCGCCAAAGATCGTCGAGAGGAAAGGATCCGACGTCGCGGGCTTCATCGTCTCGAAATAGGATGAGCAGAGCGAGAGGATGACGATCGCAAAGGTCGAAGACAGAGCGAGCCGCGCCCCGAGCCGCCGATAGCCGATGTAGAAAAAGGGCAGGTTCAGAAGGACGATGAGCACGCTGAAGGGGATCCCCGTCAGCGCCTGCACGAGAAGCGAAATGCCTGTGATGCCTCCGTCGATGATGTGATTCGGGATCAGAAAGAGATTGAGCCCCGCCGAGTAGATGGCTGCACCCACGGCCAGCCCGACGGCTTTCTTGAGCTCACTCGCAAGATCGATATGCCGATGGAATAGGTACATGAAAGACTCCTTTTGTGGAAATAAGTGACTGGTGACTAGGGATTAGTAGCTAGGGACTAGGGACTAGGGATTAGGAGTGACTGGTGACTAGTGACTGGTGACTGGTAACTAAATGCCAGTTGCAGACATCACCTTATTTGTGCTCCGCAGCACATCTCGTCATCCTTAGCAGCAGGAAACGTCGTATGTAAGAAAGCCGCTTACAGAAAAGCGAGGACTGAGCCGAAAAATCTTGCCGCACAGCCATTCCTCATTCCTAATTAAAAAGCACTGCCGACGAGCATGCCGCTCATCGATCAGTGCTTTCTGAAACCGCGGCTTCCCGCGAATATAATTCTGGCAGAAGGGATGGGATTCGAACCCATGAACCTCTTGCAAGGTTAACGGTTTTCAAGACCGCCTCCTTCAACCACTCGGACACCCTTCCATAATGATAGTATTATAGGGGAAATGGAGAGAAATGTCAAATGGCAGTGCGAAGCATGAAAAGACAGCCCTGCTTTTTATACGGATCATGCCGCAAAGCCATTCCGCTTCGCCTCCCGCATAGGCTCTTCCCAATCGTTGTATAATAGTAGGGTATAAATAAAGGAGGCCCTCATGAATACCAAAGAAACCATAGACGCCATTCTAGCTGAGACAGGCAAAGCCGTCCTGGGCAAGGACGATGTGCTCCGCCGTATACTGACCGCCATCTTGGCAGGCGGCCATATCCTGATCGATGACATCCCCGGTGTGGGCAAGACGACCATGGCCGTCGCCTTCACCCGCACGCTCGGGCTTGACTACAAGCGTATGCAGTTCACCCCCGATGTCCTGCCCTCGGATATCACGGGATTTTCCATGTATGACAAAGCCTCCGGCAGCTTTCGCTACGTGGCAGGCAGCGCGATGACGAATTTCTTCCTCGCCGATGAGATCAACCGCGCCTCTCCGAAGACACAGTCCGCGCTCCTTGAGGTCATGCAGGAAGGGTGCCTCTCAGTCGACGGCAAGACCTACGCCGTCCCGCAGCCTTTCATCGTCATGGCGACGCAGAATCCTTTCGGCTCCTCCGGCACGCAGGAGCTCCCCGAGTCGCAGACCGACCGCTTCATGATCCGCATCACCGTCGGCTATCCGTCCCGTGAGAACGAGATCGAGATCCTGAAGGGCAGCCGCCGGAGCGCCGCTCTGTCCCTTAGCGCCGTCATCACGCCCGACGACCTTCTTACCCTTAGAAAACAAGCCGCAGCGGTCCACGTCGAAGACAGCCTCTTCGCCTACATGGTGGATATCGCCGCTGCTACCAGAGAAAACCATGACATCTCGCTCGGTATCTCTCCGCGCGGCACGATGGCGCTTTCCGCCATGACTCGCGCCCATGCCCTCATGGAGGGCAGAGCTTACGCGACCCCGGATGACGTCCTCGCCGTCGCCCCCTACACCCTCTCCCACCGTATCACCCTTTCCGGCGATGCCCGCTTTGCCGGAAAGACCGCAGCGAGCGTACTCGATGATATTTTGAAATCCGTCCCCATGCCGGAGCTGGTGTAATAGCTGGTGACTGGGGATTAGTGACTAGTGACTAGGGATCAGGGATTGGGGATTAGGAGTGACTGGTGACTAGTGACTTGTGACTGGGGACTAGGAAACTCTCTCGTATCGTCATTTCGAACGTAGCGAGAAATCTTTGTCATTCGCGGTCTGAGACTCACGCTTTCCCCACATGTGCCGCGCATTTCTCCGCTTTCCCCAGCTGTCTTTCATGCCGACTGTGCCCTATCCGCCCCTGCGGGGCACCTTCCCCTCGAGGGGAAGGCTGGCGATACGAGGGAAACCTGCCATCGCAAACCTCCGGGCATCGCCCCGTTTCGTCATCCTGAGCGGTTGAAAACGTCGCTTGTTTGTCAAGCGGTGCGCAAAAAAGCTGAGGCCTGAGTCGAAGGATCTCGGCGAAGCCGCCACCTTCATTCCTCATTCCTAATTCCTAATTTTCCTGAACCCTGAACCCTGAACCCTGAACCCTTTAAAGCAGTGTACATCTTATGAACTATCTATCTTATCTCTTTCTTGTCATCATCGCCCTTCTCTTGATGATCCTCTACGACTTATACGCAGCCTTCCTGCTCGCCGCCACGCTCCTTCTGGTGCCGCTCCTTGCGCTTACACTGGGATATGCGACGCGCCGATCGGTATCGGTGACGTTTTCTGCCCCGCACCGCACACATAGAGGAGCGGCCGCCGAAGTATGCCTCACCGCCAAAGGCCGCTTCCTCCCCCTTGTCTCTTCGCTCACGGCAACGATGGCAGGGAAGGAATACGACAGCTATGAAACAGAGAAGGATGAGACACGCTTCTATTTCCGGGTAGACACCGCGCATGCGGGACGCATCACGCTCCCCGCTCCCCGCCTTTCCTGGAAAGACCCGTTCGGACTTTTCCATTTTCAAAAAGACACGAAAGCCGCCACGCTCCTCGTCCTGCCCCGTCCGATGGGCGACTACGCACATACGCTGAAGAGTCTCCTTCGACTCTCCGGCAGTGAAGAGGTGGAATACTTCGGCGCGACGCCCTACCAGCCGGGGGATAATCCCCGTCTCATCAACTGGAAGGTGACGGCCCGCACAGAGGATGTCTATGTCCGCGACCGCATGCCCGCAGACGATGCGCGCCTTATCCTGGCGGCAGACTATGAAGAGGATGATGCACTGCGGGATCTTCTCGCCGATGCGCTCCTTTCCTGCGGCCTCGCTCTCACGGCAGCGCATATGCCATTTCGTTTCGCCTGGATGACGATCCATGGCGAGGAGATCATCACCTCCGTCAAGGACAAGGCCGGCTGGGAAGAGGCTGTCGCCGAGTTCCTCCTCGCCGGTGGTGAAAATGCGCTGAAGGCGAGCCATCTATCTCCGTATATTCCGATCTGCTACCTGACAGGAAATCCTACGCCCGCCGTCTCGCCTGTCCTTCGCCCCTCCATCTGGTGCGTGCGTGATGCCAAGGGCGCTGCCCTTTCCGGAAAAGCCGCCATTGCCCGTTCGCTGGGAGGTGAAGCATGATGACACGCCTCCTCTCTTCTCTCGGCGCCTTCGGTGCTTCTTATGCACTCTTCTCCTACTTCGGTGGCGGTGCGCTTCCCTATGCGATTGCCGCTGCGTTCCTTGCGCCTCTTCTTTCTTTCGCCCTTTCCAGACTGCCCGATCGTCACCATCTGCCGCTTCTTGCGCTCCTTTCCCTCCTCCTTCTCTCGCTCCCGCTCCTTGTGAGAGATACCTTCCTTTCGAGCCTCCTCTCTGCGCTCATTCCTCTCGTCGATACGCTCAAAGAGCCATATGACATTGACATGACTGCACCGCTTGCGAAAGCCATCGCAAGCCCAGCTCTTGCCAAAGGGTGGCTCGCCTGCCTTCTCTCCCTCTTCTTTGCGACCGGCGCATGGTCGAAAGCAGCCCGCGCTATGGCAGCGCTTCTTTCCTTTTTCCTCATTCTCTTCGGCTTCTACTTCGGCGTGAACCCGCCCGCTCTCGCCATTCTTTGCTGCGCCTCCTACGGCCTTTCCGTCTTTGCCTCTCTCAAAAACCACGGACTCGGCATGCCGGAGATCCCCACTCTCGCTCTGACCCTGCTTCTGGGCGCAGGGCTTCTCCTCGCGCTCCCGGAAAGCCGGTATGAGCAGCCGGCGATCTTCTCCCATATGCAGGAGAAGATCATCGGCTGGACTGACCCCTATGACCCGATCTTCCACGCCGGCAATGCCTACACGGGCATGATGAAGGGCGCCGCCGGACATCAGCGTCTCGGCAGCAGCGCCAGCATCCGCTATACCGGCCGCGTCATCGCAGACATCGAAGCGGCAAGCGATAAGCACCTCTACATTCGAAGCTGGACCGGCGGCCTCTACGAGGACAGCCGCTGGAAGGACTTCCCCGACAGCACCTACGATGGGACAGAAGCCCTCTTCGCCAAGAACCAGGGCGAATGGTATGACCAGGGAGCTTGGCTCATGGAGGTCGCAGCCAGAAATCCATCGATCTCCCAAAAACTCTTGAACTACACCAAAGAGAATGACCTTTCCGCCTTCAAGAAGCCCTTCACCCTCGCTGCCCTCTACGAAAAGAGCCGCTTCCTGCTCCTCCCCTATGATGCCGACTTCGGCGGTCCCTACTTCCAGTATGACCGCTCGCCGATCTCCCGCGAGGGCAAGGCCTACAGCACCGACGTATGGGAGTTCCCTGCCGGTGCGCTCCTCTCGATGATGGCCCGCGAATCCATCCAAGACCCCTACTACACGACCTATCTCGAAGCGGAAAAGCGTTACCGCCGCTTCGTCTACGCGCACTACCTCACCATTCCGGAAGAAACACGCGACGCCATCGCCTCGCTGGGCAAGATCGAGCCCGCACAAAGCCTTTCCGAGAAACGCACACGCATCGACGCTATCCGCCATTTCTTGGAAACGAACTACAACTATACGAAAAATCCGGGCAGAACGCCTGCGGATAAAGACTTTATCTCCTACTTCCTGACCGAAAGCAGGAAGGGCTACTGCACCTCCTTTGCCTCTGCCGCCGTCATGTTGCTCCGCGCCTCGGGGATCCCGGCCCGCTACGCAGTCGGCCTTTCCGTAGACAGTGAAGATCTCCTGAGCGCCCCTCTGACCAAGGAGGGGCTCCACGCCCTCTCCGTCAATGATCACCACGCCCACGCCTGGGTCGAAGTCTATGTCGATGGCCTCGGTTGGCGTCCCTGTGAAATGACCCCAGGCAAAGAGGGAGCGGAGAATCCCTTCCCGATCCCGCCTGACAAGCAGAAAAATGAACAGGGCGCGCCGGATAAACCGGCCGACGAGAAGAACACACGTGAGGAAGCACCGAAAGAGCAGCCGCCTGCACCACAGCGACCGCAGCAGCAGCAGAATCCAGAGCAGCAGCCGCAGGGACAGCCCCCGCTCTCCCAGCCGAGGACGCCGGACGCCCCCGTTTCCCGCCCGCTTCTCCCGATGCTGCTCGCCGTCCTGCTCGTGCTTGCACTTCTTTCCACCTATCCGCTCTACCGCATGACAGCCGCCTCCCGCCTCCTCGCCAAAGCACTCACAGATGACGCCCACTTCAAGGGCCTCATCGCCTACACGGAACGCCTTTCCCTCTGGGCAGGTCTTCCGACCCGCGGCTCCTATGAAGACAGGAAATCTGCTCTCACCAAAGACCCGCGCTTCGCCCCCTTCGCCCTCATGCTGGACCTTCTGGTCACCGCCCGCTTCTCGGGAAAACCGCTGACAGAAAGCGAGAAGGCCGACATCCTTGCCATCGTGAGGGAAGCAAGGATGCAATGCCTCAAAGGACTTTCTCTGACGGAAAAGGGGAAATTCCTGTGGAAAAAATTGTGATTCATCACTTAGGATTAGGAGTTTGAAGCGCCAAGTGACTGGTGACTGTCAACTGGTATTTGCGTTTTCCCATGAACTAGTTGATAGCCTGCTGCTTGTTATAGTGAAATGTGCTGCGGATCTTATATAAAGAGGAATATTGGGGAAGCTCTATAAATATGGCGCCCCTTCCGCCACTTCTCACTTCTAACTTTTGAAAGGACTTCCATGGATATACTTTACATCATCTGGTTCGACGTGCTCCCCATCCTGGTCTTTTTAGGCGGCGGATGGTTTCTGGCGGGCAAGTTCAAGATCGAGGTCAAGACCTACGAGATCGTCATCACGCGCGTGGTACTGCCCTGCTTCGTCTTTTTCAACCTGTATCAGGTACCGCCTACCGCCTCTGATCTCCTCCTGCTTCCTGCGGCGCTTCTTCTGACAGCGATCCTTTTCGTGCTGTCAGCGCTTCTTGCCAAAGGGCTCTCCCAAGAGCCATCCTTGCGGCAGGCCATCTGCGGCATGGCCTCCTGTCCGAACGTCTGCTACCTTGGCGGTATCCTCACCTACCTCACCTTTTCCCACCTGCCCTTTGCCTCCGCCGGAGAAGCAGCGGAGCTTCCGAAAGCGCTCGCGCTCCTGTCTCTCCTCATGACCCTTTCCCACCTGCTGCTCCGCACGGTCGGACACGCCATTGTGAGTAAGGAGTCCTCTTCCCTCTCGTCTCTCCTGCTTCGCGCGCTTACGACCCCTGTCCTCTACGGCGCGCTTCTTGCCTTTGCTGCTGCGCACTTCGACATCCCGCTGAAAGGCACCTTCCTCTATCCCGTGCTGCACCACTTCACCGGCGCCTTCATGGTTCTGACTGCTGTCACGACCGGCGTCATGATCCGGCGCAGCCACTGCTTCACGGTCAGCAAAGACATCCTCCTTCCCGCACTGGTGAAGCTCCTCGTATCGCCGCTTCTGGCACTGGGGCTTCTCGCCGTTTTCCCTTCGATGGATGACCTTGCAAAAGAGATCCTTCTTCTCTTTGCCGCCATCCCCTGCGCCATGGATTTCTCCATGGCTGACACCACCAACGCACAGAAGTCTATCTTCCAGAGATCCCTGATGACGCAGATGTCACTTTCCATCCTTACCCTCCCCCTTGTGATTTTCCTCTGCCGGCTCTTCTTCCCGGCTTCCATGTAAGGAGGCAGACATGGCTTTCCTGCAAATCATTTCCGATAATATCGTGCCGCTTCTGGTCTTCGTCGCCATCGGCTACCTGCTCGATCTCAGATACCATCTCGATGTCATATCGCTCAATAAGCTCACCTTCTTCATCGTGCTCCCGAGCTTCATCTTCTACAGCATCTACGTCGCAGAGATCGATATGACACTCCTGAACGTCTTTCTGATGGCATTCGTCCAGATGTTCCTCATCGCCCTTGCCGCCTGGTCCTACGGGAAATTCCGCGGGATGCCCGTCGGGAAGATCGAGTGCCTCAAAAACGGCACCATGTTCTCCAATAACGGAAACATCGGCATCGCCCTGATCGCCCTCGTCTTCGGCAATGCCCCCTACGTCATCGATGGAGAGACGCCCTACCTCGCACAAGCGGGCGCCTGTGCCACCATCCTCCTCGTACAGATGAATATGACACTGAATACGCTGGGCCTCTATCAGGCCGGCAAAGGGAAGCTGACACCACGCGATGCGATCTCCGTCATCTTCCACATGCCCGTCATCTACACCCTCGTCGCCGTCTTCACCATCAAATTCTCCGGCTTCGACATGACACAGGTCTTTCTCTGGCCTGTCTTTGAAAACTGTGCCAATGCCCTCGTCTCCATCGTCATGCTTGCCCTCGGCATCCAGATCCATCGGAGTACCATCGTCTTTCGAGACATCGATGCCTGGGCCGGCTGCACGATCCGCCTCGTCATCGCTCCGCTTCTGGCCTACCTTCTCCTTCTGGTCTCTGACCTCGCAGGACTTCATCTGTCCCCTGTCCTGAAGCAGACCATCCTCATCTTGGCCTCTGTCCCCGGCGCCGTCAATTCCGTCCTCTACGCCGTCGAATTTCACAATTTTGAAGACTTCGCCACCGAGCTCGTCATGATGAGCACCTTGCTCTCCTGCATCACCATGACCGGCGTCATCTACCTGGCGCGTGTCCTGTTTCCGATCGTGATCTGAAGAAATGGTCGTGAGCCGGTTGTCTGCGTTTACTGCACGCAAAAAGCACGTCATTTTCAAGAAAGAGAATGACGTGCTTTTTGAATGGCTGCTAAGCGTCAGCGCTTGGATAGGCAGCACGCCTTTCGGCTCCTTCAAACATCGCCCGCCGCATCACCGGAAAAGACTCGACCTCCATTCCTCCTGCCCTCATGCATGAGCTCCCCCTTCGCCCGCATTCTCCGCCTCCATCACGGCTTCCCCTTTACTTTTTCGAGAAAATGCGATATACTATGAAACATCATCTATGGCGGTGTAGCCAAGCGCTAAGGCGTGGGGCCTGCAAGCCCCTTATCCCCGTGTTCAACTCCGGGCACCGCCTCCAACCATCACACTCCTGCACTTGCAGGAGTTCTTTTTTTGCAGAAACGGGCTATCTTTGATCATTTCAAAGATAGCCCGTTTCTGCAGAATGGCCTGCCCTGCGATAGTGAAGCATCGGCATCCGTATAGTCATAGTGGCAGTTGCCCTCCCATTTTCTAACGAAACGCACACGCTCTCAGACCGCATCCCCCGCCTCCTGCTTCTGCCGGCTGCGATGATGTGTATCCTGGTCGATTCCCTTCGGCTTGAAGACCATCAGCATGATCGAACCAGCAACAATTAGCGCGCCGCCCAACCATGATGCAGGCGCCATGATTTCATCCCAAAAAGCCCAGCCAAAAATGACATGAAACAAGATTTCACTATACATCAAAAAAGAAACGACCAGCGAATTGACATGCTGAAACGCCCATGTCATAAACATCTGCGCCGATAAGGCAAAAAGCCCCAGCCCAATAACAAAGAACCAGTCTCTCCCCTGCGGCAAGATCCATGACTCATTCCCGGAAATCGACACCCCGACAAGAATGCTGAAAATCTGAAAATAAAAAACAATTTCTGTATTTGAGCGAAATCCTTTCTCTGCAAGACAGCTGATCACCACGTAAGCAGCTGCAGAAAAAAAGCCGCCGCCGATTCCAAAAAGCGTATACATATTAAATGCATTGAAATTCCAGATCTGCACCACGCAAAGGGTCCCGAGCGCAATGGAAAGCATCCCAGGAATCGCCTGACGGGGAAGTTTTTCTTTCAAAAAAATCGGAGACAGGAGACACATAAAGAAGGCAGCGAGCTGTGAGAGGATTTGTGAATCCCCCAGCGTCAGCCCTTCTATAGACAAAAAATAAAAAAAGAGTGCAATGCTGCCAAAAAGCCCTCGAAGGCATAACATGCACTTATGCTTCCCTGAAAAGAAATGCTCCTTCGTCTGCAGACAGAGGAGAGGAATAAAGAAAAGTCCTACGATCCCGCGAAAGAGCGTCATCTCTCCTGATGGCATCTCCGGCAGCCACTTGGCACAGGCTGACATGAAGGTGAAGGAGAGCGAGGCCAGTATCGTTGTCACGACCCCCATGGTAATGCTGCTGCGTTTTCGTTTCTTCGACCTTAAAGCCATTTTTAACCGTTTGAATGGCTGATATATCACCCTCGGTTGTTCCATCAAATCTGCCTCTTTTCTTTCTGCTTTCTTGATTATAATGTTTGTATGAGAGCTAATTCAATGGACAATTTGTATTTTATGTGCCTTATTGTTCACTTTCTTTCATTTGTATTGGAAGCAAATAAGCAAGACCTGCATGACTTCCCATAAAAAAAGAGGTCATCTTTGACTTCATCAAAGATGACCTCTTTTTATCCCTAGGGAAACACTGATTCAATCGTTGTCAGATTTTACTCTTGAATTTTTATGGATAGCAAGGAATAACCTGACGCGAATAGCGAGCTATTTAAGGAAGGCTATGACGAAGCTATGCATAAAAATTCTTGTAGAATCTGACTCTGCGATTGAATCAGCGTTTCCCTAGTCCTTCGGAACCGGACCATATTTATTTTTCTTACTCTGCCCCGGGAAGAAAGCAAGCAGAATGACCGCCGCCATGAAGATCACCGCGATCGTCCGTGTGGCTGTGAGCTGCGAACCCAGATACTCTCCTCCGAGCTGATTGATAGCAAAGAGGATCGCGAAGAAGATCCAGTAATAGATATGAGAAAGCCCCAGATCTGACATACGCCGCATCGCAAGGCTGATGAGGGAAATGAAGCAGAGCGTCCCCAGGATCAGAAACGTCATGATGTATACATTCGCATCTCCCACAAAAAGCTCAGGCTTGAAGCAGGTGAAGGCGAACATGAAGGCAGCCGGAATGCCGACGGTCAACATCTTGGGGATATAGGATCTGCGGCTGATACGGCCCACGGGATCAAAGAACGTGGAAAACAGACGTCCCAAAGGTCCCTTTGCCTGTTTCTTTTCTTCCGCTTCGACAGCCGCCTGATCAGAAAGCACTTTCGCTGCCTCGCTGTCCATGAGAGCGATCGTGAAGCTCTTGTCGCCCTTCGCCGGGCGTGTCACAAAGATCGAGGTCACGGTATCTGCGAAAATATCCATCGCGCTAGATGCCTGCGCTTCGCCCGCTTCCTTCGTGAGTGCCTCTATCAGCGCCGCTCTCTTCTCCGACGGAAGCTCCGCGTAGATCGCTGCGGTCTTCTTACGGTAAATGCAGACGCCCGTGAGGGAGATCTCTTCCCCGTAGAAGGATGCCTTCTCATCGCCTTCCGAGAGCGAATAGAACGCAATGTTCTTCTCTTCGTCCCGACTCTCCTCGGTGCATGTGAAGTGATTTGCGATCATCCTAAGCGAGTCTCCGAGCCGGAGTGCGCCGATCTTTCTCGTCTTTCTCTTTCTTCCCCCTGTCGCAGCCTTGCCCGCGGTCTCAGAGATATCCGGAATATCAAAATTCATTGCCATAGCCCTCACCTGTTTTCTAAAAATTTTTACTGTACCTATTATACCTTCTTGCCGGCAGGAAAGAAATAAAAAAAGAAGCTGCTCCGGAGAGCAGCCTCTTTTTCATTTTGTATTAGTCCACCAGGGCAATGATGACCTGAGGAGCGTTGTCGCCAAGACGAGCTTCTACCTTGACAATGCGGGTATAGCCGCCATTGCGTTCTGTATAATTCTTAGCGATTTCGTCAAACAGTTTCTTTGTAACAGCTTTATCCATGATGTAAGCTTCAGCCTGACGACGAGCATGCAGATCGCCTCTCTTAGCGAGGGTGATCATCTTGTCTGCGACGTGGCGAAGTTCTTTGGCCTTAGCTTCCGTGGTGGTGATGCGGCCATACTGGAAAAGAGAAGTTACGAGACTGCGCAGCAGAGCCTTGCGAGCACCGCTGATTCTTCTGAGTCTACTACGTGCCATTTCTTTCCTCCTATAAAACTATCAATCCTTGGCGTTTCCATCCTTCAGACCAATTCCGAGGCCTTTGAAGTTTGTCAGTTTTTCTTTAATTTCATCTACCGATTTTTTACCAAGGTTGCGTACACGAGTCAATTCATCTTCTGTCTTATCCATCAGTTCGCCGATGGTATTGATCTCGGCTCTCTTCAGGCAATTAAATGCACGAACGGACAGCTCAAGATCATCGATCGGGAGCTCGCGGATCTTATCGATCTCGCTTCCCTCTACGCTGACATCAGTGTCCTGTGCGTCATCACAAACTGCCGGGACTCTATTGTCCTGTGCGTCTCCGATGTTCAGGAAATTCGTGAAGCAGCTGATCAGGATGTCGGCAGCCGTTGCGACAGCATCGTCTGCATTGACGGATCCATCCGTATCCAGTTCAAGAGTCAGCTTGTCGTAGTCCATTTCATTTCCTACGCGGGTATCGCTGACGTTGTAGTTGCATTTAATGACAGGAGAATAAATGGAGTCGATCGGAATGACGCCGATGACGTCTTCCTCTCTTTTGTTCTTGGTGAAAGGAACATAGCCATGTCCACGATTGATGGTCATTTCCATGCCCAGATGAGCATCGGAATCCAGTGTGCAAATGACGAGATCCTTGTTGAGAACATCAATTTCTGCCGGTAACTTCATGTCGCCAGCATGGAAAATACCTTCTTCAGTGATATCGATACGAACTGTCATCGGGAAGACGGCTTCTTCGTGTGCGATGAAGCGGATCTTCTTCAGGTTCAGAATCATATCGGTTACATCTTCTTTGACGCCGTTGATAGTGGAAAATTCATGAAGCACGCCGTCGATTTTGATAGACGTAATAGCCACACCGTCTAAAGATGAAAGCAACACGCGTCTTAAACTGTTTCCCAGAGTAATGCCATAGCCTCTTTCGAGCGGTTCACACTCGAACTTGCCATGACGCTTATCATCGCTGAGTTCCACAGTTTTAATGGTGAAGCTTGTATTTTCGATCATCCGAAAGTCCTCCTTCTGCGCCTTGCAGCGCCAAAATGATACGCAAAGGGGTAATCCTTATACTCTTCTGCGTTTCGGAGGACGGCAGCCATTGTGCGGAATTGGGGTGACGTCCTTAATGCTGCTGACTTCGATGCCTGCTGCCTGCAGTGCACGAATAGCAGCTTCACGGCCTGCGCCCGGTCCTTTGACGAAAACGTCAGCGGAACGCATTCCCTGATCGATTGCAACCTTAGCA
>ULWM01027960.1_pt1 | contig 18929 bp, 14 predicted proteins | sample 1960331 | NCBI WGS metagenome assembly ULWM01 (sample SAMEA4835812, study PRJEB28245) | human gut metagenome | biome: gut microbiome; material: fecal sample | place: Denmark | collected 2008 | reverse complement strand
AATTCAATCCCGTCGAAGCCTGCTTACAGCTTCTCCGCTTCGTCCGGTTTCTCCGGCGCGGGCGCGAAGAAACCTGCCACCGCGGCGCAGAGCTATTCCGTCGGCGAGACGGTCAAGCACAAAGCATACGGCACGGGCGTGATACTCAGTATGCAGAAAATGGCGAACGATACCATGCTCGAGATAGCCTTTGAAAAAGTCGGCACAAAGAAGATAATGGCGAACTACGCCAAGCTCGAAAAAGTATAATAAAACCCCGGTCGGTGCATTTGATTTTGCACCGACCGGGGTTATTTTATATCCACTGAATGTGAGCCAAAACAAAACAGCCGCAGCAAAAAACTTGCTGCGGCTGACTTTATATGTTTTTTACTCGTTGATTTTTCTGACTGTCTCCATGACATAGTCGCCGAATTCGCTGCAGGTGCAGCCGTCCTCGCGGCCTGTGATTTTGAGCTTCTTGTCCTCGTACATGCAGATGTCGAGCGCTCTCTCGAGCAGATCGGCTTTTTCCTGCTCGCCGATGTGGGAGAGGAGCATCACGCTCGCTCTGAGCATCGAGCAGGGGTCTGCGTACTGTGCTCTGCCCTCGCGAACCATTCTCGGAGCCGAGCCGTGGATAGCCTCGAACATCGCGTAACGCTTGCCGATGTTTGCGCTGCCGGCTGTGCCGACGCCGCCCTGGAACTCGGCAGCCTCGTCGGTGATTATATCGCCGTAGAGGTTCGGGAGAATGAAGACCTTGAAGTCGCGGCGGCGCTTCTCGTCGATGAGCTTCGCCGTGGTGATGTCAATGTACCACTCATCGGTCACGATATCGGGATATTCCTCGCCGACCTTCTTGCAGAGGTTGAGGAACTTGCCGTCCGTGGTCTTGATGACATTTGCCTTTGTGATTATCGAAACGCGGCCCTTGTTGTTGCGGCGCGCGTAGTCATATGCGAGTCTTGCGATTCTGTCGCAGCCCTCGGAGGTCGTCACGACGAAGTCGAGCGCGAGGTCGTCGGTGACATTTACGCCCATCGAGCCGACGGCGTATGCGCCCTCGGTGTTCTCGCGGAAGAAGGTCCAGTCAATGCCCTGCTCGGGAACCTTGACGGGGCGGAGGTTCGCAAACAGATCGAGAGCTTTTCTCATCGCAACGTTTGCACTCTCGATGTTCGGCCACGGATCGCCCGCCTGCGGGGTAGTGGTCGGACCCTTGAGGATAACGTGGCAGCTCTTGAGCTCTTCGAGCACGTCGTCGGGAATAGCCTTGTTCGCCTTGACGCGGTTTTCGATGGTCAGTCCGTCGATGACCTTGAACTCAATCTTGCCCGCCTTTACTTTATCGTCGAGCAGATATTCGAGAACTCTTGCGGATTCCTTGGTGATGACCGGACCGATGCCGTCGCCGCCGCAGACGCCGATGATGATCTTGTCGAGCGACTTGAAGTCGATGAAATCGCCCTGAGCCTTTATTTTGTCCGAACGGTCGCTCTGAGCGCGGATGAGAGCCTCAAATTTTTCGACGGCGTTCTTGACCTGTGCCTCTGTCATGTTTATCTTCCTCTCTTATTTGTGTGATTCTCTTGTGTAGTTTAGCAGACCGCCTGCGAGGATTATGTCCTTCTGTCTGCCGGAGAAGCTGTAGCAGAGCTTGTAGCTTTCGCCCTTTGTCTCATTCTTGAGAACAGCCTCGCCGCCGTTTTCTATCGTCTCTCTTATGCCGTCGAGCGCGAGCTTGTCTCCCTTATCAATGCGGTCATAGTCGGCTGGATCGGCGAAAGTGAACGGCACGATGCCGGCGTTTATGAGGTTCGCCTGATGTATGCGCGCAAAGGATTTTGTTATGACGCTCTTTATGCCGAGATACAGCGGAACGAGCGCCGCGTGCTCTCTCGAGGAGCCCTGGCCGTAGTTGCTGCCGCCGATGATGATTCCCTTCCCTGCCTGCTTGCAGTGCTCGGCAAAGTTCTCGTCGCACTGCTTGAAGCAGAAGTTCGAAAGGAACGGTACGTTCGAGCGGTAGGGGAGAATCTTTGCGCCTGCGGGCATGATGTGGTCGGTCGTGATGTTGTCGCCGACTTTGAGAACAACTTCTGCCTCGATGCTCTCGGGCAGTGCGTCGCCGTTGGGAACGGGCTTGATGTTCGGACCGTAGACTATCTCAAGATTCTTGGCCTCTTCCGGAGAAGCGGGCTTGTCAATAAGATTGTCGTTTATTTCAAAGTGATCGGGCATTGTGATGTGTGGCGCCTCGCCGAGGGTTCTCGGGTCGGTCAGCACGCCTGTGAGAGCGGAAGCCGCGGCGACCTCGGGGCTGACGAGATAAACGCCTGCATCGGCAGTGCCGGAGCGTCCCTCAAAGTTGCGGTTGAAGGTGCGCAAGGAGACAGCGCCGGAGTTCGGGGACTGACCCATGCCGATGCACGGACCGCACGCGCACTCAAGCAGTCTTGCGCCCGCGCCGAGGATATCGGAGAGTGCGCCGTCCTCGGAGAGCATTCTGAGAACCTGCATCGATCCGGGGGAGATAGTGAGGCTGACGCTCGGTGCAACGCGCTTGCCCTTGAGGATAGCCGCCACCTTGAGCATATCGTAGAGCGAGGAGTTCGTGCAGGAGCCTATGCAGACCTGGTCGATCTTTATTTCGCCTATTTCGGAAACTTTCTTTACATTGTCGGGCATATGGGGCATTGCCGCGAGGGGTTCGAGGGTGCTGAGGTCTATGTCGATAACCTCGTCATAGACTGCATCGTCGTCCGCCTTGACCTCGACCCAATCCTGCTCTCTGCCCTGAGCGGCGAGGAAAGCCTTCGTCACTTCGTCGGAGGGGAAAACAGAGGTCGTTGCGCCGAGCTCCGTGCCCATGTTGGTTATAGTTGCGCGTTCGGGGACGGAAAGAGTCTTGACTCCGTCTCCGCCGTATTCGATTATCTTGCCCACGCCGCCCTTGACGGACATGATGCGAAGAACTTCGAGGATTATATCCTTTGCGCTGACCCACGGCGAAAGCGCGCCGTGCAGGTTTATGCGAGTCATCTTGGGCATAGTTATGTAGTATGCGCCGCCGCCCATCGCAACCGCGACGTCGAGTCCGCCCGCGCCGAACGAGAGCATGCCGATGCCGCCGCCGGTCGGGGTGTGGCTGTCCGAGCCGATGAGCGTCTTGCCGGGGATGCCGAAGCGCTCAAGATGCACCTGATGGCAGATGCCGTTGCCGGGGCGTGAAAAAAGCAGTCCTCTCTTTTTCGCGGCGCTCCTGATGAATCTGTGATCGTCCGCGTTTTCAAAGCCGGTCTGCAAAGTGTTGTGGTCAATGTATGCGACCGAAAGCTCGGTCTTTACTCTCTCGACTCCCATGGCCTCGAATTCAAGGTATGCCATGGTGCCTGTGGCGTCCTGAGTGAGAGTCTGATCGATCCTCAGACCGATCTCGCTGCCAACGGTCATGTCGCCGCTGAGCAGGTGGCTTTTTATAAGCTTTTGTGCAATAGTGCTGCCCACGTGTATCCCTCCGTATAAAAATAAAATTACCTTTAAATTTTATTGCAATCCGCGGATTTTGTCAAGGTGCGCCGCGCCAAATATATACCTGTATATATTACATTTTATAGGGGAAATTGATATATGACGATTTTTTATGTTGCCCGAAAGCTTTCTGCGTGGTATAATAAAATGTAATCTGCCGCAGTGCGCTGTGCTATGGCTGAATTATCAAAAGTTATTCGGGCATACTGTTTGTCGGGAGTGAATTCGATGAACAGAAAAAAACACGAAGAACAAAAAGACAGCATATTGGAGCCCGTCGCGCCGACCCCGAGCGTCAGCGAGGAGGACGGAGATTCGTCCGACAGCACGGACAGGGAGCTTCGCCAGATAGTCGAAACAGGCTCGATAACCGTTGACAAGCGCGGGCATTATATCCACTGCCTGACTGTTATCGGTCAGATAGAGGGTCACTATGTCCTGCCGGCGCAGAATAAAACCACAAAATACGAGCATGTTATTCCTCAGCTCGTCGCGATAGAAGAGAGCCGCGATATCGAAGGTTTGCTCATAATTCTCAACACTGTCGGCGGCGATATCGAAGCCGGACTCGCGATAGCGGAGCTTATAGCCGGAATGAAAACGCCGACCGTGTCCCTCGTCCTCGGCGGCGGACATTCGATAGGCGTGCCGCTCGCGGCTTCGAGCGCGTATTCGTTTATCGCACCTAGCGCCACCATGACTGTTCACCCGGTCAGAATGACGGGACTTGTTTTAGGCGTGCCGCAGACTATGTCCTATTTTGAGCAGATGCAGGAGCGTATAGTCAGATTCGTCGCCGATAATTCGCGCATCTCCGCCGACCGCTTCCGTTCGCTTATGCTCGCAACCGGTCAGCTCGTTATGGATGTCGGCACTGTGCTCGACGGCGAGGCGGCGGTCAAAGAGGGGCTTATAGATTCTCTCGGCTCTCTCTCCGATGCCCTCGATAAGCTCTGCGATATGATTGAGGAGCAGAGTGAAAAGAAAGGGGAGAACGAGTGATGCTCTACACAATTGTTTCTCCCGCCGAGATTTTTATGCAGCCGCCCGCAGAGATCTGCGAGCATCAGACCCCGTTTGGCTGCGTGATGTGTTCAAGGACAGAAAAAGGTGAGGTCGTTGAAAGACTTGTGACGACCGATCCGTTTGAATATCTGAAACCGTGTTATTCACCCGGCACTTTATATTCCGCCGGAAAAATGGAAAAGGGGTAATATAATCATGGAAATACTCAAGGCAATACTGCTCGGCTTTCTGCAGGGCGTGACCGAATTCCTGCCCATCTCATCGAGCGGGCATCTCTCGGTCTTTCAGCACTTCTTCGGCAATGTCGGCGGCACAAGCTCGCTTCTGTTCACGGTGCTGTTACATATGGGCACTCTGATAGCCGTGTTCGTTGTTTATTACAAGACCATATGGGGCCTCATCGTTGAATTTTTCAGCACTATAAAAGATATCTTCACCGGCAAGTTCAAGTGGAGCGAGATGAACGAGAACAGGCGTATGCTCTTCATGTTCGTTATCTCCTGCGTGCCTCTGCTGTTCCTGCTCATTCCCGTTGGCGGCGACAGACGCATCATGGATGTTCTCGGCGGTCTTGCCGATGACAATGATATATTGGTCGAGGGAGTCTGCTTCCTCTTCACCGCAGCTCTCCTGCTCGTCGGCTCATGGCGCGCAAAGAAAGTCAAGGCGCGTCCCCAGATAGGCGCGAAATCCGCACTTGCCGTCGGCGTGGCTCAGGCTTTCGCCGCCGGATTCCCCGGCATCTCGCGCTCCGGCTCGACCATCTCGACCGGTATGATTTGCGGCGTTTCAAAAGAGTATATGGTTCGCTATTCGTTTATCCTCGGCATACCGGCTATCCTTGCCGCCAATGTCATGGAGATAAAGGACGCCGTAGCCCTCGGCGAGCAGATAGATATCCTGCCCGTTATTATAGGCGTTGTCACCGCCGCCATCGTCGGCTTTGCCGCGATAAAGGCTCTCGAGTGGCTCGTCAAGATTGATAAGTTCAAAATTTTCGGTTACTACTGCCTTGTCCTCGGCGTTGTTGTTATCATCGCCGGCATAGTTGAAAAGATCAGATAAGTTCGTTCAAATTTCTAAGGAGGGCCTTAATGGCTGCGAAAAAGACTGCGGCAAAGTCAACGGCCGCTAAGAAGAAAAAAACAACAACTACAACGCCCAAAAAAGCCCCGGCTTCAAAGCCTGTGGCTGCAAAAGAGCCTGTCGAGCAGACTCCCGAGCAGCAGTCCTCGCGCCGCCAGAAAGCGGCTATTGCGCTCATGGCAGTCGCGGCTCTGCTCATAGCCATGGCGTTTATCGAGGGCGAGAGCGCGTGGCGCGCCGTGCATAATTTTATGTTCGGCGTGTTCGGCACGTGTACATATATCTGGCCCGTCATGCTCATCTACGTCTCGGTCATGCTCGCCATGAACAAGACGTTCGGCTCGATATCGTCGAATCTTATCGGCGTCGGGATATCAATATTGCTGCTGTGCTCGGCGATACATATTTTCTCGAACCCGTCGGAATACTTTTCGCTCATGACCCTCGGCGATCAGATAAAGACCGCGTGGAGGGATTATGACACATTCCCGAGTGCGGGCGCGCTCGGTGCGCTCGTCGGCGGACTGCTTGCCAAAATGGCGGGCAAGGTCGGCGCGGCGATAATAAATATTATCCTGCTGATAGTCAGCATAATGTTCCTCACGGGACTTACCCTGTCCCGCCTCGGTACATCTATCGCCAAGCCCATAAAGCGCATGAGCGAGGATACCAACGAACGCCTTGAGCGCGGAGCGCAGCGCGTCAGAGATGAGCAGGAGAGAGCGCCGTCGAGAGACAAGCGCAGGGAGAAAAAAGCGGAGGAGCCTTATGCCAGCCCCCGCCCGTTCCCCGTGCCGCCTCTGCCGACTGATACGCCTGCAGCTGCTGCAAAGAGCCGCAAAAAATCCGCCGCCGATGAAGGTCCCGAGCCCACCGTGTTCCCGCGCAAGCCGGTTCAGACCGATGTCGGCATCGATGATATAGTCAACCGCGTCAACGCTGCGTCGGCGACCGCGAAGATAGCCGAGGGCGTGTCAAAGGCCGCCGCCGTTGTGGACGGCAGACCCGCCTGCGTGCCGCCTCTGCCGACCGAGAGCGCGAAAGACGAGCTTGAAATGCTCGATATAAGCAAGAAGCCCGCCGAGCCCGAAAAGCCGAAGAGGAAAGAGCCGGATCTCCCGCCCGTCAAAGAGCCCGATCCCGTGCCCGACGTGCCGGATGAGGACGAGGAAGAGCCTGTTATCGAGAGTCAGCCGACTTATCGCAAGCCGCCGATAACCTGCCTCAAAGAGCCCATCCATGACGGCAACGATAACTTCTCCGATGAGCTCAAATCCAACGCGCAGAAGCTGCTCGACACGCTCGAAAGCTTCAATGTCCACGCAAAGATAACTGAGATAAGCCGCGGCCCGTCCGTCACAAGATATGAGCTTCAGCCGGACGCGGGCGTCAGAATAAATAAAATAACCAACCTTGCGGATGATATCGCCTTGCGCCTTGCCGCGTCGGGAATAAGAATCGAAGCGCCTATTCCGAACAAGGCGGCGATAGGCATCGAGGTGCCCAACAAGCTGCGTTCGATGGTCTATATGCGCGAGATAATCGAAACCCCGCAGTTCAAGAACGCTCAGAGCAAGCTCAATGTTGTCCTCGGCAAGGATATTGCGGGCAACGCCGTCTGCGCAGACCTTGCGAAGATGCCGCATCTGCTCATAGCGGGTACTACGGGTTCTGGTAAATCCGTGTGCCTGAACACAATGATAGTCAGCATTCTCTATAACGCGACCCCCGACGAAGTGAAGCTTCTTATGATCGACCCCAAGCAGGTCGAGTTCACGGTCTATAACGGCATCGCGCATCTCGCCGTGCCCGTCGTGTCCGATCCGCGCAAGGCTTCGGGCGCTCTCACATGGGCGGTCAACGAGATGGAGAACAGATATAAGATACTCTCCGAGAAGAATGTCCGCGATATAAGAGGATATAACAAATTAGCCGAGCGCGACAAGTCACTGCGCCCGATGCATCAGATAGTCATTTTCATCGATGAGCTTGCCGATCTTATGATGGTCGCGCCCAATGAAGTCGAGGATGCGATATGCCGCCTCGCTCAGAAAGCGCGTGCCGCAGGTATGCACCTTGTCATAGCGACTCAGCGCCCCTCCGTCGATGTTATCACAGGTATTATCAAAGCGAATATCCCCAGCAGAATTGCGCTCTCTGTTTCTTCGTCGGTCGATTCGAGAACGATACTCGATATGTCCGGCGCGGAGAAGCTTATCGGCAACGGCGATATGCTCTTCAGCCCCATCGGCGCAAACAAGCCGACCCGTATCCAGGGCTGCTTCATCTCCGACGAAGAGGTCGAGGATGTTGCCGACTTCATCAAGCACAACGCCGAGGCGGAGTACGATGAGGGCATTATGGACGAGATAAACAGGCAGGCGGCAATAGCCGGTTCGACTAAGAAGAACAGTGCCGCAGGCGGCGATGACGGCGAAGAGCCGGGCGATGAGATGTTTCCGAACGCCGTCGAGGTCGTGCTCGATGCCAAAATGGCTTCAACAACTCTTCTCCAGCGCAAATTGAAGCTCGGTTATGCCCGCGCCGCAAGGCTCATGGACGAACTCGAGAGCAAGGGCATTATCGGACCGTTCGAGGGCAGCAAGCCCCGCCAGGTGCTTATAACCAAACAGCAGTGGATGGAAAAATGCGCCCTGTCGGATGCTCCCGCAGATGACGAGACCTGATCGGAGGAAATATGGCAAATCAGAGAAAAAGCGGTTCCACCGCACAGAACAAGCGCACGAAGATAATCGTCACCGCAGTCGTGATAGCCGTCGCGCTGCTGATAACCTTCGCGCCCTATATGAATCTCCCGTTCGATATCCCCACATGGGGCGAGCTGCTCTCGGACGATGAGCAGACGATACAGAGCGGCGACGCACTCAGCCAGCCGTTCACCGTCCATGTTATAGATGTCGGTCAGGGCGACAGCATCTTAGTCAAGAGCGGCGACCATGCCATGCTTATAGATGCAGGCGAGCGCGGCAACGACCAGACGATACTTGATTATCTCAAGGCAAACTCCGTCGAAAAGCTTGATTACATAGTCGCCACCCACCCTCATTCCGACCATATCGGCAGTATGCCCAAGGTTATCGAGGGGATAGAGGTCGACAATGTTATTATGCCGAAGCTTCCGAAGTCCATGGTTTCCACGACCTCGATTTATCAAAAGCTGATAAAAGCGGTCAAGGCCTCCGGCGCCAAGGTGATATCCGCCAAGACGGGCGATACCTATACCCTCGGCGATGCAAAGATAACTATAGTCGGACCCGTCGGCACGCCTGAGGATCTAAACAACGCCTCCGTTGTGATGAAGGTTGTCTACGGCAAGAATTCGTTCCTCTTCACGGGCGATGCCGAGGAGAAGAGCGAGAAACAGATACTTGCAAACGGCGCGGATATCAAAGCCGATGTTCTGAAGCTCGGTCACCACGGCAGCAGTACATCGACGAGCGAGGAGTTCCTCAAGGTCGTGTCTCCGTCGCTCGCGCTCATCTCCTGCGGCAAGGATAACGACTACGGTCATCCGCACAAGGAGACTATAGAAAAGCTTGAGAAATATAATATCCCGTATGAGCGCACGGATATAAAAGGCACGATAGTTGTCGGCTCGGACGGTGAGCATCTTTCAACGGCTTTCCCGGATAACAAGACCGCTGAGAAGTAAAAAAGGAGGCGGAATAATGGAATATTACGCCATCGACCGTATCGAAGGAAACTACGCAGTCTGCGAAAAAGACGGCGAAACAATGGTCAATATCAGCCGCGCTCTGCTCCCCGACGGAGCGGGTGAGGGCAGTGTCCTGCGCCGCCTGCCGGACGGTTCGTTTGTGCTCGACCGCGAGGAAGAAGAACGCCGCCGCAAAGCAGCTCTCGAACTCATGGACGGTCTGTTTGATGAATAATTTCCCCATCGATTTTTGGCGGGGTGCTTATAGAATATAAAAACGATCTATGGCTCATAGGTCGTTTTTTGTTTCTGTAAGGTGTATAAAAGTGCGTCGCTTATCAATTCGGCAAACTTGGATTTATCTATCACTTGAGTCACTTGCTTTTACTTTGCTACAGCTCAAGTGATAGACAAATCCCAATTTGTCAATCTGTTCTATGTATGCTCAGCGTTATATCAATGTTTTTTATCATGATATCATCCTTCGAAAAATTTTTTCTGCCGTGCAGTAAAATCTCAAATTCGCGCGTTTTATATTTTGCACGTTTTGTGTAAACAGCCAAAAATAAAGAAACAATAAAATTGTGGGATTGGTATAGCTTTTTGACACGAAAAGTGATACAATATGCCGTATACTGTTGAAAGTGAGCTGCTTTATGGAAAAGAAAGAAAAAAGAACATTTAAACAGTTTTTTATGGACAACAACAAGCGCAATCTTAAAATCACGATTACCGTTGTCTGCGTGGTGCTCGCCCTTGCTATAATCGGCGGCGGCATCTATATCGGCAATAAGCTCGGACTTATTACCATCGATCACGGCGGAAACGGCGATCCCGAGGGCACCTTTGCGCCCGAGGAGCAGTTTGATGCAATGTACGATGTCAGCGACGCTTCGAGCATCGACAGCCTCATAACTGCGTGGGCGAAGAACGGCGGCGCGAAGTATTCGAGCAAGAATATAATCAATGTTCTGCTCCTCGGCGTTGACAGCGAGACCGGCAAGGCAGAGGGCGGACGTTCGGATGCCATCATCCTGCTCTCGCTCAACAAAAAGACCAAGACGATAACGCTCGTGTCCTTCCTCAGAGATTGCTATACCTATATGAACATCAACGGCTCCGAGCGCTGCTGCAAGACTAACCATGCCTATTTCTGGGGCGGTCCCGCGGCACTTATCGAGACGCTTGAGAATAACTACAAGATTGAGATCGATCATTATATCAGCGTCGATTTCAAGAGCTTCCCGAAGCTTATTGACTCTCTCGGCGGCGTGTCCGTTCCGATTGAGCCCTATGAGGCGGATTATATCAACCGCACCACAACGAAGATAAAGAAGATAACCTCCGGCGATTCCGTCAAGCTCAGCGGCAGACAGGCTCTGGTCTATAGCCGTATCCGCCATGTCGACAACGAAGGCGATGTCGGCAGAACTGCGAGACAGCGTACCGTTATCATGGCTCTCATCAAGAGCGCGCAGAACGCCTCTGCGGGTCAGCTCAACAACGCGCTCGATATCGTCCTTCCCAATGTCGTGACGAACTACAAGCGCAGTGAGATTCTCTCTCTCATGACCCAGGCGCTCTCTCAGGGCTGGATGAACTACGAGATAAAGCAGATAGTCATGCCGACCGAGGGCAACTACACTTCCGCTCAGCTCTATACCTACTACGGCAAGATAATCAACCAGCGCCTTTCGGTCTGGGTCGTCGATTATCCCGTCGTTGCGCGTGAGCTCCAGCTCGCTCTCTACGGCGACACGAATATAAAGATCGGCGATAACCATGTCTCCGCTGTCGATCTGCTGAAAAAGGGCGCAGTCCCGAGCAGCAACAACAGCGGCTCCGGCTCATATTCTGCGTCGACCCGTCCGCACACCGATGTCGGTACTGTGGCGGAGAGCGAAGAGCCTGTAACTCATGAGCATACTTCCGAGGCGGTGAGCGAGCTCACCGAGGCAGAGAGCACGACCCGCCGCTTCCCGTTCACTCTTCCCGATTTCGGCTCAACTTCGCCGGCGGAAGACGAAGATGCAGCATAAAATTACCGCTCCGGATATATTCCGGGGCGGCTTTTCGTATATGATTGAAAAATTATGATTGATGATATATAATTGTCAAAGAAACAAACGGACGGTGATATTATGAGCAAAGTTTGTCATATAGTCGGCGGCGGCGACTTCTTCGGAATCCGCCCGACAGGGGAGGGCGATTTCATCATCGCTGCCGATAAAGGTCTGCTGTATCTTCAGAATCTCGGCATAACTCCGAATTTGGTCATAGGAGATTTCGATTCCCTCGGACACACTCCGAACGGGCGGAATATTATCGTCCTGCCCTGCGAAAAGAACGATACCGATATGGGCGCGGCGGTCGCAGAGGGCGTGATGCGCGGATATAAAAATTTCATTCTCTACGGCGCATCGGGCGGCAGAGCCGACCATACTCTTGCGAATATCCAGCTCATCTCGTCGCTGTCGAGGCGCGGAATGACTGCGATTATCGACGCGCGCGAAACTTCGTTCACTTCGATAACAAACGGCAGAATTATTTTTGACGAGAACGCAAAGGGCATGATCTCCGTGTTCTCCCATTCGGATATCTCATCGGGTGTCACTATAAGCGGGCTCAAATATGAGCTCAAAAACGGCACTTTGAAGAACACATACGCCCTCGGCGTCAGCAATGAATTTGTCGGCAAAAGAAGCGAAATATCAGTCGCTCATGGAACGCTGACGGTCGTTTATCCGAGCAGCGCAGAGCCCTCTTTTTTCAGATTTTGAGCCGCGCGAAAAGATGTTTTTGAACCAAATAATATCCTGCGCCGAGATGCTGCCCGTGAGCATCAGCAGAAGAATATACACCGCCGCGTTGACAGTTATTATGATTGTCAGCGCGGCTTTTCCGCTGCCCTGCGCCGAGGAGAGCAGCAGCCCCGCGAGAAACGAAGCCGTCACGCAGACGGCGGGCTTTATTATCGAATCCATGATATTTATTTCGAGCGTGCAAACTTTTGAAAGCCTGTGTATGCTCAGCGAAAAGTTTACTATCTCGCTGATAAAAAGTATCGCGACATAGCCCTTTACGGAATATTTCGGGATGAGTATCAGCACGAGCACGACGCACATCGCGGAGTCGATTATATTATATCTCATTGAATATACCTGCTGGTCGAGCCCTTTGAGTATTCCGTCAACTGTCGTGTCTGTGTACATTATCGGCAGAAGCGGCGCGAGCACGCGCAGATATTCCGCGCATTGCCCGTCCCCGTAGATGCACTGCGACAGCCCGTCGGAAAAAATGAACATTATTCCCGCCGTGCCCATCGAAAACAGCACGGTTATTTTTATTGCCCGCGCCGCCATGCTGTCTATCCTGTTTCTGTTGCTACGCGCCGCACATTCGGCAAATTCAGGCACGAGCATGCTCGCGAGAGCTGTCATTATGGCGGCGGGGTAGAGGATAACCGGCAGAGCCATGCCGTGAATGACTCCGTAGAGCGTCATCGCGCCGCCCGCGCTCTGCCCCGATTTGCGAAAGCCCACGGGAATCAGCAGGTGTTCTATCGTCAGCAGCACCGAGCGCGCGCACGATCCGGCGGCGTCCGGGAGCGCAATGCGCAGCAGAGCACGAAGCCCGTCGGGCGTTTTTTCTTTCGGCTTTTGGTGCTTCGTTGACTTGTAGAGCAAAAAGGCGCATAGCAGCGAGCTTATCTGCGATATCGTTATGCCGAGCGCCACCGCGTCGCAGGCATATTCTGCGCCCTTTGCCGCCCAGAATCGAAGCATCATAACAGAGACCGCTATTTTTACTGCCTGCTCGAATATCTGCACCGCCGCATATTTGAGCACTGTGCGCCGCGCCGTGAAATATCCGCTGAACGCGCAGCCGACCGATGCCGCGGGGAGGCTCAGCGCGAGTATGCGAAGCGACGACGCCGTGCGTATGTCGCCGAGCCACAGCTTTGCTATCAGCTCCGCGCCGAACCATACGGCGGCGAGCATCATGCACCCGACCGTCAGCCCGTAGAGCGCGCACCGCCGCATTATCCATGCGCCCTGACCGGCATTTTTCCCGGAATCTTCGACCGTGAGCCGCGTCGATGCGAGCGGCAGACCCGCAAACGAAAATGTAAGCGCCATCGCGTATACATCCGTGACGAGCGAAAAAAGCCCTATTCCCGCCGCGCCCAGCCGACCGGTCAGATATACATTGAACGCAACGCCGACCGTGCGCATGAGAAACGATGTCGCGGCGAGCGTCAGCGTGTTTATGAGAAGCCGTTTCGTGTTCTTCATTTTTGCCTCCGGAGAAGTCAAAAAGCGTTAAATCTCTTGACAAAAACGCTTCTGAATGTGATAATATAGAGTAATTCATCGGAAAAGAGGGAACGGTTTGAAAAAGTTAAAAGCCGCCGCGGCGGTACTGCTTGCGGCAGTCATGATAATGGCAGTATCCGTTACGGCTTTTGCAAAAACGCAGACCCCGTTTGATAACAGTGAATTTTTTGAGTACGGCGATTACAGCGTGCATTACCGCGTCTTTGAAGCGAAAGGAGACTTTCGCGGCAGGATAATGATGCTCCACGGCTTCGGCTGCTCGACTTATTCGTGGGAGCCGATGGCGAAGCTCATGAGCGAGAACGGTTATGAGTGTGTGCTTGCCGATCTTCCCGGCTTCGGTTATACGACTCGTGAGACTGCCGATGTCAGACATGTCGACCGTGAAGAACTGATTGAGAAGCTCATGCTCTCAATTGCGCCGATGGATGAGTGGATTTTGGCAGGGCATTCAATGGGCGGCGGAGTCGCTATGAACATAGCCTGCGAGACTCCGGAGCTCAAAGCTCTTATGCTCTATTGTCCCGCACCCGTCAGCAAGACTCCGTCGTTTATGGAGAGCATGATGAACAATGCCTTTATGGGCAAATTCATGTCGGCTTTTCTCAAATACGGCACGAAAGTGACTCCGCTTATGCGTGTAGTCCTGCTCGCGGCTTTTGTTGATTGGGATTTTTCAATGAACTATGATGTCTCCGCCGTGGCGGATCCTCTCGCTGTCGACTATACCGGCGAGAGCATGATAAGCATGATGTTCAACGCGCGCCCGACCGACCTCGAATCCGTGTCAAAAATAGATATGCCGGTGCTCCTCGTCCAGGCGCAGTATGATCTCGTTCTGATGCCGTGGATGAAGATTCAGGTCAATTCCGCTCTCGCGGATGCCGAGACATATGAAGTCAAAAAAGGCGGACATATGTGCAACGAGAACCGTGCCGATGAGCTTGCGGGCGTAACGCTCGGATTCCTCGGCTCAAACGGACTTTAATTTTTGTAAAACCAACGCTGCTCCTCCGGCGCGGAGCAATCAGCGTTCATGTAAAATCTATTCGCCGGAGAAATGGATTATGTTATGGCAAAGGAACTCGCAAAACAGTATGATCCGAAGGAAGTGGAGGACAGAACCTATAAATTCTGGCTCGACGGCAATTTCTTCCACGCCGTACCCGACCCGGAGAAGAAACCCTATACTATAGTTATTCCCCCTCCGAACATCACGGGTCAGCTCCATATGGGTCATGCTCTTGACAATACTCTTCAGGATATACTTATCCGCTACCACCGCATGCAGGGCTATGATACCCTCTGGCTGCCCGGCACCGACCACGCTTCTATCGCCACCGAGGCGAAGATAGTCGAGGCTATGGCAAAGGAAGGGCTTACAAAGGACGATGTCGGCCGTGAAGGCTTCCTCAAGCGCGCATGGGCGTGGAAAGAGAAGTTCGGCGGCAGAATAATCGAACAGCTCAAGAAAATGGGCTCGTCCTGCGACTGGGAGCGCGAGCGCTTCACCCTCGACGAGGGCTGCAACGAGGCTGTCAATGAGGTTTTCTGCAACCTCTATGAAAAGGGACTCATTTACAGGGGCGAGAGAATAATCAACTGGTGCCCCCATTGCCTGACTTCGATTTCCGACGCCGAGGTCGAATATGAGGATCAGGCGGGTCACTTCTGGCATCTTCGCTATCCTTTCAAGGACGGAAGCGGCTATCTTGAGCTTGCAACGACCCGACCCGAGACCCTGCTCGGCGATACCGCTGTTGCCGTCAACCCCAATGATGAAAGATATAAGGATATCGTCGGCAAGACGCTCATCTTGCCCATAGTCCACCGCGAGATACCCGTTGTCGCCGATGATTATGTCGAGATAGACTTCGGAACCGGTGTCGTTAAGATAACTCCCGCGCATGACCCGAACGACTTCGAGGTCGGTCTGCGCCATAACCTGCCCGTTATCAATGTCCTGACCGATGACGCAAAGATAGTCGACGACTATCCGAGGTACGCCGGTATGGACAGATACGAGGCGAGAAAAGCTATCGTCAAGGATCTTGAAGCTGAGGGCGCTCTCGTCAAGGTCGAGGATTATAACCACAATGTCGGCACCTGCTACCGCTGCTCGACTACCGTTGAGCCCCGCGTTTCAAAGCAGTGGTTTGTCAGCATGAAGCCCCTCGCGGGTCCCGCTATCGACGCTGTTAAAAACGGCGAGACAAAGTTTGTCCCGAAGCGCTTTGAAAAGGTCTATTTCCATTGGCTTGAGAATATCCGCGACTGGTGCATATCCCGTCAGCTCTGGTGGGGTCATCGTATCCCCGCGTGGTATTGCGACGACTGCGGCGAGATAACCGTTGCAAGAACCGCCCCCGACAAGTGCTCGAAGTGCGGCAGCACCCATATCCATCAGGATCCCGATACGCTTGATACATGGTTCTCCTCGGCTCTCTGGCCGTTCTCGACCCTCGGCTGGCCGAATACCGACAGCGAGGATTTCAAGCGTTATTATCCCACCAACACCCTTGTCACAGGTTACGATATAATCCCGTTCTGGGTCATGAGAATGATGTTCTCCGGCATCGAGCAGACCGGTCAGGTTCCGTTCGATACCGTCCTCATCCACGGACTCGTCCGCGATGAGCTGGGCAGAAAGATGTCGAAGTCGCTCGGCAACGGCATCGATCCGCTCGAGGTCATTGACAAATACGGCGCAGACGCCCTGCGCTTCACCCTTGCCAACGGCAACAGCCCCGGAAACGACATGAGATATTCCGACAAAAAGGTCGAAGCGAGCCGCAACTTTGCAAACAAGCTCTGGAACGCCGCACGTTTTATCCTCATGAACCTCGACGGCTCCGAAGAAGCGGGTCTGCCCGATGAGCTTGCGCTCGAGGATAAGTGGGTGCTCAGCCTCTATAACGACCTCGTCAAAGAGGTTACGGACAATCTCGAGAGATTCGAGCTCGGCATCGCCGTTCAGAAGCTCTATGATTTCATCTGGGATGTTTTCTGCGACTGGTATATCGAGCTTGCGAAGATTCGCCTGCAAAAGGGCGGCGAGCCCGCACAGTGCGCAAAGCGCGTGCTCATATATGTCATGTCCAATGTTTTGAAGCTTCTCCATCCGTTTATGCCGTTCGTGACCGAGGAGATCTGGCAGTCCCTGCCGCATGAGGGCGCGAGCATAATGGTCTCCGATTGGCCGCAGTATTCCGACGCTCTGAACTTCAGCGCAGAGGAAGAGCAGATGAACATGATCATGGACGCGGTCAGGGCGATAAGAAACCGCCGCGCCGAGATGAATGTTCCCCATTCCAAGAAGGCTAAAATATATATCAGCACCTCCCATGTCGACACCTTCAAGCTCTCCGGCGAGTTCATGCAGAAGCTCGCGGGCGCGTCCGAGGTCGAGGTTGAGGACGGCATCGAGATAGACGGCGCAGTCTGCATCGTCACCGACGCCGCAAAGATATATATCCCCATGGGCGACCTCGTTGACTTCGAAGCCGAGCGCGCAAGACTCAACAAAGAGCTCGCCTCCGCTCAGAAGCAGCTCGACGGCATCAACGCGAAGCTCTCCAACGAGAACTTCGTCTCCAAGGCTCCCGCGCCGGTCGTTGAGGCTCAGCGCGAAGCGGCGAGAAAGCTGAACGAGAAGATAGCAATGCTCAACGACAGCCTCTCTAAGATCGCCAATGCGTAATTTCGCGTGATACTGCGTTGTGAGAACCATGCGAATTCGGCGTTTATTGCGCTTGTGCATATTCTCTCATAAAAACTAACCTGCAAAGGACGGGCATGTCCCGTCCTTTGATGCTTTACGGAGGAAAACGGATGACACCAACCGAAGCAATCGAATATATCCATTCGCGCCTGACCTTTGGCATACACCCCGGCATGGAGCGTATCAGGGCGCTCTGCGCCGCGCTCGGCAACCCGCAGGATGAGCTTCGCTTCATCCATGTCGCCGGGACGAACGGCAAGGGCTCGACGAGCACCATGATATCCTGTATGCTCTCTGCCGCCGGGTACAGAACCGGGCTGTTCACTTCGCCCTATGTCATCGATTTCCGCGAGCGCATGCAAATTGACGGCGAAATGATTCCGCCGGAGGAGCTCGCCTCGACCGTTGAGCGCGTCAAATTAGCGTGCGACGAACTCGATAAGCGCGGAATTGTCGCGACTGAGTTCGAGACCCTGACCGCCGCCGCGTTTCTCTGGTACAAAGAGCGCGAATGTGATGTTGTCGTGCTCGAAGTCGGGCTCGGCGGGCTGCTCGATTCAACGAATATTATAAAAACTCCGCTCGTCTCCGTCATAACCTCGATTTCCATGGATCACACCGCGATACTCGGCAATACAATAGCTGAAATAGCCGCGCAGAAGTGCGGAATAATCAAGCCGCGCGGCGTAACGGTCATGTATCCTGAGCAGTCTGCTGATGCACGCCGTGTTATAGAAGGAACCGCTCGGCGCGAGAAAAATAGGCTCGCAGTGCCGGATATGACCGCCTGCCGCGTTGTTGACGAGACGATACGCGGCACAGATATAGTCTACGGCTCGCTGAATCTCCGCATACCGTTCGCGGGCGACCATATGATAAAAAATGCGCTGACAGCCGTCACAGCCGTTCGCGAGTGCGGCTTGAATGTAAGCGACGAAGCGATAGAGCAGGGAATGAAAAAAGCCGTGATGCCCGCACGAATGGAGCTTATCGGCGATAAAATTATTCTTGACGGCGGCCATAACGAGGGCTGCGCCTCGGCGCTTAAAGCATTTCTGGAACGCTTCACAAGCGGCAGACGCGTTGCCGTGTGCGCGCTCATGGGCGACAAGGACTGCGACACATATCTGCGCCTGACCGCGCCGCTGTTTGAAAAAATATATCTGACAGCTCCGGACAATCCGCGCAGCATGAACCCCGAAGCCCTGGGCAAGCTTGCCAATAAATATTGCGCCGACTGCACGCCTGTGTCCGACCCGACAGAAGCTTGCCGCATGGCGATAAATGACATAAAGCAAAACGGCGGAACGCTCGTTACTTGCGGTTCGTTCTATCTCGCAGGCGAGGTTCGCGGTTATCTTTTGGAAAATAAAAATATTTAACCCGCCGCATTTCGGCAGGATTTTCAAACGGGATGGATTATTATCTTTGATGATAATAGTCCGTCCTGTTTTTTATTTTGTACAAGCCGTATCCGATTTTTGATCATATCAAAATGACTCTCCACACAGAGTCGACCAACGGCGGCACAGATTTTTCATAAGATTTGCTGCAATTAAAAATTGTGCAC
>ULWM01053774.1_pt1 | contig 19592 bp, 15 predicted proteins | sample 1960331 | NCBI WGS metagenome assembly ULWM01 (sample SAMEA4835812, study PRJEB28245) | human gut metagenome | biome: gut microbiome; material: fecal sample | place: Denmark | collected 2008 | reverse complement strand
TTCGCCGCTTTGCGGCTTTCCATTTGCTCATGTCGCGGCTCTCGCCGCATGAATTTATAAAAACATGTGGCGGCATATAAATATGCCCCACATGTTTTATATAAATTCGCACGGCTCTGAACATACGTCACATCGACAATATTCTACTAACGCTGTATTCGTAGTCGTCAATATCCTTTTGCATAGCGAGTGCTTCATCGATGTCAAAATCTACGAATTTACCGCCCTGATGACCGACAACTCTGTTTGTCTTTCCTTCGCAGAGAATGTCTGCTGCATAAGCACCCATGATAGATGCATAGAAACGATCCTTACAGGTCGGATTACCGCCACGCTGCATGTAACCTAAGATCGTTGCTCTTGTCTCGATACCGGTTGCGGCTTCGATCCGTCTTGCCATGGATGTGGAGTGTCCGATGCCTTCCGCATTGATGATAATGTGATGCGTTTTACCATGCTTACGGTTGTTAATGATATTGTTGATGATATTCTGCTCGTTATAATCGTATTTTTCAGGCAGCAGAATATCCTCCGCGCCATTGGCAACACCGCACCAGAGTGCGATATAACCGGCGTTTCTACCCATAACCTCAATGATACTGCAACGCTCGTGAGAAGAGGAAGTATCTCTTACCTTATCGATCGCTTCCATTGCTGTGTTGATCGCTGTATCAAATCCGATCGTATAATCCGTACATGCAATATCCAGATCGATTGTTCCAGGCAGACCGATCGTATTGATGCCCTGTTTGGAAAGAGCCTGCGCACCGCGGTAAGAACCGTCACCACCGATCACGACAATACCATCAATTCCATGCTTACGACAGATCTCCGCACCCTTCTGCTGTCCTTCCGGAGTCCGGAACTCCGTACATCTGGCTGTTCCAAGTATTGTTCCACCCCGCTGGATCGTATCGGATACGTCCTTTTTCTGCATATCTATAATTTCTTCATTTAACAGTCCCTGATAGCCTTTTTTGATGCCCTTGACATTGACACCGTTGGCAATCGCCTTACGGACCACCGCACGGATAGCTGCATTCATGCCCGGTGCATCGCCACCGCTTGTCAGAACACCAATTGTTTTGATTTCATTTGCCACTTGCTTATCCTCCTGTCTGTTTTGCACTATTATTGTATTATTTTTTTGTTACTATTGCAATATTTCTGTTATAAAACCTTTATATTGTCTTTTCCGAACGCTGCACTTAATCTTTCAAGAAGTGTTTCTTCTATATGAATGTTCTGGTTCGGCGGCAGAAGTTTCTGCACGCGCTCCTTCTTACAAACGATCAGGACAGAGTCCTTCCCTTCCGATCCTTTTAAAAGCTCTGTCAGTTGATCCGCCTGCTTCAGATAGCTGTCTTTATCCGCAAAACCGATCGCCAACCGGCGCGGCATTTCATCAAACCTGCTGATCACGGAACCGATCAGCTTGCCATCCTTTTCATCCTCCAGTTGTACACGCCCCTGTACAAAAATCTTTCCGTCCACCTCCAGACGGCTCTGATTTCTCTCATAATCCCGTGGAAAAATGACCACCTCAATGCTGCCATACAGATCTTCGATCGTCAAAAACGCCATGATCTTATTATTCTTTGTATATTTGATCTTTTTATCCGTTAAGATACCACCGATCACAACCTCTTTTCCGTCAGTTACCTTTGGCTCACCAGTCTCTTCATCCCTGTAAAAATCAGACGTTTTTGCTGTGATCCTGCGTTCCAGAAACGTTTTATACTCTTCCAGCGGATGCCCACTGATATAAAAACCGACCACTTCTTTTTCATACGCCAGAAGCTCCTGCCTGTCAAATTCTCCCACGTCCGGAAGCGGCGTGTGGAAATCGCTTTTCTCTTCCTCTCCAACCAGATCAAACAGACTCATCTGTCCGACAAGATTATTCTTTTTATCCTTTACAAGCCGGTCTACCAGTCCGGCATATACAAACATCTTCTGTTTTCTGGTGCCCGGCAGGGAATCAAACGCACCTGCCTTGATCAGATTTTCGATCACGCGCTTATTGATGTCAAGCTCACTCGTTCTTGTGATAAAATCTTCCAACGTTTTATAGTTACCGTTTGCTGCCCGCTCCGCAACAATGCCTTCGATAACCGGTCTGCCCACGCTCTTTAATGCAGTCAGGGCAAAACGGATCTTGCCATCCTGCACAGAGAAGCCTGCCAGACTGTAATTCACATCCGGTGGCAGTATTTCGATCCCCATGCTTCTGCAGCTCATGATATATTCCGTTACCTTTGCTGAGTTGTCTATAACTGACGTCATAAGCGCTGCCATAAATTCCAGCGGATAATAATATTTCAAAAAGGCTGTCTGGTAAGAAACAACCGCATAGCACGCTGCATGCGACTTGTTAAACGCATACTTGGCAAAATCCATCATTTCTTCATAAATGTGATCTGCCACCGCTTCACTGATCCCGCGGCTGATACAGCCCGGAACGCCTTCCTCCGGGTTACCGTATACAAAGTTAGCCTTTTCTTTCTCCATGACTGCCTGTTTTTTCTTACTCATGGCACGTCTGACCAGATCGCTTCGTCCCAGCGTATATCCACCAAGCTCCCGCACGATCTGCATAACCTGCTCCTGATAGACGATACAGCCGTAGGTCGGCGACAGGATAGGCTCTAAGAGTGGTGTTTCATACGTAATGGATTCCGGATTGTTTTTACCCTTGATATAACGCGGGATAAAATCCATCGGTCCCGGACGATACAGCGAAATACCGGCAATGATATCTTCCAGACTCTGCGGCCGGAGCTCCTTCATGAAGTTCTTCATTCCCCCGCTTTCCAGCTGGAACACGCCATCCGTCTTTCCCGTTCCGATAAAATCAAGCACCTTGGGATCATTGTAGTCAATGTTACCCATGGATAACTCTTTTCCCGTATCCTGTCTGACAAGATCAACTGCATCTTTGATGACCGTCAGTGTCCGCAGTCCCAGAAAGTCCATTTTTAAAAGTCCGAGTTCTTCAATCGTTGTCATCGTAAACTGCGTTGTGATGGAACCATCCGATCCTCTGGAAAGCGGTACAAATTCCTCCGCCGGTTTCTGGCAGATTACGACACCTGCCGCATGCATGGAAGTATGCCTCGGTAAACCTTCCAGCTTCATACACATGTCCAGCAGATTTTTCACCTGTTCCTCTGTATCATATCTGCTGCGGAGCTCCGGATTCATATCCAATGCTTTCTGCAGTGTAATATTCAGTTCGTTTGGAATCATCTTGGCAAGCGTATCGCCAAAGCTGTACGGCAGATCCAGCACACGTGCCACATCACGGATCACACCCTTTGCAGCCATCGTACCAAAGGTAACGATCTGCACCACCTTGTCTGCTCCGTATTTGCGCCGTACATAATCGATGACCTCCTGCCTTCTTTCATAGCAGAAATCAATATCGATATCGGGCATGGACACACGCTCCGGATTCAGGAATCGTTCAAAGAGCAGGTTATAACGGATCGGATCAATGTCCGTGATCTTCAGACAGTAAGAAACGATCGCCCCCGCGGCAGAACCTCGTCCCGGTCCTACCGGGATTCCGTTTTCTTTTGCATAGTTGATAAAATCCCATACAATCAGGAAATAATCCACATATCCCATTCTCCGGATTGTAGACAGCTCATAGTCCAGACGTTCCTTTAATGTCCCATCATCATCCGGATAACGTTCCTTCAAACCGTCCATGCACAATTTATTTAAGTATGTCCAGGAATCATATCCCTGCGGCACTTCAAATTTTGGCAGCTTTGTTACGCCAAATTCTATTTCGACATTACAACGCTCCGCGATCTTATGTGTGTTTTCCAAAACCTCCAATGCATAAGGGAACAGCTCTTTCATCTGCTCTTCACTCTTGATGAAATACTGACCGCCTTCATAACGCATGCGGTTTTCATCCGTTACAACTTTACCGGTCTGGATGCAGAGCAGGATATCATGCGCCTGTGCATCTTCCGCCCGTGTATAATGCACATCGTTCGTTGCCACTAAAGGAATATCAAGCTCTCTGCTCATGGAAAGGAGCGCCGCATTGACTGTCTGCTGCATTGGAATGCCATGATCCTGCAGCTCCAGAAAATAGTTGCCCTTTCCGAAACAGTCCTGATATTTGAGCGCCGCCTGCTTTGCCTCTTCGATCATTCCCTTTTCTATGTATCGCGGCACTTCGCCCGCCAGACAGGCTGACAGGGCAATAATACCCTCATGAAACTCACGCAGTACTTCCATATCAACACGCGGCTTATAGTAATAACCTTCTGTGAAGCCGCGGCTTACGATCTTCATCAGGTTGGCATAGCCCTGGTTGTTCTCGGCTAACAAAACAAGGTGATGGTATCTTTCTTCTCCGCCTGTCAGCTCTTTATCAAAACGGGAGTTGGGTGCCACATACACCTCACAGCCCAGGATCGGTTTGATGCCTTCCGCTCTTGCAGCTCTGTAAAAATCGATCACACCGTACATAACACCATGATCGGTGATCGCCACTGAATCCATGCCCAGCTCTTTTACCCGTTTCACACACTCTTTAATTTTATTGGAACCATCCAGCAGACTGTACTCTGTATGGACATGTAAATGCGTAAATGCCATAATTTCCTCACGATTTGCCTTTTATTCAATAGTAACCGGTCAGATATCCAATATATGTATATGTGACCCTTTTCTGCACCGGCTGTAAAACAAAATGCTATTATTCATTAGTATACACGTTCCGGCGTTTTCAAACAATAAAAATAATAAAGGTGCGCATCTTTGCAAGCTTGCTTTTCCTGTACAGTAAAAAAGATGGAAGCAACCGAAATTGCTTCCACCTTTTTATATAGTAGTAATAATTCATACTCACATGCGCAAAGTTGCATTCTACAAGTATGCTTTCAACGCATCTACCTTGTCCAGTTTCTCCCAAGGCAGATCCAGATCGTCTCTGCCAAAGTGTCCGTAAGCTGCTGTCTGCTTATAGATCGGGCGTCTCAGGTCAAGCATCTTGATGATACCGGCAGGTCTGAGATCAAAGTTCTCGCGGATGATCTCTACAAGCTTCTCATCGGAAAGCCTGCCTGTTCCGAATGTATCAACCATTACGGAAGTCGGCTGTGCAACACCGATCGCATAAGAAAGCTGGATCTCACATTTCTCTGCCAGACCTGCTGCCACGATATTCTTCGCTGCATATCTTGCTGCATATGCTGCACTTCTGTCAACCTTTGTGCAGTCCTTACCGGAGAATGCGCCACCGCCGTGTCTTGCATATCCGCCGTAAGTATCCACGATGATCTTACGTCCTGTCAGGCCTGCATCACCGTGAGGTCCACCGATGACGAAACGACCTGTCGGGTTAATGAAATACTTGGTATCTGCGTCCAGAAGCTCCTTTGGCAGGATCGGATCAAATACATATTTTTTGACATCCTCATGGATCCGTTCCTGCGATACGTCCGGGTCATGCTGTGTGGAAAGTACAACTGCTTCCAGGCGGAGCGGCTTTCCGTTTTCATCATATTCTACAGAAACCTGGCTCTTGCCATCCGGGCGGAGGTAAGGCAGTGTACCATCCTTACGAACCTTTGTAAGCTGACGTGCCAGTTTGTGTGCCAGACTGATCGGGTATGGCATATATTCTTCTGTTTCATTTGTTGCATAACCGAACATCATACCCTGATCGCCTGCACCGATAGCTTCCAGCTCCTCGTCAGACATTTTGTTTTCCTTAGCTTCAAGTGCCTTGTCAACACCCATCGCGATATCTGCAGACTGCTGATCCAGTGCTACCATAACTGCGCAGGTATCTGCATCAAAACCGATCTTACCGCGGTTATAACCGATCTCATCTACAGTTTCACGTACGATCTTCTGTACATCCAGATGTGCCTTTGTTGTGATCTCACCTGTTACCAGTACAAAACCTGTACAGCAGCATGTTTCACATGCCACACGGCTCATTGGATCCTGCTCCATGCAGGCATCCAGAATCGCATCGGAAATGGCATCACAGACTTTGTCAGGATGTCCTTCTGTAACAGATTCTGAAGTAAATAAACGTTTGTCCATTTTGTCCTCCTTTGACATTAGAAAAGTCCGCTTGAAACAAGCGGACCAATAAACATAGAAGTCCTCTTATTGTTCGATAGCTCGCTCAGGTTGGCACCTTCCCGATAGGGGGTTGCCGTGGCTTCACAGGTCCTCTGTACCTCCACCACTCTGAATAAGAGAAATTTACCAATATGAAGTTCTACGTAACTACATTGCTATAGCTACTATACGGCAGAATACAGGCGCCGTCAAGTGGAATTTTTATCATCTTCTACTCGTTTGAAACTAAATACATACTTCGTATGTACCCGGTTTCCTTGCCTGCTATATGTAGTCTGAAATATATGGTATTTTGTGAAAAAGGACATCATCGAGGCGGTCTACCGCTTCCGGTTTCCCCTCAATACGCTCCAGTGCATACAGACGTTCTGCGGTCTTATAGCCCAAGAGAAGTGTTGTCAGCGTTCCGATCTCCATACGCAGCTTATATTCCGGTTCTTCCTGCGTCAGATGACAGGCACCTTCCGAGAAGCAGAGCCTGAAGGAACGGTTATTCCATGGCAGAAGCTTATCCTCGATCTCCAGCTCCATATATAAAGTACCGCCATCCGGATCACATGGATAATCTTCCAGAAAACCTTCAATGTCGATCAGCCGTCCCATGGCATAGGGGCGGATTGTTTCCTTAATATCACCGTCATCCATTTCAAAAGCGATTGGTTCACTGAAATAGGTATTGCCATGTACCTCATCGATCATGGAATCGTGTGCATGGATATACTCCCAGAGTCCCTTCTTCGCTTCTCTGTTTAAATAGATCATTTCCTTGATATGCATGATATCATTTTTGATCAGATATACCATAAAACCACAAGGCTTGTCCTTCGTATTATAATAAACTGCGACATTAGTATCATCCTCATCCCAGCGCCAGTATTCTTCCCATGCAAGCGCATTCCGGAACAGACAGCCATGTGTGATCGACGCAAAATGGGAATGCAGTTCATGGAAATCCGTGCTTTCCCAGTCCACACGGCGTACATACCCAGGCGCCTTTACCTTGGTCGGGATCTGCCGGTCTTTGATATTAAAGGATATCTTGTTAGAAATGATCTCCCAGCCCAGATGATGATACAAAGGGATCGAATACGGATAGAGAAGGGCAAACGACCGTCCCTGTTTCTTCATATGGGAAAGGCTTTCAAACATCAGCTTCTTCATAATACCCTGTCCGGTGTATTCCGGATAGGTACAGACGCTCGTTACAAACCCTACCTGAAAAACCTCTCCGTAAATATTCATTTTCAGCGGATAGACCGCAAACTGCGAGATCAGGGAATTCCCGTCAAAACAGCCCAGTACATCTGCTCGCTCCAGTACCGGGAACTTTGACTGCTTGATCTCCTCGTCCTTCCAGCCTGTCGCCGTCAGCTCGTCCTCCGTTACCTGAAAGGTATAACGGAGCAGTGCATTATATTGATCCAGATCCTTTGTTTCCAAATAGCGCATTCCGTAATTTTCTACTGCATTCACTTTCGTTCTCCTGCCTGCTTTGTTTGTGTTAAGTCTACCACATACCGGTTAAATTTTGTAGTGTATACATGGTGATTTTTAATGCAAAAATAAAACAGTCCTCTTCTATTTTCTTTTCCACCCATGAATTGACAGATAAACCTGCAAACCGTATAATTTAACTAATTTTAATTGTTTATGATCGAGGGCTGACAGGATGAAAAGAACTTTTATAGCCAATTTAATACCGGGCATGGTCACTGGAGAAGATGTCTATTCTTACAGCAATCAGCTGATTGTCTCAAAAGGCACTGTTCTGACTGATAAGATCATTACCCGGCTGGAATTTTATTCCGTTCCGAGTATCCGCATTATGGAAAACGAAGTACAGGAGCCAACTATATCCGATCCTTATTCTGCACGTATTCAGGCAAGCCCGGAGTTCCATAAATTTAAGGAAACTTTCGACACAACGATCGTCGATTTCAAGGATCAGATCAATGATATCGTGGAAAAAGGCGCTCCGATTGATGTTTCAGCCATGCTGGATGATACGCTGAAGCTCTTACAGGCAGACGGCGAAAATGTTAATTTCTTTAACATGCTCCACAATATGCGTGCTTACGATGATCTTACCTACGCGCATTGTCTGAATGTTGCCCTGATCTGTAATATTTTTGCCGGCTGGCTGCATTTTTCGCAGGAAGATATTGAACTTGCGACACTTTGTGGTCTGTTTCACGATATCGGCAAGCTCTGCATTCCCGATTCGATCATCAAAAAACCGGATCGTCTGACCAATGAGGAATACGACGTGATCAAAACGCATACGATCGAGGGCTACAAAATCCTGCAGAACCAGCCTGTCAACGATCACATCAAAAATGCCGCCCTTATGCACCACGAGCGTTGTGATGGCAGTGGATATCCTTTCGGTCTGACCGGAAACCGCATCGACAAATTCGCCAAGATCGTCAGCATTGCAGATGTCTATGATGCTATGACAGCTGCGCGTGTGTACCGCGGACCGCTCTGCCCCTTTACCGTCATTGATATCTTTGAAAAAGAAGGGCTGCAGAAATATGAATCCGAATACATTCTCTGCTTCCTGAAAAATGTTGTTCTCACCTACATTGGGCAGCGTGTCCGTTTAACGAATGGGCAGGAAGGTGACGTTGTTTTCATCAATCCGCAGCAGTTATCCCGCCCTATGGTCAAATGTGGGGATACCTTTGTCGACCTTTCCAAGCAGAAAGATATTGCTATCGAACGGCTGCTGTAATTTCACTTATATAAAACAATAGGGACGTTCCTCGGAACGTCCCATTTCTTTTCTTTATCCAATTTTCAATTTCAGCTTCTGGACTTCTTTTTCATCTGCCGCTTTTTCGATCTGAGCTCCTAAGCCTCTGAGCTTGACATCAAAATCTTCATAGCCGCGCTCAATATACAGGATATCATCGACAACCGTGATGCCCTCTGCCGCAAGACCGGCGATCACAAGCGCCGCGCCTGCACGGAGATCCGGCGCATCAATATGGGCTCCCGTATATTTCTTAACGCCCTCAATAATGGCTGTATTGCCTTCTACCTTAATATTAGCTCCCATCTTTGTCAGCTCGTCCACATAACGGAAACGATTTTCAAAAATGCTTTCCGTTACAATGCTGGTTCCTTCTGAAAGTGCCAGCGTCACAGCAATCTGTGGCTGCATATCGGTCGGGAAGCCCGGATAGGCAAGTGTCTTGACATGTGTATGGGTCAGCGGCTTGGAAGATACCACACGGACTGCATCGTCAGACTCTTTGATCTCACAGCCGATCTCGATCAGCTTTGCACTGATGGACTCCAGATGCTTTGGAATGACATTCTTGACTGTCACATCACCCTTTGTGGCTGCTGCTGCAAACATGAATGTACCGGCTTCGATCTGATCCGGAATAACGGAGTATTCTGTTTTATGCAGCTTTTCCACACCGCGGATACGGATTACATCCGTTCCTGCGCCCTTAATATTAGCTCCCATGCTGTTTAAAAAGTTTGCCACATCTACTACGTGCGGCTCCTTCGCTGCATTCTCAATGATCGTCTGCCCTTCTGCAAGTGCTGCTGCCATAATGATATTAATGGTAGCACCTACCGTGACCACGTCCATATAAATATGATTGCCGACAAGCCTGTCTGTCTCCACACAGATATGACCATGCGAAATATCTGCCTTGGCACCAAGTGCACGGAATCCCTTTAAATGCTGGTCGATCGGTCTGCTGCCGATATTACAGCCGCCCGGGAGTGCTACCTCTGCCTTTTTATATTTGCCGAGCAGAGCTCCCAGCAAATAGTAAGAAGCTCTGATCTTTTTGATATATTCATTGTCTACAACCAGGTCATTGATATTGCCTGCATTGATCTTTACGGTATGTCTGTCAATCCTGTCAATATGCACACCAATCTCTTCCATTGCCTGCATCAACACATTTGTATCTCTGACATCCGGTAAATTTTCTATCGTAACGGTCTCATCCGTCATCGTTGCTGCTGCCAGGATGGCAAGTGCTGCATTTTTCGCACCGCCGATCTCCACCTCACCAACCAGCGGATTTCCACCTTTAATCACATATTGTTCCATGTCACACCTCAAATTTAGTGTATCCTGTTTATCTACTAATTATATAACACAACAGATAGTTTTGTAAATTGTCTATTTTGATACAGATTTACGCATTTCTATCCTCAAAATTCAGTAAATCCATTGCATTCGCTTCCTTATATTGGATTATATTGAGTATTTGCTGCTATCCGACCGTTCTTATCAATTCAAATACTGCAGTGGATTTACCTGAGCACCACCGATCAGTATTTCAAAATGCAGATGTGCTCCTGTACTTCTTCCGGTATTTCCGGAAAGAGCAATCTTCTGTCCTTGCGAGACCTGATCTCCCACACGTACAAGCACCTTGCTTAAATGCCCGTATCTTGTCTGTCTTCCGTCCGCATGATTGATATAAACAACGTAACCATAGCCGCTACCCCAGCCTGCCCTGGCAACCGTTCCCGCGCTGGATGCCACAACCTTGGTACCAACCGGTGTCGCCCAGTCAACTCCCTTATGATAGGTAGATGCACCCTTTGTCGGGGCTTTTCTTCTTCCAAACTGTGAAGACAGACGCCCTCCGGAGATTGGTTTGATATACGTCGGAGGAATCTTCGTTCCTTTTTCAATGATCTTCGGAACTGCAGCAACCGTAACTTCTTCTTTCAGTATTTCCGTCTCTGTTTCCTTTTTGTTATGATAGGACTTCAGTGCTGCCACCTTACGATGTCCGGCTGATGGCTGCTGCAGGATCTGTGTATCCGTTGTATACCAGTCATCATTGTAAACATACTGGATATCTGCTTCATAATCTTCTTCGTAATAGACTTCTTCCTGCCTGTCAATGGAAAGTGCCGGCTCCGGTGAAGTAACGACCAGTTCTTCTCCGACACGTATCATGGAATTTTCGTCCTCCAGACTGTCATTGAGCTCAATTATCTTATCCAGCGGAATGTCACAGTTGATCGCTATCTCGGAAAGGGTATCTCCCTGCTGTACCTCATAGATCTGCTGCTGATCCTGCTCTTTTGTCAGAAGATCTTTTGCATCGGACAACGACTGGATCTGATCTGCAGGAAGATAAGATTCTACGATCTCCACATTATCCGCAAAGGAAAGCCGTGTCAACCCATAGTCAAAATCGTCAAAGGTCAGTTCCTTTGCAGCCTGTGTATCTTTTACCATATCGGCAAGTGCCCTTGTACAGCCTGCTACCAACGGTCTGTCCTGTTCTTCTTTTTCTTCTTCCTTCTTCTCTTCCGCACTCTTTGCCTCAACTGTCAGCACGTTCAGTTCTCTTGTCTGATCCGGCCCGAGCTGTGCGACAAACTGCTTCCCTTCCTGATACTGGTCAAGTGCAGCCTGCAGTGCTTCCGAAACCTCCTGTACGCTGGAAAGATTGATCATAAGCTGATTGATCTTGATCGTAAATGCCGGCCGGATCGTGCTGATCTGAGATGCTGTCAGCACCTCTTTCATATTGGCAATGATCTCATCCTCTCCGGTAAACTGTGCAAAATATGCTTCACGCCCTGACAGAGAAAGCTCTGCATCTGTCAAAAACAGCGTATCTTCCTGCTTTGCAATCTCCTTTCTCGCCTGCCACAAAAGAGAATCTGCATCTTTTGTATCGGAAACAGTTCCAACCTGTTCCCCATTCAAGGTAATCTCATATACATTATTTCCCGTCTTTTCTATTTTTGTATAAGAAGGCAACAAAAAAAGACCTGCTAATGCAATCAGAAAAGCCGTCTTCCAATATGTGGTTTTCACATGCCTGTAGTATTTCGTGATTTTCATAACAGATCCATTTTATCAGCTATTTATGTAATTGTAAAGTCAGGACACCGTCATAACAACGCTCATCTGCGCCTGTCCGTCTCCCATATTCTGCCACGTATATTCCCCACCTGCACACAGACATGCAGAGTCTCCGCACGCCAGCTTCAGCTCCTTATTTTCATGGCGTAGTATCAGTGTTCCCTGTGTAACCGTAATATATTCAGTCGTATGCGCTCCATGGGAAGGAAGCTGCATCTGTGCTCCGGCTTCAATACTGATCGTGTATATTTCAAAATTCCGTTCTTTGTCAAACGGAAAAACAAGTCTGACTGCATAACGGCTCTGTGCACTTCTTGTCACGCGGCATTGCTCTTTTTTGACCAGTGAGATCGGATCTTTTTCCCGATAAAGCAAATCTTCAATTCCAATCCTTAACCCTTCGCATATTTTAGCAATTGTCGTGATTGTCGGATTGGATTCTCCTCTTTCAATCTGTCCGAGCATACTCTTGCTGACAAGCGTCCGCTCCGAAAGCATATCCAGACTCATGTTCTGTTCTTTCCGGATCTTTCTTAAATTAATGGAAATATTTTTATCGATTGTATCCATAGGCATTTCCTTCCTCCGAAAAAAGAAAATAGCATCAGGATTTTTCCTGATGCTACATCTTCGTGGCAATTACTGTTTATTCTATTATACTAGTTATCTTGTGCTTTATTTTGTTCTTGTCATCATCATACTGATTTTCACATGCTTCGTCAAGACTTTTTTCTCACACTGTAGCCAAAACGCCCCAGTTCTTTTCCCATGGCATAATACGTGCCATGCGAATAGACGATCGGATCTGCCTGATCCAGATGAAATGAATTCTTCTCATCCATGTATGCATCATCCACGCTGACTGCTACCACCTCGGCAAGAAACATATCATGCGAGCCAAGCTCCTTTACCTCTGTGACACGGCATTCAATATTGACCGGGCTCTCCGCAAGGCGGGGCACTTTTACTTCTTTTCCGGGAAGCAGATGCAGATCCAGTTCTTTACACTTATCCACATCCCTGCCACTTCTGACACCGCAGTAATCAGTCGCATATGCCAGTTTCTCTGTGGTCAGATTGATGACAAATTCTCCCGTCTCAAGAAGCATCGCGTGCGAAAAACGCTCTTTTCTCACGGAAATGCTTACCATAGGCGGATTCGTACAGACCGTTCCTGCCCATGCAACTGTAAAAATATTGGATTTTCCCTGTTTATCTGCCACAGTCACAAGCACTGCAGGCAGCGGATAAAGCATATTACCCGGTTTGAAATCTATTTTAGCCATTATAAAATCCCCAGCATCTGCAGGATCTGGAGCGTAAGAGACGCTGCTGAAAGCAGGATCGCAAATACGAGCAGAGGCTTTGTTCCTTTACTTTTTTGTACGGATTTTTCAAGTGCATCCATATGATCATTCAGATCTCTTGTTTTATTACTGAGCTGCTCCATTAAAACAGCCTGTACATTTCGATATACCTTGACATCTTCTTTATGCACATAATCTTCGATATGCTTCTGCACATCATCCAGATATAATCGGATATTGACGATCATTTCCTTGATCTGACCTGTCGCCTCGATCAGCTCTGCATTATCTGCCGGTTTTTGCTGTTCCAGCTTATTTTGCAGATTCTGGAGGGCATCTTCTGTTGTCCGTGTCAGATCCTGCAATGCATTTTCCGTATTGACTGCCATATCCTGCAAAAGGCTGTGCTGTCTGATCGCATTATCCGCAATATTACCGGAAAGATGCTCCAGCTTGTCCTCTACTGCTCTGACCGTATCAAGTGTTTCTGTCTGATCCCCTTGCTGCTTCTGCTCATCCCACTCCTTAAGCATTGCAAGACTCTGTGCATTTTCTGCAAGGAGTCTTTCTACTGCTTCAGAAATCTGTCCGTCAACATCTGCGAGTTTCTCATCCACAACTGAAATTCTGTCGTTCACGCCCGAGAGTTTCTCATCTACGCCGGAAATCCTGTCACTTACACCCAGTAGCTTCTCATCTACGCCGGAAATCCTGTTGTCCACACCAAGAAGTTTCTCATCTGCTCCGGAAAGCTGCACACCCATGCTATCCTGCAGATTTTTCAGCTGTGCGTCCATCAGCTCCTGCATGCCTGCGATCTGCAGATCCAGCTCTTTTTTCTGCTGTGCAAGTTCCTGTGTTATCACCTGATTTATCTGCTGCGCATCCGCAGCAGCTTCTGTTTTATCCGTTTCTTCCTCTTTGATCAGCCCGTGAAGCTTTGCCTCATACTCTTCCAGCTGCTCAATCCCGCAGGAAAGCATCTGGGATACCTGTTCGGAAACTTCGACCGTTTTTAAATTCAGGCGCCGGATCTCCTGCATCATTTTTTCATATTCCGCAGTCTGTTTTCGCAGTCTCTCATTTTCGCGCGCTTCCGCTTCACCGTTTGCCTGTATCAGTTCACCGGCATTAAACCGCTTCGTCAGCCTGTCCATAAAATTATCCATGCTTACCCTCCGTCATCCTGATTTTCCGCACACTGATCCGTAAATCATCCGCCCCTGATCGCAAATCGCATCTTCGATGCCTTTCTTTTGCTTACGAGGCTTTCTCTCCATATAAATCCATAAAAATCTTCCCATAACGGTCAGTCAATTACGGATCTGCATGGTTCTGAATATTTATCATTCTAACATTATTTCCGTCCTTTTACAACACTAGCAAAGCGTATTGTAATTGCACATTTTTTGTGCATTTTGCATAGATTTTACACATAGTCTTTTTATGCTTTGTGTAAATTCACTCATTTTTCATATCATGTTCATATTTTGTTCATAATTGATTGGTATACTTTATTTAAATCAAAGGAATCAATCCTTTATTAACAAAAGACATCTACCGAAAGATAAATTTTTTCATAATAGCCGCGGGGCCGAAAGGCTTCGCGGCACTCCTCATTTTATAGGGTTTTTTATATTGTCAAAATGATTCTGCATCTTTGCAAGCCTGCTTTTACTGTATGGGTACTTCCAAAGGAATGTCGCCATAATAAAAAATACTGCCGTCCGGCAGTATTTTTCTTTATATAACCGATTCTTCTGTTTTGACTGCCTCTGTCTGAGCCGCCTCCTCTTTCTGTCTGGCGATCAGTTCCTGAACCTCCTCATTCAGAGAAAGCATTCTGGCATCCAGATCCGAAACCATCATGGCACATTCCACCAGTTCCTTCTTAATATGCTCCGGTGCATTACCCTCAAATTTGTAATGGATCTTATGCTCCAGACTTGCCCAAAAGTCCATCGCAACCGTTCTGATCTGGATCTCTACCTTTGCATCCACAATACGATCCGACAGAAAAATCGGTACCGTCACGATCAGATGATAACTTTTATACCCGCTGGGCTTAGGATTTAAGATGTAATCCTTCACAGAAAGCACGCGGATATCGTTCTGATTGATCAACATTTCCGCAATCCTGTAAATATCGGATGTAAAAGAACAGATAACACGGATTCCCGCAATATCATTGACATACTTTACCATATTCTGGATGCTGGACTCATAGCCATGCTTTTTCAGTTTCTTTACTATACTTTCCGGTGATTTGATACGCGATTTGATATGTTCGATCGGATTGTACTGATGTACATGCTGGAATTCATCATTTAAGATCTCCAGCTTTGTCCCGATCTCCTTTAATGCAGAATTATATACAAGCTGGACTTCCTTCCAGCTGTCAATGTCGTTCCTCGTGTTTGGTACAAATTCCATAAATTCCCCAACTTTCCTTAATTTACTACACTATAATAACTTATGATGCCATGGTCAAAAGGTCTAAGCCCATGTGAGCTTGCTCATAGGTGGGGGAAAGACCTTGGGACCCGCCCCGATATCCGTGTTTTGTTAAATCATAACATTCGGGAACCCCTCGCATTTTGATTTGTCGCACATTTTAGGGTCGTACATTTGCTTTGCAAATATGTGACAAGCTCCGCAAATATGCAACAGGGCTCGGGGCTACATCATGATTTTGTTAAATCGCGACATTAATTATACCACATTTTTTTATTTTTTGTGGATTTTTACTAATTTTTAAGAATTGCTATTCCATAATCTAGTCTTCTTCGATCATCTGGATCTCCAGATAATCAAAATCAATGGTTTCTATAAAATTATCCTGATAAAAACGCGCCCTGCTGTGATTTTGAAATTCTTTGACCGTTTTATCCAGCCAGATCGGTTTCCCCAGATCAAAGGTATAAATAACCTCATCCATTGCATGGAATACCTTCTGCGTTCTGCCTCGATCAGAAGCATCCTCCACAACAGTATCTTTGATCATGTGATTGTTTTTCCAGATCTTTGCCCACATTCGAAACATAAAATCCGTCCTTTCTGCCGTACATTTTAGCGGCTTTTGTCTCAGATCATCCGCATTAGTTTGTTGACTTTTGTATATACTTATTGTAATATTTGTATCATAGTAAGTAGTTTTCAAAACTACATACTGCATTTGATGCATTTTATCAGGTCTGTCAAGTAATTACTATCGGTCCTGTTTTATTAAGGAGGTTATTATTATGCAAATCACATTACGCGAACCGGGAAGTGCACTTACTCATTTTATTGCCATGATCATGGCAGTCGGCGCGGCAGTTCCGTTGTTGTTAAAAGCCGCATCGCATGGCTCTGTCTGTCTGCTTGCCATGCTGGTTTTTATCATCAGCATGATCTTATTATATGGTGCAAGTGCCACATACCATTCTGTCAATCTGCCTGCAGCCGTGATCAAAATACTGCGGAAGATCGATCATTCCATGATCTTCGTCCTGATCGCAGGCTCTTACACACCTGTCTGCCTTCTGGTGCTGGACCCGAAACGGGGATACCCATTGCTGATCGCAGTCTGGTCGCTTGCATTGATCGGGATCGGCATTAAATTTCTCTGGATCACCTGTCCAAAATGGTTTTCTTCGGTGATCTATATTGCCATGGGCTGGATCTGTGTCTTTGTATTCAGTCCGATCGTCCATCGCCTGCCTGTTGCTGCCTTTGGCTGGCTGCTCGCCGGTGGGATTATTTACACAGTCGGCGGGATCATATATGCACTGAAGCTCCCGCTTTTTAACGCCAGACATCAATATTTTGGTTCTCATGAAATATTTCATCTGTTCGTCATGGGCGGAAGCTTCTGTCATTTTATCTTTATGTATCAGTATGTGATCGGGCTTTCCTAATCGGAGAATCCATTTGGATTCATGCTCTGCCATCTCCAGGAATCTTCGCACATTTCTTTGATATCGCGCTCAGCGACCCATCCAAGCTCTTTTTTTGCAAGGGAGGCATCTGCATAATTGGTTGCAATGTCTCCTGCGCGGCGCGGCTTGATCTCATACGGTATCTTAATACCTGTTGCGGCTTCAAAATTTTTAACAATATCCAGAACACTGTAGCCCTTTCCGGTTCCTAAATTGTAGATCTTCAGTCCCGGATTCTCCTTGATCTTTGCGATCGCTTTTACATGACCGATTGCCAGATCCACTACATGGATATAATCTCTGACACCTGTTCCGTCAGGTGTATCATAGTCATCTCCAAATACACCAAGGCATTTCAACTTGCCAACAGCAACCTGTGTGATATACGGCATCAGGTTATTCGGAATACCGTTCGGATTTTCACCGATCTTACCGCTCTTGTGTGCACCGATCGGGTTAAAGTAACGAAGCAGGATCACGTTCCACTCGGGATCTGCTTTCTGGATATCTGTCAGGATCTGCTCCAGCATGCTCTTTGTCTGTCCATATGGGTTTGTGATCTCACCCTTCGGGCAGTCTTCCGTTACCGGTACCTTGTCCGGTGTTCCGTATACGGTTGCAGAAGAAGAGAAGATAATGTTTTTTACCCCATGCTTACTCATAACATCAAATAAGATCAGGGAACCTGAAATATTATTGTAATAATACAGCCATGGTTTCTGTACAGATTCTCCCACCGCCTTCAGTCCTGCAAAATGGATCACACATTCAATCTCATTTTCGGTAAATACTTTCTCCATTGCATCTCTGTCCAGAATGTCCGCTTCATAAAAAGTAACCGGTTTTCCCGTAATTTCTTCTACGCGGCGCAGAGCTTCCTTGCTTGCATTTACCAGATTGTCCACAACCACCACATCATAGCCTGCATTCTGCAGTTCTACGACTGTATGGCTTCCGATAAAGCCTGCTCCACCTGTTACTAAAATTGCCATTTTCATTTCCTCCTGTTGTCTGTCAGTTCATTCCTTCTTATATCTGTATCCCATTTTGAACAAGCAGCGCCCTTGCTGTGTCCACGCTGTCCACACCCTCTTTGTTCTTGATCGGTGCAAACTCATGCTCCCGCACGACCTCAAATGGCAGGCACTTATCCATATCATGGATCATATCCAATACAAGCTGCTCAAACTTATAGCCGTTTGGCTCCTGCGGATTTATCTTTGTACCTGTTTCATCAATATGTGCGATCTTCTTTTCTACTTTATGATGCGGAAGCTTGTGGGACATCGTGCGTTCCAGCTCGCTGACACGGAACAGGTAATTCAGGATCACGCCGTAATTGTATGCGTATTCTCCCCTGTCATTTTTTTCCTGCCGCATTTCTTCTGTCAGCTCATAATATTCAATGATCGATGGCTTTCCGTCTTCAAGGCACATCACACCAACCTTTTCATCCGGGTTAGCCTTAGCTACCACTTTGGCACCTACATTACACTGTTCTTCAATGCATGCTCCCACAAAAACCGGATCGGCGATCTTCTGTAATACGTTGTCTACAGCAAACACATTCAGCCATTCAATGCCCGTTTTGCGAACCTGATCCAGAATACCGCTTTTCGCCATAGAAACAAACCATCCGCCGTTTCCGTTCGGAGAAGTTGCGATCTTGTCTTTCTCCTCCAGATAGACTTTGCCGTCATGATCTACAGCAGGCGCCATCTCCTGCATAAAGAAGAAAATATGATCCTGCGGATATCCGAAACACTGATGTTCCTTAAAAAATGCCACTGTCTGATCATGGTTTTTATCACTTGTCATGATATATAAGTAGATCATATGCCCCGCCTGCGCAGTTACCTGCATCAGGTTATGGATCAGACACTCGAAAATATAAAGATCCTTTGTCACGCCAATATTGTATACACCCTTTGGAGCATCGGAACCAAGTCTTGTCCCCATTCCGCCGGCAAGCAAAACCGCTCCGACTTTATCACCGCGAATCGCATCCAGTCCGGTTTTGCGGAATTGTTCTTTCTTTTTCTCGATTTCCGGAAGCTGCATGGCTTCCAGTGGTGCAATTCTGCCACGTTCTGCTTTATGCATGGCGTCCATTGATGAAAGCACTTCAAAGTCTGTTGCCTCTATCTGTGAAAGAAGTCTCTTTTTCTGTGCCTCATTTAATTCCCCATAAAAACGCAGCAAGTGCTGTTGTCCATATTTTGTCAATTTGTCCAGCGCCTGTTCATAATTCATATACGTTTCCCTTTCCCTTTCTTTATTGCTGTTTCTGATTTTTGGAATATAAAGTCACCTTTACAAGCTCCGGTCTGTTGAGAAGCCGGATTGGGATCACACTGTTACCCAGCCCCCGGCTGATCA
>ULWM01056772.1_pt1 | contig 20593 bp, 21 predicted proteins | sample 1960331 | NCBI WGS metagenome assembly ULWM01 (sample SAMEA4835812, study PRJEB28245) | human gut metagenome | biome: gut microbiome; material: fecal sample | place: Denmark | collected 2008 | reverse complement strand
CGCCGCGGCCGCTGCCGCAAAGAAGGAGGAACAGAACAATGGCTAACAGAACATTCTCTATCGGAGGCGTTCACCCGAATGACGCCAAGATATCGCGCGACTGCGCCATCGAGGCTCTTCCGCTGCCCCAGACCGTGTATATTTCCCTTGCCCAGCACATCGGCGCTCCGGCAAAGCCGGTTGTCGCTGTGGGAGACAAGGTGAAGGTCGGCCAGCCGATCGCCGAACCGGGCGGATTCGTGTCCGCCTTCATCCACTCTTCCGTTTCCGGAACCGTGAAGTCAATCGGCCCGCGCAAGGATCTGGCCGGCAACACCCAGACCTATGTGGAGATCGCTGTGGAAGGTGACGAGTGGCTTGAGAGCATTGATCGCTCCGAGACTCTGGTGACCGATATCCCTGAGGACGGCAAGGCCATCATCGAGAAGATCCGTCTCGGCGGAGTCGTGGGACTCGGCGGAGCGACCTTTCCTACCCATGTGAAACTTACCCCGCCTCCTGGAAAGAAGTGCGAGATGCTGATCATCAACGGCTGCGAATGTGAGCCTTACCTCACATCCGACTTCCGTACCCTTCTTGAGAAGGGAGAGCAGGTCGTTGTTGGAACCGCGCTGATCAAGCAGGCTCTCGGCGTAGCAAGTGCCACTATCGCCATCGAGGACAACAAGCCGGAGGCGATAGAGCATATTCAGAAAGTACTTGCGGAGTTGAAGGGTAAGTCCTCGAAGTTCGACGGCATCGTGGTGCTTCCTTTGATGAAGAAATATCCGGAAGGTGGTGAGAAACAGCTGATTGACGCTGTGATGCACCGTCAGGTGAAGTCCGGCGGACTGCCTATCGATGTGGGCGCTGTCGTCCAGAACGTCGCCACGGCTCTTGCCGTCTATGACGCTGTGCAGAAGAACAAACCGTTGATTGACAATTCGGTGACAGTGACCGGTGAGTGCTTCCCTAAGCAGGCAAACCTGCTTGTCAGGGTTGGCACTCCGCTCCGTTACATCATCGACTACCTCGGAGGTGTTCCTGAAAACGCCGCCAAAATCATCAGCGGCGGGCCTATGATGGGTAAGGCAATCGCCAATCTCGACGCCGCCACACTCAAGGGGACAGGCGCTCTGCTCTTCCTTACCGAGGAGCAGACCAAGAGACATCCGGATGGCCATTGCATCCGTTGCGGAAAGTGCGCCGACGCCTGTCCTATGGGACTGGAACCGTTCCTGCTCTATCGTCTCGCCAAGGTCGGCGACACGGATGAGCTTGAGGCCAACGCCGTTCAGGATTGTATCCAGTGCGGATGCTGTCTTTACACCTGTCCTTCCTACATACCGCTGCTGGACATCATCAGCATGGCGAGAGGTCAGGTTATGGGAATAATGAGGGCTCGCGCCACAGCCGCCAAGGCCGCCGCCGAGGCCGCAAAAGCAAAAACTGTTTAAGAATATGGAAAGATTGTTGGTTTCACCGTCTCCGCACCTTCATTCCAAGACCACTACTCCGGTCTTGATGAGGGATGTCGTGATCGCCTTGATTCCCGCCGTTGTGGTTTCGGTCGTGTTCTACGGCCTTGCCGAACTGCTGGTCCTGGCTGTCAGCGTCATCTCCTGCGTGGCGTTGGAGTATTTGATCACTAAATATTTGCTCAAGGCACCGTCCACCGTCGGTGACTGGTCCGCGGCAGTGACCGGCATCCTGCTGGCCCTAAACCTTCCGGCCACGACACCTTGGTGGGTTGTGTTCATCGGCGCTGTTGTCGCCATCGGAATCGCCAAGATGACTTTCGGCGGCCTCGGACAGAATGTCTTCAACCCGGCTCTCGTGGGCCGTGTGTTCCTGCTGATCTCGTTCCCTACCTACATGACCAACTGGACGATTCCAGGAGGTCTTTTCGGGGCTGACGCGATCACTGGAGCGACCCCTCTCGGCATCATCAACGAAGGGCTTATGAAAGGACTTTCCGCCACTGACATAATCGCGCGGAACGGCCTTTCATATTCACAGATGCTCTTCGCGAACATCGGTGGTTCGGCCGGAGAGGCGAGCGCCGTCGCGATCCTGATCGGATTCGTCTATCTGCTTGTCCGCAAGGTCATCAAGCCGTGGATCACCCTTTCCATCCTTGGAACCGTGGCCGCTGTCTCATGCATCTTCTGGCTCGCTGACCCTGCCCGGTTCACCGATCCTGTCTTCAACCTCCTTACCGGTGGTCTTCTCCTCGGTTCCTGCTTCATGGCGACCGACTATGTGACCTCGCCTATGAGCACGAAAGGCGGAATCATCTTCGGTGTGGGTATAGGTTTCATCACTTTGATGATCAGGTATTTCGGTTCTTATCCTGAAGGAATGAGCTTCGCTATTCTTATAATGAACTCGATGGTTCCGCTCCTGAACAAGTGGTTCCATCAGAAAAAATACGGGAGGGCATAGACTATGGCAGTAAAATCAAATCTCACCACAATGGTGGTCTGCCTGACTGTTGTCAGCCTCGTCTGCTCCGCTCTCCTTGGCGGAATGTACGCCCTGACAGCCGAGCCGATCGCAAAGGCCAACGCCGACATCCTTAAAGCCTCAATCGGAGCCGTGCTTCCTGAAGGCGGCGAACTCTCCGAGGCAAAGCCGGTCGAGGTCGGAGGACAGGCTTCTGAATATTATGTAAGCACCGTTGACGGTGCTCCTGTGGCCTACGCCGTGAAGTCAACCACCGTGGGCTTCGGCGGACCGCTCGTCCTGATGGTGGGCATCACCGCCGACGGGGTTGTTTACAACACATCAGTGCTGTCCCACAACGAGACACCGGGACTTGGAGCCAAGTGCAACACCGACGAGAAGTTCATGAACCAGTTCAAGGGCTTCGATCCGTCGTCCAAGAGCCTGACTGTCAAGAAGGACGGCGGCGATGTGGACGCGATCACGGCTTCCACCATCACTTCCAGGGCCTACTCACAGGCTGTGGACAATGCGGTCAAGGCTTTCAATTCAATCAAAGGAGAATAGGCTATGAGCAGCAATAAACTGAATATTTTCACAAAAGGTTTCCTGAAGGAAAATCCTACATTTGTACTGCTTCTGGGTATGTGCCCTACACTGGCGACCACGACCTCGGCCATCAACGGTCTGAGTATGGGTCTCGCCACGCTTTTCGTCCTGGTCCTTTCGAACATCGCCATCTCGGCGATCGCGCCGGTGGTTCCGGACAAGGTGCATATTCCTGTCTATATCGTGGTCATCGCCACTTTTGTGACGATCCTACAGTTCGCGATGCAGGCATACACCCCGGCGATGTACGCCACCCTCGGTCTGTTCATCCCTCTGATCGTGGTGAACTGTATCGTCCTCGGGCGCGCCGAGGCTTTCGCCAACAAGAACGGCATTCTTGACTCTGCTTTGGACGGATTTGGAATAGGTCTGGGCTTCACCCTTTCGCTGACTGTCCTTGGTATCGTGCGCGAGATCCTGGGCAGCGGCTCCATCTTCGGCCTCAAGTTCATCTCCGGAGACGGAATGCTCGCGTTCGTGATGGCTCCTGGAGCTTTCCTCGCCCTTGGCTACCTTATGGTTCTGTTCAACAAAATCGCAAAAAAGAACTAAGTCATGGAATATTTCCTCATAATAATATCGGCGATATTCGTCAATAACATCATGCTCGCCCAGTTTCTGGGCACATGTCCGTTCCTGGGTGTCTCCAACAAGATCTCCACGGCGACCGGTATGGCCGGAGCGGTGTGCTTCGTGATCACCCTCGCGACTTTGGTGACATATCTCATCAACCAGTACATTCTGGATGCCTTCGGACTCCAGTTCCTGCAGACCATCGCGTTCATCCTTGTGATCGCAGCCCTCGTGCAGATGGTTGAGATCGTGATGAAGAAGATCAGCCCGTCTCTTTATCAGGCTCTCGGAATATTCCTGCCTCTGATCACCACGAACTGCGCCGTGCTCGGTGTGGCTCTCAATGTGGTCACGAAGGAGTTCGCCTTCGGTGGTCCTGCGCACATGCTGAACCTTGGTGAGTCTGTGGTTTACGCTTTCGCTACCGCTGTCGGCTATGGAATGGCCCTCGTGCTGTTCGCCGGCCTTCGCGAACACCTTGATTTAAATGATGTACCTAAGCCGTTCAAAGGCATTCCGATAGCCCTTGTCACTGCCGGTATCCTCGCCATGGCGTTCATGGGATTTTCAGGTTTAGTATAGTTTTTGTAGAAATAAGTGGCCTGTACATAGGTTACACTAATTTTTATGATTATGAAAAAGGCTTTATTGATTCTCACTGTTCTGATCGGTTCGGCCGCAGCCACATTCGCGCAGCCTAAGTCGATCGGAGGACGTCTCGGCAACTACGGTATCGATGTCAGCTACGAGAATTATGTTATGGGAGGCTCTGATTTCCTCGAATTTGGTCTTGGACTGGATGATGGGTTCAGCACGAGTGCTTTCCATGTGGATGGTATCTATAACTTCATGATTGTTCAGCCGGATTGGACTCTGAAGGGTAAGTGGGGATTTTATGCCGGTCCGGGCGCCAGCTTTGCTGTGTGGGAGAACGATAAGGACGAGAACACTGTCTATGCCGGATTCGTCGGTAATGTCGGTCTGGAGTACACGTTCTGGTTCCCTCTCCAGCTTTCTGTGGATTTCCGTCCGAGGTTGATGTTCGGTGACGGCGGCCTCAGAGGCGATGGCCCGTTCACTTTGGGAATAGGTGTCCGCTACGCATTCTAAAATTTAGTAAGCGTTAAGAAGCTGTTTTGAATTGTTTGAAATGTTCTTTGAGGTGAAAAATCTTCATTTTCTTCCCGCTTCTTCAGTCAGATAGCACCGCTATCTTCCTTGGAAGAAGCGGTCGAAACTGAAGTTTTTCACTCTCAAACCTTCAAACAAACAATTCAAAACAGCTTCTAAATTAAAGGATAATATTTGCGAAAGTGTGGGGTTTCATGACGAAATCCCACACTTTTTTATGCTTTTGGGCAATTATTTGGTATTTTTGCAGAATTGAGTGAGCGTTGGGATTACTCGAAATCAAAGAGCGATAATAGTATGGGAGGGAGTTTCACACTCGGCATGAATTGGGCTGAGGATGTAATATTCAAGGATAAGAAAGTAGCGTTGGAAGACCTTCCTATGGGAGAGGTTGAGGCATGCTACAAATTTCTTGAGGGGTTTGCTTCCGAGAAAGTGATCTACGGCATCAACACCGGTTTCGGACCGATGGCACAGTGGAGGGTTGATGACAAGTATCTGACAGATCTTCAGTACAACATAATAAGAAGTCATTCGACGGGAGCCGGAGAACCTTTGGAGGACATCTATGTCAAGGCGGCGATGATCGCCCGCCTGGGAACCTTCCTTCAGGCCCGTTCGGGAGTCCATCCGGATCTGGTCAGACTTCTGGTTGAGATGATCAACAGGGACATATTCCCTTTCATCCCTCAGCATGGCAGTGTCGGTGCGAGCGGTGACTTGGTCCAGTTGGCTCACATGGCGCTTTGCATGATCGGTGAGGGGAAGGTGCGCTACAAAGGCGTGTGGCGTCCGTCCGCCGAGGTTTTGAAAGAGAATGGTCTTGAGCCGTTCAAGATTCATATTCGTGAAGGATTGTCAATCTCCAACGGAACGTCTTTCATGACAGGTATCGGCGTTGTCAACCAGATCTATGCCGACAGGCTGCTGGACTGGGCAACTTTGGCTTCCGTGATGATGAACGAGATCGCCTCTTCATTCGATGACCTGATGTCCGAGGAACTCAACGAGGTCCGCCGGCACGAGGGGCAGCAGGTGATCGCGGCGAGGATGAGAAGACTTTCCGAGGGAAGTGGCTGCCTTCGCAAGCGTGAGCACGACCTTTACGACAACGCCCACGCCTCGGACCACACGTTTGGTCACAAGGTGCAGGCCTACTATTCGTTGAGATGCACCCCTCAGATTCTTGGCCCTGTCTATGAGACATTCGCTAATGCCCGCAGGGTTCTGGAGGAAGAGTTGAACTCAGCGTGTGACAACCCGATTGTGGACCATGTGGCCAAGAACGTCTTCCACGGCGGCAACTTTCACGGAGACTACATCTCGCTGGAAGAGGACAAAGTGAAGATCGCCACTGTCAGGATGGCCATGACGGCCGAGCGTCAGCTAAACTACCTTTTCCACGACCGCATCAACGGCATGCTTCCTCCATTCCTGAATATGGGAACGCTCGGACTGAACTACGGTATGCAGGCCTGCCAGTTCACGGCCACCTCGACGACGGCCGAGTGCCAGACACTCGCCATGCCGAACTATGTCCACAGCATTCCTAACAACAATGACAATCAGGACATTGTGAGCATGGGCACCAACACGGCGTTGCTCACCAAGCGCGTCATCGACAACACCTATCAGGTCTTCGCCATTCATTTCATCGCTTTGGCACAGGCTGTGGATTGCCTCGGGATAGCGGAGAAGCTGGCCCCGACATCCAGAAAGGTGTATGACGATGTCCGGGTCATCGCGCCTAAGTTCGTGGAGGACAATCCGTTCTATGAGCAGATAGCGAATGTTGAGGAATATCTTAGAAACAACCCGTTAAGGCTACAATAGATGGAACTGTTCCCCGAACTCGAGAAAAGGTACACAAAGGATCATTGCAGCGCCCGTGAGGCGCAACGAATGGCTGAGTTCATCTCGTTTGGCCCGATTGTGTTCCAAGCATCTCGCCTGTTGGTCAAGTACGGAATCCTTGAACTCCTTCGCGAGCATCGCGATGGGCTGACGCTGAAAGAGGTGGTGGAAGCGTCAGGACTTTCCGAATACACTGTCAAATGCCTTCTGGAAGCCGGGCTGTGCATAGGGACCGTGCTTGTTGACACAGAGACTGATCGGTTCACGATTTCCAAGATAGGCTGGTTTCTGCTCACGGACGAGGCCACGAAAGTCAACATGGACTTCAACAATGATGTCAACTATGAGGGGTTCTTCCATCTGGACGAGTCCTTCAGGGAGCGTCGTCCAGCAGGTCTGAAATGCCTTGGAGACTGGAACACGATTTACGAAGGGCTCTCGACCCTTCCGGAACCGGCACGGACAAGCTGGTTCGCATTCGACCATTTCTACTCCAACAATTCTTTCGAGGAGGCTTTGAAGGTGATATTCGACCGTCCGGTCAGAAATCTGCTTGATGTCGGAGGCAACACCGGCAAATGGGCTCTCCAGTGCGTCGGCCACGATCCTGACGTGGAGGTCACGATCCTGGATCTGCCTCAACAGATCAGGCTTATGCGGAAAGAAACGTCCGGAAAGCCGGGTGCGGAAAGGATCCACGGCTGCGGAGGCAACCTTCTCGATCCCTCGACCAAGTTCCCGACGGACAAGGAATATGACGTCATCTGGATGAGCCAGTTTCTGGACTGTTTTTCCGAGGAAGAGATCCTGAGCATTCTTCGAAGGGCTGCGGAGGTTCTTCGTCCGGGTGCGAGACTCTGCATAATGGAGCTTCTGTGGAACCGCCAGCGCTTTGAGACGGCTGCTTTCTGCCTGACGATGACCAGCCTATACTTCACGGCCATGGCCAACGGTAACAGCAAGATGTACTATTCCGAGGACATGACAAGGCTGATAGAGAAAGCCGGGATGAAGGTCGGGAAAATCATTGACGGAATCGGTCAGGGACACAACATATTGATTTGCGTAAAAGAATAATAGATTAAAAAAATAATGAGCAAGGAAGAAATAATCACCAAGGTCAACGGATTCCTCGTTGACGAGTTTGAAATCGATGCGGCGCTTCTCAACGACAATGCCGCCCTCAAAAAGGATCTGGGCATTGACAGTCTCGACATAGTGGACATCATCGTTCTGATTGACAGGGAATTCGGCGTGAAAGTCAAGACCGAGGAACTCGGCAGGCTCACAACTCTGGGCAGCCTTTATGATTTCATCGAGGAGAAGGTCGCTTAGAAAAGCTGGTCTGGTACCGGTCCGGCAAGCGTTAAGGGATAATCTTTGATTGCCTTTGGCTTAATTCGGAAACATGTCAGAGAACGGAGAAAGGCAGTGGCAGGGTACGACTGACGGGACCTCGTGGATGCACAGGTCTCTTATCGGGATGATGAAGGTCATTCCGCTGTGGTTTTTTTATCTGCTGATGAGCCTTGCGATTCCGTTCTACGTGATATTCAATCACGAAGGGTACATCTCCAACTATCATTACTTCCGTCGCAGACATGGTTTCAGACCACTGAAATCTTTCCTTCATGTGTTCGCCTGCCATTGGATGTTCGGAACAGTCATCATGGACAGGTTTGCGTCATATTCGGGAAAGAAGTTCAAGGTGGATGTGCCGCAGATGCCAATGTATGAGGAACTTTGCGCCGGGAAAAGCGGCTTTTTGCAGTTGGGCTCGCACATTGGCAACGATGAGCTGGCCGGCTATGAACTGAGGCCTCCCAAGAAGATGAGCGCGTTGGTGTTCGGCGGAGAGGGAGAGGCTCTGACAGAGAACAGGGAAAGGATTCTGGGTGGAAATAATGTGCGTCTGGTGAACATTTCCGGGGACATGTCCCATCTCGTGATCCTGAACAATGCCTTGGCGGATGGTGAGATTGTGAATATTCACGGAGACAGGGTCTTCGGCTCGAACCGTACAGTCTGTTGTGAGATTCTCGGCGCCGATGCGGAGCTGCCTTTGGGGCCGTTCCTGTTGGCTTCGATGAGGAATGTCCCAGCAGTTTCGGTCTTTGTGATGAAGGCGGGATTGAGAAAATACCGTGTGCGTCTGTATCGTCTGGACAAAGGATTGGAAGACCTCGGGGTGAGAGAGAAGGCAGTGGCGATGGCCAAGGCTTACGCTGGTGCCGTCACGGAGGTGCTGAAGGTTTATCCTGACCAATGGTTCAACTTTTATGAATTCTGGAAAAATGACTGAGGAAGAACTGAAATCTTTTGACTTCACATCTGTGGACATAGGGGATCTTCTGCCTCAGCGGAAGCCTTTTGTCATGATTTCCAGTCTGTTGTCGTGTTCCTATGAGAGGACAGTGACGCGGTTTCTGATTCAGGAGGAGAATGTCTTCGTGGAGGACGGGAAATTTGTCCCGGAAGGCCTTGTGGAGAACATCGCCCAGACATGTGCCGCAAGGATTGGCTTCATCAACAAGTACATACTCCATAAGCCGGTCAGCGTGGGTTATGTCTGCGCCTTAAAGGATTTCAAGGTTGTGGAGACTCCGGCCGTCGGCGTGGCAATAGAGACGGAGATCAACCTCAAGGGGGAATACGGGACTATGCTGATGGTGGATGCGGTTGTAAAATCAGACGGGAATATGATAGCTGAAGGATCGATGGTCATCGCCTTGGATGAGGACAAGCCGGTTGGCGGGCAGAAGGCCGTGGTCAAGGTCGCAGACAACATCATCTCGCCTCTGGGAACGACTACGGAGGAAAATTATGCCGCTGTGAAGGCCGGAAAATCGGCACTGAGACTCTACGAATCCTCAAAGAACCTTCCGGAACCTTTCTTCGCCTCGTTGATTGACGAGGATTCCTTGGCTGATGAATATGCCGGAATCGACTCGTCCGCAAGGATTGGCGGATATGCCGGACTGGACGGTCTCACGCGTTTTGAGAAACGGATAATCCTGTCTGTGTCAAAGGCTTTGAAAGGTGCGGAGACAGATCCGGCTTCCGAAGATGTGTTGTTCGTGCTATCTTCCACGAAAGGCAATGTGGAACTGCTGGACAGCGATGCCGAACCTTGTGGCGGAGATCCGGCCGAGAGGGAACGGCTCGGGAACTCGGCGGAGAAAATCGCCGGATTCTTCGGGAACAAGAACACACCGATTGTCGTGTCAAACGCCTGTGTCTCCGGACTTTGCGCCCAGATAACGGCGATGAGGCAGCTCAGGGCCGGAAAATTCGGCACGGTGATCGTGACCGGATCCGATGTCCAGTCCCGTTTCATCATTTCCGGATTCCAGTCGTTCAAGGCGTTGTCGCAGGAGGCATGCAGACCGTTCGACGCGCAGAGAAAGGGCCTGAACCTTGGGGAGGCTGCCGCCACGATCATATTCCAGTACAAGACTCCCGTGCCTGACGATTGGGTTCTGGTCAATGGTGCGATCCGCAACGACGCGAACCACATCTCCGGGCCGTCCAGAACGGGAGAGGGAAGTTTCAGGGCGATCAAAGCGGCTCTGGGCGAAGTCAAACCGGAGAGTCTTGCCCTTGTTTCGGTACACGGCACATCGACCGCCTACAACGACGAGATGGAGTCTATCGCTTTGAACAGAGCCGGATTGCAGAACGTGCCTGTGAACAGCCTGAAAGGCTATTTCGGCCACACGATGGGGGCGGCCGGAATCCTTGAGACCATCCTTTCGATGGCTTCGGTCGATGACGGAACGCTACTTGGGACACGGGGATATTCACAGTGCGGGGTCTCTTGTCCGCTGGACATCTCCCCGGAGCCGAGGAAGACGACAAAGCGGGCTTTCGCCAAGCTGCTGTCCGGGTTCGGAGGCTGCAATGCCGCCGCCATATTCATGAAAGGTGACATTTTTAATGGAGGTGACGAATGAAGACAACGGCTCATGTCCTGATCACGCCGGAGAAGGTGGTCGTTGGAGAAAAAATACTTATCTTTGGTTCCACTGGAGCTGACCTTTTGGTGGAGATTTACCGGCAGAAGGTAGGGAACTATCCCAAGTTCTTCAAAATGGACCCTTTGGCGCGTCTGGGATTCGTCGCGACGGAGCTGCTCCTGGGCGAGGAGAATCCGAGAAGGACAGACTGTGAGGACAGGGCTGTGATCCTGTTCAACCGGAGTGCCTCCCTTGCGGATGACACCGAGTACCAGAAGACCATCGGGAAAGACGGGCTCTTTCCCAGCCCTGCGGTGTTCGTCTACACTTTGCCGAACATCGTGACAGGGGAGGTCGCCATCCGCAACAAGTACTACGGTGAGACCTCTTTCTATGTGCTTGAACGCCGGGATGACGAACTGATGAAAGAGACCGTGGAGCAGTCATTTCAGGATCCGGTGACGCTGTCGGCGATTGCCGGTTGGCTGGAATGCTCTGACCCGGAACATTTTGAGGCAGAATTGTATTTAATTGAAAAACAGTAATATGGACGCACTTGTCAACGAATTGAAAACAAAGATCATCGAGGCTCTCAAGCTTGTTGATCTCAAACCGGAGGACATCGATGCCGACGCTCCTCTCTTCGGAGAGGGTCTTGGACTCGATTCCATTGACGCACTGGAACTTATGCTTCTTTTGGAGAAAAACTACAGCATCAAACTTAAGAACCCTGCCGAGGGCAAGGAAGTCTTCAAGTCCGTCAGGACTATGGCCGAGTACATCAAGGCTAACCAGTCGAAGTAAGTGTCCTGGAGAATCGTCATAACAGGAGCCGGGATCATCTCCGCCATCGGGGTGGGGAAGGAGGAGACCTTGCGTTCTCTGGTCGCCCGCAAGAGCGGAGTCGGGAGGCTGAGGCATCTTCAGACCGCCCATTCCGACCTGCCTTGCGGAGAGGTGAATATGTCCGACGAGGAACTCAAGAACGCTATCGGGGTTCCTGCGGACAGGATTGTTCCTCGGACAACCTTGCTCGGAATCATAGCTGTCAGAGAGGCGATGGAGGAGGCTGGAGTCAAAGGTTCGGATCGTGCTGCTTTGATTTCCGGGACCACGGTCGGAGGAATGGATGTGACTGAGCGTTGTTGTCTTCAAGGTGGTGACCAGTCTCTTTTCCGTCTTCACGACTGCGGAAGCTGCACGGATGAGATCGCTGATTTTTTCGGTGGTTTCGGCCTTGTGACCACAATCTCCACGGCTTGTTCTTCGGCGGCGAACTCGATTATGCTTGGTGCGGATCTGATCAAGAGCGGTCGCTGTGATGTCATTGTCGCCGGTGGCGCGGAATGCCTGACCAGATACCATCTCAACGGGTTCAATTCTCTCAAGATACTGGACAGCGAGCCTTGCCGGCCGTTCGACTCGACACGTAACGGGTTGAATCTTGGTGAAGGTGCCGGATTCGTGGTCCTTGAAAGTGAGGAACATGCCTTGAAAAGAGGCGCGGTGCCGCTCGGAATCCTTGACGGCTACGGCAACGCCTGCGACGCGTTCCATCAGACCGCATCCTCAGATGATGGCGAGGGCGCATTCCTCGCGATGTCCAAAGCATTGAATATGTCCGGTTGGAAACCTTCGGACATCGACTATGTGAACGCCCACGGCACTGCCACACCTAACAACGACGCCAGCGAAAGCCGGGCTATGATCCGTCTATTCGGCGACAAGGTTCCGCCGGTGTCCTCCACAAAGGCGTTCACCGGCCACACGACCAGCGCGGCCGGCAGCATCGAGGCGGTGATCTGTCTCCTTGCCATACGGCATGGCTTCATTCCGGCCAACCTGAACTGGAAGGGACCGTTTGACGGAGGAATCATCCCGGAGACTGAGGGGCGTGAAGGAGTCACACTCAATCACGTTCTGTGCAATTCATTCGGTTTCGGAGGCAATGATTCGTCCTTGTTGATCTCACGTTATGACAAATAGGATTTACATACGTTCTGCCGCACAGATTTCTGTCCAGAAACCTCTCTGCGAGGACTGGATGACTGATCCCGCGCCATGCTCCGGGCCTTATCTCAGAAGTCAGGATCCTGATTTCAAACAGTTCCTGAATCCGCTGCAGGCACGCAGGATGGGCTTGATTCTGAAACGCGCGATCGCCGTTTCCCTGACCGCATTGAAGGACGCCGGCATCGAATGTCCGGACGCCATATTCACAGGAACAGGACTTGGTTGCATGGAGAACACGGAGAACTTTCTGTCGGCGATATGCCGTGACGGGGAAGAGATGCTTCCTCCGACCTATTTCATGATGTCCACGCACAACACGATCAGCTCAGCTGTGGCCATCCTGCTTCGTTGTCACGGACAGAACTGCACATATTCGCAGAAGGACATTTCCTTTGAGAGCGCGCTGCTGGACGCTTTCCTCCAGCTTCAGTTTGGTGGAGTCTCCAACACCCTTGTCGGCTCCCACGATGAGACGACACCGGACTCCTACGACCTTCTGGAAGGTGCCGGGTACTTCGGTGAGGGTGTCACTGCCGCCGAGGCATCGTCAGCGTTTGTGCTTTCCGCATCCCCTGGTCCTTCGACAGGCTCAGGGACCGATTTTGTGACAGACTCAAGTACCCATGGAATGATGCAGGACGACCAGCCCTTGAGCTTGTGGTTCGACAATGCCCGCCAACCATCGAAGAAACCTCTCTGCGAACTGGTCGATGTCAGGATTCTTCATGATCCAAAGAATCTGGAATCCATTGTCAATGAATACAATGCCTCACGCGTCATTCGCAGCTCTGACTATTTCAAGCTGTTCGGCAAATGCTTCTCGACCTCAGGTCTCGGAGCCTACGAGGCCGCTATGAGGATCGCCAAAGGACTTGACAGGGACATCCTCGTCGTGAACGATGCCGGAGAGGATGTGGGACTGGTTTATCTTAAAGGCCTATGTGGAGACTGCTGACACTGTCCGTCATCCAAAGCCTCCTTCTTTCCGGAGGTCAGGTGCTTCTCAAGTTCGCCCTTGAGAAGATGGGCAGCTTTGAATGGACATGGGCGTTCTTCGGACGTTTGCTTGTCAATTGGTGGTTCCTTGGCTGCGGTCTCTGCTACGCAGGTGGCACGGTTCTGTGGATGTACATCCTCAAGAGATTCCCGTTCAGCATGGCTTATCCGATGATCAGCCTGAGCTACGTGTTCGGAATGCTCGCGGCCATATTCATTTTCCATGAGAACATTCCCGCCACCCGATGGATCGGTGTGTTTCTGATCATCAGTGGATGTGTGTTCATCGCTAAATAGTGAAAGATGAAAAGTTTAAGAATAATATTCATTGGTCTTGCGCTGCTTTTCGCCGTTTCATCGGCTTCCGGTGCTGATAGTAAGCAGCTGACGGAGGCGCAGGCCACAGAGGCCATCAAAAAGATTGACGCTTCATGCGCAGGGATCAAGAGCCTCACGGCTGACTTCAAGCAGGTCAAGGACATAGCCATCCTTCAAGAGAAGATGGTTTCTACCGGGAAGATGTATTTCGCCGACGGAATGTTGAGGTGGGAATATGTCTCGCCATACACCTGTCTTTTCATTCTGAACAAGGAGAAGGTGCTTCTGCAGAGCAGCCAGACCTCCAGCAAGATGGATGTGAACTCGAACAGGCTTTTCAAGTCCATCGCAAGGATCATTATGAACAGCATCACGGGGCAGGGCCTTTCCGGTTCCGGGGATTTCAAGGTGAAGATGTTCCTTGACGGCGGATGCTATGTGGCAGAGTTGGAGCCGCTTAAAAAAGAGATGAGGCAGATGTTCAAGACGGTTCGTCTGCATTTTGGCAAGGATTTGAAAGTCAGCGAGGTGGATTTGGTTGACAACAGCGGCGTGACGGTGATCACGATCCGGAACGCCGTGTATAACAAGACGGTCGATGCGAAGGTTTTTGTTGTTGATTAGCCTGCTGCTGCCCATTAGTGTGGTTGGTGAGCCCTGTCGAACCACGGTCACTTCGACAGGCTCGGCGACCGGAAACACTGCGGTCACTGAGCCTGTGGTTTGTCTGGGCTCACCAACCATCGAAGTGACCGCTTCGGCCGAACGGACCGACACAACAGAATCTTCCTACCTTTTCCCGTTCAGCGATAATGAAACCACCCGCTACACCGTGGCCATAACATACAAAAACGCCTCTTTTTCGGGAATATGCGTGGTCAAACGGATGGACGGAATCATCGCCGGATCCATAGTCAACGAGTTCGGTATCAGAGCTTTTGACTTCAAGATGAGCGGGAACCGGAGACGCGTCAAACTGCTCAATGCAATGAAACCTCTTGACAAATGCTTGGTCCGCAAGGCGATAGCACATGATCTCAGGAGACTGTTCGCGGCGGAGAATACCGATGAATATGTCTCCGTGGATGAAGGTGGAGCCATCATCATGCAATGCCCGAACCGCCGCTACAGTTTCTCGAAAATGAATATTCCCGAATGAGACTTTCAGGCACATTCTTCACTGTGATCTCCACTAAAGAGACCGAGAACGGATCCGAACCACGGTTGGTGAGTCCGGTCGTCGAACCACTCATCAGGCTCGAACCAGGCAACGTGATCTTCAAGGCGCATTTCCCTGACTATCCGATCACCCCAGGAGCCGTGCAGATCCGTGTGGCCACGGAACTGCTTGAGAACCATCTTGGCAAGGGACTGACTCTTGCCCGGGTTGGTGACCTTAAATTTATGGAGCCTCTTTTCCCCGGGGCCGAGGTGACATATTCATTCACGGAATCGGTGGAGGCCGATGGCCACTTGAAAGTGGAACTCACCGTCCGCTCGGAGGAAAGAGTCTTCTCGCGGATGAGCCTTGAATATTCCTGTGAGGGTAGTCCTGATGGCGCTTCGACAAGCTCGGCGACCACAGTTCCGGTCACTGAACCTGTCGAAGTGACCGAGCCTGTCGCCGAGGTGTCTACTTGGCGAAGCTCCTCCGAGCCGGTCTCTGAGCTTGTCGAAGCGCCCTGCCTATTGAAGAATCTGAAAACCTGCGTCATCATACCGGTCTATAACAATGCGGGAACAGTCAAGGATGTGGTGCGGAGAGCATTGAAGTACTGCAAGGACGTGATCGTGGTGGATGACGGCAGCACAGACGGCTCTTCGGATTCATTGTCTGAACTTGGCGCCGTTGTCGTCCGCTATGAGAGGAACCGTGGGAAGGGCTACGCTCTCAAGACAGGCTTCAAGGCCGCCAGAGACCGCGGCTTTGAACGGGCCGTCACCATTGACGCTGACGGCCAGCATTTCCCGGAGGACATCCCTGTTTTTGTCTCCGCTATTAAAGAGCATCCTGATGCCATGCTTGTCGGAAGCCGCAATCTAAGGATGGAGAATATGCCGGGAGGCAACACTTTCGCCAACAACTTCTCGAATTTCTGGTTCAGACTTCAGACCGGCGTGAAACTCCCTGACACCCAGTCCGGTTTCCGTCTCTATCAACTGAACCGCATCGGCAGACTCCGCTTTTTGACCTACCGCTATGAGGCTGAACTGGAACTGCTTGTGTTCCAATGTTGGAAAGGAGTCCGGATGCTTCCTGTCGGGATCAATGTCTATTACCCTCCGGAAGGAGAACGTGTCACTCATTTCCGTCCGTTCCGGGACTTCTTCCGGATCAGTGTCCTGAACACGGTTCTCTGCATTCTCGCTCTATTTTACGGTCTGCCATCTCGACTGCTTCGTAAAAAATAAGTATATTCATAAGATAATCGCGACATACTGCAAGTGACGGACTTTTTTCTGAAAATCTACGACTTCCTTGCCGGAAGAAAATGGCTGGCGGCGCTGCTGTCTGTCCTTCTTGCGGCTATATGTCTGTTTCTGGCCTCACGGCTTCACTATGAGGAGGACATCTCCAGATTTCTGCCGGGCGACGAGGAGAGCTCGAAATATTCCGAAGCCTACAACGCTCTTGGCAAGAAGAACAACATCATCCTGATTTTCTCGGCGAAAGATGGATCAGAGGCCGGAGAGGATGAGATTTCCGAGGCGATCCACGATTTCGAGGGCGTTTTCGACGCTGTGGATTCCACCGGAATGGTCCCTCAAAGGCAGATCACGGTTGACAGCGGAATGGCGTTCGAGATGATGGAGAGCGTCACATCTTCCTATCCTTTGTACATGACGGAGGCCGACTATAGGCGCATCGACTCACTTCTGAATGTTCAAGGCTACGTTTCTGAGCAACTTGCGGCGGACCGCCAGTCTCTCCTTTTCCCGACAGGAGGCGCTATGGTGGCCAATGTCCGCACCGACCCTCTGCATCTGTTCACGCCTGTGCTTCAACGGTTAAGGAACAGTGCCGCCAACTCAAACTACGACATTGTCGATGACTGCATATTCACAAAAGACGGGCATGGGCTTGCGTTTCTGACTTCGCCTTACGGGACGAGCGAGTCGGGCATGAACTCCAAGGTCGCAAGGTTGGTCGATGAGGCCATCAGCCGGACCGAGGCGGAGCATCCTGATGTCTCCGTGTCCGCTGTGGGCGCGCCGTTGATCGCCGTTACCAACGCCACGCAGATCAAAAAGGACAGCATTCTGGCCATATCCCTGGCCATGCTCCTTATCGGCCTGCTGCTGGTTTTCACCTACAAACGCTTCTCGGACATACTCTGGATAGTGCTTTCTGTCACATTCGGATGGATTTTCGCTGTCGGAGGCATCGCCCTGATCCGGGACAGCATGTCGATCATCGTCATCGGCGTCGCCTCCGTGATCATTGGCATCGCCGTGAACTATCCTCTGCATTTTATGGACGGACTTAAATCCGGTGTGAGTCCAAGGCAGAATCTCAAGGAAATGGTCGAGCCGCTTCTGATCGGCAACATCACCACGATCGCCGCCTTCCTGTGCCTTGTCTGGCTGGATGCCGTGGCGATGCAGGACCTGGGACTGTTCGGTTCGCTGATGCTGGCCGGAACGATCATATTCGTGCTTGTCTTCCTGCCGGTCTTCACCAAGGCACGCAAAAAGGAAGGCGGAACGCTTGAGCTTGGGCGCATCCTTCCGGACAAGGCTCCGTCAAGCGGATGGCTTTTGGTCGCCGTGATGGCCGTGACGGTGGTGATGTATTTCCTCAGCGGACGAACCGGTTTCGATTCCGACATGAGGAACATCAATTTCATGACCGAAAGCCAGAGACGTGATCTGGAGATGTTGCAGGGCGGATTGGAGCAATCAGGCTGCCATCAGATCTACGCCATCGCTGAGGGTGACGACCCGGAGACCGCGCTTGAACGCAACGACAATCTGCTTGCAAGGCTGGACTCTCTGAAAGGTCAGGTCGCCTTTGTCAAAGGTGCCGGCAATTTCATTCCGTCGGAGAAGACACAATCCGAAAGATTAGCGAGGTGGAACGATTTCTGGGGAGGTGGCCGCGCGGAGAGACTTGTCAAGGAACTTTCTGATGAAAGCAGGAGACAAGGGTTCGCGGAGTCGGCGTTCAGCCCGTTCACGGACATATTGACCAATGAATATTCAGTCGCTTCCGCCGATGAGTCTTCTTTGATTGATTCGTTTGAGGGTACATATATTCTTGATGACAACGGGAAATACCTGATTGTCAATCAGGTGTGTTTCGAGGATGCATCCCGGAGCGGTGACATAAAGGAATCCTTGCGCTCGGACGGAACGCTTGCCTTCGACACCGGCGACATCAGCAACCGTCTCGTGAGCGTCCTGTCGGATAGCTTTGACTACATCGGAGCGATATGCAGCCTTGTGGTGTTCGTATTCCTGTCCCTCAGCTTCCGCCGCCTTGAACTGGGGCTCCTGTCCTTCTTTCCATTGGTTGTCAGCTGGTTCTGGATTCTGGGCCTTATGGGTCTGCTGGACATCCGCTTCAACATCGTCAACATCATTCTCGCCACGTTCATCTTCGGCCAGGGGGACGACTACACGATCTTTATCACCGAAGGTCTTGTCTATGAATATGCCTACGGGAAGAAACGTCTGGCCACCTACAAGAACAGTGTCTTCCATTCGGCCGTGATAATGTTCATCGGCATCGGTGCTTTGGTCCTGGCCAGGCATCCGGCGATGCGCTCGCTCGGGGAAGTGACCGTGATCGGAATGTTCATCGTCGTGGTGATGGCCTACTACCTGCCTCCGGTGATATTCAGATGGCTGACGGAGAAGAAAGGTGTCAAGCGTGACATTCCACTCACCTTGAAGAGGTTGGTATATTCAATCTATGCACTTGTGGGCTATGTGCTGCTGATGTTTCTGTTCGCCTATCCGTACACATTCTTCCATTTCCTGTTCAAAGGCGGTTCGGAGGAGAGTAAGCTGAAATACCATCAGTTCATTCAGAGGATGTCCGGCTTCTTGCTGAGGCACGTGCCTGGAGTCCGGTTCACGCAAGCCGGAGATGCTGATTTCAGCAAGCCGTCCGTGATCATCGCCAACCATCAGTCGCATCTTGATCTGATCTGCCTTATTGCCTTGAATCCGAAACTGATCTTCTTCACCAACGAGTGGGTCTGGAAGAACCCGATCTATGGCTATGTCATCCGCAAGGCCGATTATATTCCTGTGAATGATGGGGTTGAGGCACATCTTGATAAGATCCGCACTCTGGTTGCGCAGGGATATTCATTGGTCATCTTCCCTGAGGGGACGAGGACAGTTGACGGCTCGATCGGACGTTTCCACAAAGGCGCGTTTTACCTTGCCGCTGGACTTGGTCTTGACATCACTCCTGTGTTCATCCACGGCGCTTACGACGTTTTGCCGAAGACAGATTTCATGCTTCGGGAGGGCTCCGTGCACGTTGAGGTCGGGACCAGGATTCCTTGCGGCGGTGATTACCGCTCGATGACCAAAGAGTGCCACCGCCTCTTCGTCAACCGCTATTCCGAGTTGCTCAGGATTCTTGAGACACCTGAATATCTTTCCGTCCACGTCAGGTACAAGTACATCTACAAAGGCGCCGACGTGGAGTCCCGCTGCCGCAAGGCTCTGGCTCGTGTGAAGGAAGTGGCGTTTTTGCGTGTGGCTCCTTCCGGGGATCATTTTGAGATCCATGACTGCGGGCAAGGGGAGTATGCGTTGATCTTTGCCCTGATGCATCCTGAGATTCAGGTGGATGCCTACGACAAGGATGAAGACAATGTCATGCTGGCCTCGAACATCTCATCCCTTCCTGCCAACCTTCATTTCCATCTGGAGTCATGAGACGGACTTTGATGATTCTTTTGGCTGTCTTGCTGTCAGCCTTGTCTTCGCAGGCGCGCAGACTTTCAGTGTTCTTCCCCGGACCGGACAAGGCCAACGGAGCCGCCGTGATTGTCTGTCCCGGAGGCAGTTACTATTGGCTTTCCAGAAAGATTGAGGGAACGGAAGTCGCGAAGAAACTGGCAGATGCCGGATTCACGGCGTTTGTCCTTCACTACCGTCATGCCGGCACGAGATATTTCCTTTTCGGGAATATGGCAGTCCCTCAGAATCATTACCCAAAGGCGTTGGATGATCTCCGGGAAGCCGTGATGGAAGTGCGGCGCAAGGCTTCTGAATATTCCGTTGACCCTTCCAAGGTCGGTGTTATGGGCTTTTCCGCCGGTGGCCACCTTGCTTTGAACGGTGGGGAGGAAGTGGTTGAGGATCAGGGAATATCCTCGCGTCCATCGTTCATCGTCTCCGTCTATCCGGTCGTCACGATGACCGATGAGGCTATCGTCCACAATCGCTCCAGAAAGGCTCTGCTCGGAAAGTACCGTAACGACCCGGACCTAAAGCGAAAGTTGTCAATGGAACTGAATATCCCGTCGGACATGCCTCCGGTCTTCCTTGTGAACTGCATCGATGACCCGACCGTTGACTACCGCAATTCCGTCGTGATGGACAACGCCCTGACAAAGTCCGGGATCCCGCATCAGTATATTCAGTTTCCCATCGGCGGCCATGGCTTCGGCATCTCCTCCTCTCAAGCCGACTGGTTACCCCTTTTCCTGGACTGGTTTGAAGACTTGCCGAGCCAAGGCCAACGGCAGTAGCCT
>ULWM01008772.1_pt1 | contig 21335 bp, 18 predicted proteins | sample 1960331 | NCBI WGS metagenome assembly ULWM01 (sample SAMEA4835812, study PRJEB28245) | human gut metagenome | biome: gut microbiome; material: fecal sample | place: Denmark | collected 2008 | reverse complement strand
TGTTAAAAAAACGTCTGATCGCATCGGTCGTATTTTTGATCGTGCTCATGTATTTTTCCATGGGACATATGATGTGGGGCTGGCCGCTGCCTGCGTGGTTTACGGATAACCATGTGGGAATGGGGCTGGTACAGATGATACTGGCAGCTATTATCATGGTGATCAACCAGCAGTTTTTTATCAGCGGATTCAAAGCACTGTGGCACAGATCACCGAATATGGACACGCTGGTAGCCATGGGCTCCATGGCATCGTTTGTCTGGAGTGTCTACGCACTGCTTGCCATGACAAGGGCACAGACAGACGGGAATGCAGAGCTTGTCATGGAATATATGATGGAGTTTTACTTTGAATCGGCAGCGATGATCCTGACATTGATCACAGTAGGCAAAATGCTGGAGGCAAGATCCAAGGGAAAAACAACAGATGCTTTAAAGTCATTGATCTCTCTTGCCCCGAAAACAGCAGTGGTTGAAAGAGACGGAAAAGAAGTTACCGTATCCATTGATGAAGTACAAAAAGGTGATATTTTTGTTGTCAGACCTGGAGAAAACATTCCGGTAGACGGACAGGTCATAGAAGGAAACAGTGCAGTTAACGAAGCTGCCATCACAGGCGAAAGTATTCCGGTCGATAAGGCAGAAGGAGATATGGTACGTTCTGCTACGATCAATCAGTCGGGGTTTCTGCGCTGCAGGGCAACGAGAGTCGGTGAGGATACCACACTTTCCCAGATCATCAAGCTTGTGGAAGATGCATCTGCAACAAAAGCACCGATCGCTAAGGTCGCAGATAAGGTATCCGGTGTTTTTGTACCGGTCGTTATCACGATCGCAGTGATCACTACACTGGTATGGCTTCTGGCAGGACAGAATTTTGCCTATGCACTGGCAAGAGGTATTTCCGTTCTGGTCATCAGCTGTCCGTGTGCACTCGGACTGGCAACACCGGTTGCGATCATGGTAGGCAACGGTATGGGAGCAAAAAACGGTATTTTATTTAAAACAGCCGTCTCATTGGAAGAAACAGGAAAAACCCGGATCGTTGCACTGGATAAAACAGGTACGATCACACGCGGTGAGCCAAAGGTAACGGATGTGCTTCCGGCAGAAGGTATTTCGGAAGAAGAATTACTTACCATGGCATATACACTGGAGCAGAAAAGCGAGCATCCGCTTGCCAAAGCAGTGCTGGAGGAGGCACAGAGCAGAGAACTGAAGCCATGGATGATCACAGATTTTACCGCACTTCCGGGCAACGGACTGAGCGGCAGGACAGAAGGCAGCAGTCTGCTCGGTGGCAGTTATACTTTTATCAGAGAAAAAATTGAGGAAAACGGGGAGAAGCTGCAACAGCAGGCAGAGCAGCTTGCAAAGCAGGGGAAAACACCTCTTTTGTTTGTCAGAGACGGAAAGCTTCTGGGTATGATCGCTGTGGCGGATGTGATCAAGGAGGACAGCCCACAGGCAATCGCAGAATTACAGAATATGGGCATAAAAGTTGTTATGTTAACCGGCGACAACGAGCAGACAGCCCGTGCGATCGGTAAACAGGCAGGTGTGGATGAAGTGATCGCAGGTGTTCTGCCGGATGGCAAGGAGCAGGTGATCGGTTCCCTGAAGCAGCAAGGCAAGACGATCATGGTCGGTGACGGTATCAATGATGCACCTGCGCTGACTCGTGCAGACATCGGTATTGCCATTGGTGCAGGTGCGGATATTGCCATGGATGCGGCGGATATCGTACTGATGAAAAGCCGCCTTTCCGATATTCCGGCAGCGATCCGGTTAAGCCGCGCAACGCTGAAAAATATCCATGAAAATCTGTTCTGGGCATTTTTCTATAATGTGATCGGTATTCCGCTGGCTGCAGGTGTCTGGATCCCGCTGTTTGGATGGAAATTAAATCCGATGTTCGGTGCGCTTGCAATGAGCCTGTCAAGTTTTTGTGTTGTATCTAACGCACTTCGTCTGAACCTGTTTCGGATGTACGATGCGTCTAAAGATAAAAAAGTAACTCATAAATCAGCCTCTGTAAAAAAGAACGGAGCGCAGGTAAAAGAAGCACAGACAGACATGGAATCTGTGCAGGACGAAACATTAGAAGGAGACGAGAATATGATCAAAACAACAGTAAAAGTAGACGGTATGATGTGTGGTATGTGTGAAAGCCATGTCAATGACGCAGTCAGAAATGCAATCGAGGTAAAGAAAGTATCTTCCTCTCATAAGAAAGGTACAACAGAAATTCTGACAGAGCAGCCGGTTGATGAAGAGAAGGTAAAAGCAGCCATTGAAGCAACCGGATACAAGGTGCTTGGCATTACAACCGGGGAGGCAGAAGAGAAAAAGGGATTTTCTCTGTTTCATAAGAGTTGAAAAAAAGACACCTCAATGGTATAATGTGGCTTGTTATACGATGTTACAGAGTAAAATCTGTAGATAGCTAACAGGTATGTAACATACCAGAGGAGGAGAAAAGATGAAAAAAAGCAGTAAGGTGACAGCAGTGATCCTGTCAGCCGTTCTTGCCATGAGCATGATTGGATGTGGCAGCAGCGCAGAGGACACAGCAAGTGATGCAGCAGCAACAGATGCCGTTACAGATGAGGCAACAGATGCAGCAGCAAGTGATGAAGCAACAGACGCAGCAGATGAAGCAACAGACGCAGCAGATGAAACAGCAGATGAAACAGCAGCAGGCGACAGAACACAGCTTATTGTCGGATTTGATGCAGAATACCCGCCATATGGTTATATGGATGAAAACGGTGAATATGTCGGATTTGACCTTGATCTGGCACAGGAAGTCTGCGACCGTAACGGTTGGGAACTTGTAAAGCAGCCGATCGACTGGGATGCAAAGGATATGGAACTGAATTCAGGTTCTATCGACTGTATCTGGAATGGTTTTACCATGACGGGCAGAGAGGATGATTATACATTCAGTGAGCCATATGTAGACAACAGTATCGTTGTAGTAGTTGCGGCAGATTCCGATATCCAGTCTTTAGAAGATCTGGCCGGTAAGGTAGTGGCAACACAGGCTGATTCTTCCGCACTGACAGCACTGACAGATGACAGTGAAGATAACAAAGACAATATTGCACTGGCAGCAACTTTTGCAGAACTGCAGCAGGTAGCTGACTACAACAGCGCATTCATGAATCTGGAAGCAGGTTCTATCGATGCCATTGCTGTTGATATCGGTGTAGCACAGTATCAGATCAGCTCAAGAGGCGATATGTTCCGCCAGCTTGATACACCAATTTCTACAGAGCAGTATGCGATCGGCTTTAAGAAGGGCAATACAGAGCTTCGCGATCAGGTACAGAATACACTCAATGAGATGGTTTCTGACGGTACATTTGACAAGATCGTAGCAAATTACGAAGACTACAATCTGCCGGCAATGGTTTGCCTTGGTAAATAAGTAATAAAACCCGGAGAGAGCAGAGGTCTGCTCTCTCTTTTTGTAGTGAGGAACAAAAAAATCGTAAAGTGCGAAGCACGACTGACGGCGAGGCTGGCAGGATTTTTGAGTGATGGCGACGAGGAAAATATACGCGTTTATGCGGTGCATTTGACGACCGCTGATCAGAGCGGGATTTGCAGAGCGCATCTCGTCTTGATCAAAGTGACAGGGAGAAAAAAATGGAAATTCATTTTGTGATTGCGGACCCGGCGGGAAATATCACAGCAATCGTAAAGGATGGTGTGGCAGATGACGACTACCGATCGGTGGCTGCAGCGATCATGCAGGATCCACAGTGGAAGGTAGAACAGGTAGGATTTATAACAGAGCCTAAGGTTGGAGGCGAGGCGCGTCTTCAGATGATGGGTGGTGAATTCTGCGGAAATGCAGCACGCAGCTTTGGAAAGTATATAGCAAAAAAAATGCGCAGGCAGGAAGCCGTGATCGAGATCAGCGGAAACAGTGCTCCCATGCGGATCGAAACTGATCCGGCAAGGGGCAGTGCAAAAGCACAGATGCCATGTCCGCTTAAGATCGATGAGCTTTCTGTAGGACTTGGCAATTATCCGGTTGTTGTATTTGAAGGAATTGTGCATCTGATCACAGAAAAGAAAATGCCGGAGCCGGACGATCTGAAAAAAATGCTTTCTCTTTTGTATCAGAAATATGATGCAGAAGCCGCGGGCGTCATGTATCTGGAAAAAACTGCGGAAGGATATAGAATGACACCGGCAGTACACGTCCGTGCCACGGATAGTCTTGTTTATGAAAACAGCTGCGGTTCAGGCAGTGTGGCAGCAGCTTCCTATCTGGCACAACAGCAGTGTGAACAGACCGCAGCAGAGCAGGAAACATGCACCTATGACATACAGCAGCCCGGCGGCTGTATTACAGCATCCGTTACATTCTCGCATGGGAAGGTCACAGCGGCTTTCATAGATGGCACGGTTTCCATTGGCGGGGAGATCGCAATGGAAATTGGCAGTTAGCAGGAGGAAAGATGAATATTGAGATCATAAGAGGCATCCTGATACCGTTTCTTGGAACGGTACTTGGTTCTGCCTGTGTTTTCTTTTTACGAAAAAATATCGGAGATCTTGTGCAGAGAGCCCTGACGGGCTTTGCAGCAGGTGTCATGGTGGCAGCAAGCATCTGGAGTCTGCTGATTCCGGCCATGGAACAGTCGGCGGCAATGGGAAAATGGTCATTTGTCCCCGCAGTAGCCGGGTTCTGGGTCGGCATTTTGTTTTTACTTTTGCTGGATCATGTGATCCCGCATCTGCATATGAAGAGTGAAGAAGCAGAAGGCCCGAAGAAGTCATGGCAGAAATCGACCATGCTGCTTCTGGCGGTAACGCTGCACAACATCCCGGAGGGGATGGCGGTCGGCGTTGTATTTGCAGGCTATATGGCAGGCAACAGTACGATCACCGCAGCAGGTGCACTGGCTCTTGCCATCGGTATTGCAATCCAGAACTTCCCAGAGGGTGCAATCATTTCCATGCCACTGCGCGGTCAGGGCATGAGTAAGACAAAGGCATTTGTTTATGGCTCATTATCCGGTCTGGTAGAACCGATCGGTGCACTTCTTACGATTCTGGCGGCATCTTTTATTTTACCGGTTCTTCCATATCTTTTAAGCTTTGCGGCAGGAGCCATGATGTATGTTGTCGTAGAGGAACTGATACCGGAAATGTCAGAGGGTAACCATTCTAACATCGGAACCATTGTATTTGCAGTCGGTTTTACGCTGATGATGGCACTGGATGTTGCACTGGGGTAATTCATAATAGTTTACATAACACAAAGGGAAATGATATATGACACTTCAACAGCTTCGCTATGCAGTTTGCATTGCAAAAAATAAATCCATGAATAAGGCGGCAGCAGAGCTTTTTATCTCGCAGCCGAGTCTGTCCGTGACGATCCGTGATCTGGAAGAGGAGATCGGTTTTCCGCTGTTCCAGCGTTCCAGCCGTGGTATTGTGATCACCGCAGAGGGAGAGGATTTCTTAGGATATGCCAGACAGATGATCGAGCAGTATCGCCTGATGGAAGAAAAATTTATCGAAAAGAAAATGCAGAAACAGAAATTCAGTGTTTCCATGCAGCATTATACCTTTGCCGTGCAGGCGTTTATCAAGGTGGCAAAGGAACTGGAAATGGATGACTATGAATTTTCCGTGCATGAGACAAAGACCTATGAAGTAATCGAAAATGTCAAAAAGCAGCACAGTGAGATCGGCGTTTTGTATCGGAATGAATTTAACTGCGAAGCACTTTCCAAGATCTTCCGGGAAAATGCACTGGAGTTTAAGCCGTTGTTCTCCTGTGATATTTATGTATTTATGGCAAGCTCACATCCGCTGGCGGGAAAGGAGAAGATCACATTTGAGGATCTGCGCCCCTATCCGAATCTGGCATTCGGGCAGGGAGACAACAATTCCTTTTATCTGGCAGAAGAAGTATTTTCCACGCATGAATACAGGCAGAGTATTAAGGCGGATGATCGTGCAACGATGCTGAATCTGATGATCGGACTGAATGGATATACATTATGCTCCGGTATTATCTGTAATGAATTAAACGGAGACGAATATGTGGCGGTTCCGTTTGATACTGATGAGAAGATGGAAATCGGATATATTAAGAAGAAAAATATGCCACTGACTGTGCTCGGTGAGAAGTATATTGCAGAGTTGAAAAAATATAAAGCATACGAGGAAACGGAAAAATGATCTTATATGTGATAAGGCATGGGGAAACCGCATGGAATAAAGTAAGACGGCTGCAGGGACAGACCGATATCCCGCTGGCAGAGGAGGGTATCAGGCTGGCAAAGGAAACTGGGATCGGTATGAAGGATATACCGATCGATCTGGTGATCTCAAGCCCTTTGCAAAGAGCGTTGCAGACAGCTGACTGTATAACGGAAGGCAGAAACATTCCTATTCTGACAGATGAACGGATCCAGGAGATCTCATTTGGAGACTGGGAAGGAGAGTCGCTGATCGACAGTACCATTCTGCCGGCGGATTATAAGAAGCAGTTTTATGAGAATCCGTTATACTGCGAGGTACCGCCGCATGGGGAGTCGGTTTCGCAGGTAATCCAAAGGACGGCAGACTTTTATCAGTCGCTTCTGGCAGATCCGGCATATCAGGATAAGCATATTCTGATCTCCACACACGGAGCGGCGGGTCGTTGTTTTTTATGTAATTTCTTTGCAGATAAAACGGATATCTGGCGCGGCGGTGTTCCGAAAAATTGTGCGGTGACAACCGTGGAAGTAATAAACAAAAAGAGCAGGATCGTAGATTTTGACCGGCTTTTTTATACAGAGAGATAGTTGTTGATTTATAGGTGGGCTCTGTTATAATAAAGGTATTGAAGAAAAGCTTGAAAGGGACAGTAAAAAACAATGAGAAATGTAATTTTAACAGGTGACAGACCAACAGGAAAGCTGCATGTCGGACATTATGTCGGTTCACTGCGCAGACGTGTTGAGCTGCAGAATACAGGAAACTATGATGATATTTATATTATGATCGCAGATGCACAGGCACTGACCGATAATGCGGACAACCCGGAGAAGGTCAGACAGAATATCGTAGAAGTTGCGCTTGACTATCTTGCATGCGGACTGGACCCGAAGGTTTCTACGTTATTTATCCAGTCTATGGTTCCGGAGCTGACGGAGTTATCCTTCTACTATATGAATCTGGTTACCGTTTCCAGACTGCAGAGAAATCCTACTGTAAAGGCAGAGATCCAGATGCGTAATTTTGAAGCCAGCATTCCGGTCGGATTCTTTACGTATCCGATCAGTCAGGCGGCAGATATTACAGCATTTAAAGCAACGGTTGTTCCGGTCGGGGAAGATCAGATGCCGATGCTGGAGCAGACAAAAGAGATCGTACATAAATTTAATACAGTATACGGCGAAACACTGGTAGATCCGAAGATCATGCTGCCGGACAATCAGGCATGTATGCGACTTCCCGGTATTGATGGCAAGGCAAAGATGAGCAAGTCACTCGGCAACTGTATCTACCTTTCCGATACAGAGGCAGATGTCAAGAAAAAGGTTATGTCCATGTTTACCGATCCGAATCATCTGCGTGTAGAGGATCCGGGTAGGGTAGAGGGCAATCCGGTATTTATTTATCTGGATGCTTTTTGTAAGGACGAATACTTTGCTGAATTCTTACCGGATTATGCGAATCTGGATGAACTGAAGGCGCATTATACAAGAGGCGGACTTGGTGATGTGAAGGTAAAGAAATTCCTGAACAACGTAATGCAGGCTGAGCTGGCACCGATCCGTGAGAGACGTATGCAGTGGGAGAAGGACATCCCGACTGTATTTGATATCTTAAAAGAAGGCAGTGAAAAGGCAGAAAAGGTTGCTGCCGAGACACTTGCCGAGGTAAGACGTTCCATGAAGATCAATTACTTTGAAGACAAAGCACTGATCAAAGAACAGGTGGAGAAATACGGAAACTAAGATAAAAAGTTAGAAAAAGAAAGACCGGAAGATCCGGCCTTTCTTTTTTTGTTATGGCGACGAGGAAAATGCACGCATTTATGCGGTGCATTTGACGACCGCTAATCAGAGCGAGATTCGCAGAGCGCATCTCGTCTCTGTTATGGCGAATCTTGTCTTTGTTTAAAGTGTATCGTCTGTTTGTTATTTTTTTCTAACAGAAACTGACAAAACGGATGAAAAGCTTTGATAAAAAGACCGTGACAGAAAGATATTAAATTGGACGGAAAGATGCTATAATCTACCCGTCGGATGAATGTTGGGCAGAATTCATCCGGGCTGTGCTCATGAGAGACACGGTGTTTAGAAAACGAACAGATGACAGGGAGGAAAGACAGATGGCGCTTGAGAAAGCAGAAGCATATTTAAAACAGGCAGGATTTGCGGATAGGATCATAAAGCTGGAGCAGTCAACGGCGACAGTTGATCTGGCAGCGGCGGCACTTGGGGTAGAGCCGGGAATGATCGCGAAAACCATGTCTTTTTATCAGGGAGAGCAGGTAATACTGATCCTGACAGAAGGGACGGCAAGGATTGATAATCGGAAATACAAAGAAACCTTTCATATAAAGGCAAAGATGATCCCATTTGAGGAAGTGGAAGCAGCAGTCGGACATGCGCCCGGCGGTGTCTGCCCGTTTGGGATCAAAGAAGGCATCACCGTTTATCTGGATGAAAGCCTGAAGCAGTTTGAAACCGTGTATCCGGCAGCGGGAGATGACCATAGTGCAGTCAGACTTTCTGTTGCGGAGCTTGCACAGATCACAGGGGCTTCCTGGGTCGATGTGTGTAAGGAAACAGCTAATTAGTTTACATAATATATATTGCAAGACGAAAATTGAAAATAGTACATAGAAAATAATACAGACAGTAGAAAAATGCGCAGGGGTATGCTAGAATAACCGTGATTAGAAAAGACTAACTAATACGAGGTGGATACATATGAAAGTATATGAATTCGGAGAGGCGGATAAGCCGGTTATCATGCTGTTCCCCGGAACCTGCTGTTATTGGAAATCGAATTTCGGGCATGTGATCCCGGGACTTTCGGAGCACTTCCGCACGCTGGTTGTCAGCTATAGCGGATTTGATGAGACAGAGCATTCCACATTTATTTCCGAACTGGATGAAACAGAAAAGATTGAGCAGTACATCAGGGAAAAGCTGGATGGAAAACTTTATGCGGCTTATGGTTGTTCACTTGGCGGTTCTTTTGTATCACTTCTGGTCAGCCGCCGCAAGATCCATATTGAGCATGCGATCATCGGCTCCAGCGATATGGATCAGGCACCGAAGTGGCTGGCAAAACTGGAAACGGCGATCATGATTCCAATGTTTTACCCGCTTATTACAGGAAAAGGCAGTTCCATGTTTCAAAAGATGTTTGAAAAGAAAATGAACGATGGAAATGACAGCTCCGACTATATGAAACGTTTTATGGAGATCATGAAGGGGGATGGCAGTCTGGATATGTCCTTTATTTCCAAAACGTCCATGAAAAACCAGTTCTGTACCGATCTGTATACAAAGGTTGGAGAACATATCAATGTGCCGGGCACAGTGATCCATGTTTTCTATGCCAAAAAGATGGGAGAAAAGTATCTGGATCGTTATAAACTGCATTTTGCAGATCCTGATATCCGTGAATTTGATCTGCAGCATGAAGAGCTTTTGCTGGATGCGGATCGCTGGGTAAAAGAAGTTTGTGATGCGTGCATGATCTTAGACTGAATAAGCGGGCAGAGAGTAACGATATATGAAAAAGATAAAAGATGTGAGAGGGAAATCATGAAGGTTGAAACATTATCGGAAAAATACATAAATGAGATCGGGCATGCGTTCGGTTATTATGAATATGCACAGGGCGAGAAGGGGCTTGTTTCCGCATACAGCAGCAAAGACGCAGTCGTCAGTTATATCAACGGCTATGTGGAAATGGTACTGCAGGCAGGGATGCTTTATACAACAGGTCCGAAGCAGGAAGCGTTTATTGCCTATAAGCGCAGTGATGAAAAAGTGGGACTGAAGGCAGGTAAAAAGCTGATAAAAGGGATGTTTGCAGGATCATCCTTTGGTGAAGTGGTACGGATGCTCAGCATTCTCGGAAGCGGCGGCTCATCTTCCATTGAAAAGAAATTGAAAAAGAAAAAACAAAAATACCTGTTTGTCGGACTGGTATGTGTGCGGGAAGAATATCAGGGACAGGGCTATATGCGGAAAGCATTGGAGCTTGCGTTTGCAGAAGGCAACAGATTGGGACTTCCGGTTGTACTGGATACCGATGCAAAACTGAAAAGCGATAAATACAGACATCTTGGCATGGAGCTGGCAGGTGTCCGTACCTGCAAAAACGGCAGTAAATTATACGAACTGATCAAATATCCCGATCCCACAGCCTGAAAAATAAGAATTTACACTTGACAACTCTCAAAAATTGCACTAACATAACAGCGTTATCTGCATTTTATTGTACCGTGCAGCCCCGAGCAGAGTGAGCTGAAATGGATGCATGTCCTGATTTACCGCAATGAGAAGGGAACGAAGGAGCTTACATATGAAAGACGAAAAAGAAACCAGGGAAAAGCTCCTTGCCAGTGCCAGACAGGAGTTCTTAGAAAAAGGATACACACAGGCAAGTCTCCGCAGCATTTGCAAAAATGCAGGTGTGACAACCGGAGCGCTTTACTTCTTCTTTCAGGATAAAGAAGATCTGTTCACGCAGCTGGTAGAGCCAACCTTACAGAAGCTGCGTGAGTATATCCGGCAGCATTTTCAGGCGGAGCAGGAGATGATCATAAGCGGTGTCCAGAATGAAACTGAGGATGCGGATGACATCAGGATGACCCGTCAGATCCTGCATGCCATGTATCAGAATTATGATATTCTGCTGCTTGCCATTACAAAATCGCAGGGATCGAAATACGAGTACTGCGTAGATGAGTTTGTAGCGATCGCCGAACAGCATTACCGTTTCCTGGCAGACGGGATGGCGGCAAGAGCCGGGATAGATCGGATCGATGATTATACGATCCACTGGATCGCCCATATGCAGATCGATGTTTTTGTGCATATGCTGCAGCACGAGCCGTCGGAGGAAAAAGCACAGCAGCATATCGGAAAAATCGTCGACTATCTGGTAGCCGGCTGGATGTCCATCTTTGTAGCTTGTGATAAGGAGGGACCCACGAAGTGGGAGGATGCCTTATCGCTAAGTAACGAGCAGGGCTCGTTACAGAAGGTTTCATCCGAGCGTAGTATGTCATGCATCAAAGATGCATGATGCGGCCTCAGCCCATTGCCGCAGGCAATTATGCATGGGATGAGGTTCCAGTAGAGAAAATCATAAGCAGCGAAGCTGCGGCGCTACGAAGTAGCGGGATTTTTGAGTATGAAAGAGGAAGGAACCCAAGAACTAAGCGCACGTAAACCGTGCGCAATTATTTGGATCAAAACATAACACTGTTATGTAAATGAGAAAAAATCTCAATTAGAAAAACCAAATTTTCAGGCAGGAGGAGAAAAATGTATTTAGAGGTCAGGGACTTAAAAAAGAGCTATGGGGAAAACGGAAGCTATGTACAGGTATTGAAGGGAATCAATACAGAAGTGGAAAAAGGACAGATGTGTGTGATCCAGGGAACGAGTGGTTCCGGCAAGTCCACACTATTAAATTGCATCGGCGGACTGGATACTGCAGAATCAGGTTCCATTATGGTGGACGGAACAGAGATCGTAGGAATGAAGCAGGATATGTTGTCCGAATACAGAAGAGATCAGCTTGGTTTTATCTTCCAGTTTTACAATCTGGTTCCGAATCTGACCGTAAAGGAAAATATCCAGGTCTGCGAATATCTGACAGAACATCCGCTGGATATCAATGATCTGATGCAGACACTGGGGCTTACGGAGCACCAGAATAAATTTCCGTCACAGCTTTCCGGTGGACAGCAGCAGCGTTGTGCCATTGCAAGAGCACTGATCAAAAATCCGAAACTGTTACTCTGTGACGAGCCGACCGGTGCGCTGGATTCCAAAACAAGCCGTGACATTCTGATCCTGCTCGAAGAGATCAATGAAAAATACGGAACGACAATGTTGATCGTTACGCATAATAATTCCATTAAAAATATGGTACATAAGGTGCTGATCATCAAGGACGGACTGATCCATAAGAGCTATGAAAACGAGGTAAGAGTACCGGCAAGAGAATTGGAGGATTTATAAGATGCAGAAAGTATTACGGAAAAGGATCCTGCGGGATCTGAAAGAAAATCTGTTTCGTTATCTGGCACTTTCTGCACTGATCATATTTGTTATGTATCTGGTCGTCAGTATCGTGGGTGCAGCGGATACGATCATCATCGGTTCCGAAAAGCAGGCAGAAAAAAATCAGGTGGAAGACGGACAATTCGGTGTATTTGTCCCGCTGACAGATACAGAAACGGAAAAGCTGGAAAAAAAGGGTGTCAGGCTGGAGAAACAGTTTTATCTGGACTTTGGCATGGAAGACCACAGTACACTTCGTGTATACCAAAATCGTGAAGAGATCGACCTGATCGCACTCGAAGAAGGAAAATTGGCACAGACAGAGGACGAGATCGTGCTGGAAAAGCGGTATTGTGAGGAAAAGGATCTGCATGTCGGAGACAGCATCATACTGGCAGATGCGACCTACAAAATTGTCGGTATCGGTTCTACACCGGACTATGATACACCGCTGAAGCAGACAAGTGATACCACTGCGGACAGCAGCATTTTCGGAACTGCTTTTGTAACGGCAGATACCTATGACATGCTTCGAAAGAGCGGAAAGAGCGAAAAAACGGAAGAGTATGTTTATGCTTACAGGCTGCCAGGAAACCTGACCAATGCACAGTTAAAGGAAGAACTGAAAAAGCTGGAATTTTCTGCAGAGGATGTCAAGGATACTTATTTTCAGGAATACTGGGATCAGACAATGGGGAAAAAGGATGATCTGGAGAATGGCATAAATGATCTGGTGGACGGCGCAAATGAACTGCGCGACGGACTGAGTGAACTGAGGGATTACAGTGACGACCTGAATGACGGCGCAGATGAAATTTTTGATGCCTATCTGGATGAGGCAAATAAAGCTTTGAAGGGATATGGCATTCAGGAGGTAACGGCAGATAACTTTGAAACGGTTTTAAATGATTATGTAAACCAATCAAACGACCCGGGCGCGAGAATGGTGGCAAGAGGTGCCAGAATGCAGCTTCAGGAGCTGAAAAGCTACGTGGATGGTACAAAGGAATATACGGATGGCGCAAAGGAAGCTGCAGACGGAAGTGAAGAACTGGCGGACGGTGTACGGGAGTTAAAAGATAATACAGATGATATCATCGATGATATTTTCGATGTGGATGTCAGCAATATGACATATTTCCTGGTAGCAGAGGATAACCCGAGAGTGCTTGGTGCAGCAGGTGATCAGGAGATCAATAAGATCGGCGGACTGATCGCAGGTGTGATCTTAATGGTGCTGTTTACTTACGTTATCTCTGTTTTTGTGGTGCATGGCATTGAGCAGGAAAGCAGCGTCATCGGTGCATTGTATGCACTTGGTGTAACGGCGGGTGATCTGATGCTGCATTACATTACACTTCCGGTTGTTGTTTCAGCCGTATCTTCCGTGATCGGCGGACTGATCGGTTTCAGTAAATGGGGAATCGGGCTGCAGATGCAGGATTGCTTCGGCTTCTTCTCACTGCCGGTACCGGCGTTTGAGTATACACCATACCTGATCGTTTACACCTTTGTTATGCCTGCACTTACTGCAGCGATCGTCAACTGTCTGGTGATCCGCAAGAAACTTTCCAGACCGGTGCTTTCCATGCTGCGCAAGGAGCAGAAAGCAAGCAGGATCCGGGATCTGAACCTCGGCAATATGGGATTTATAGCAAGATTCCGTATCCGTCAGATGCTGCGAGAGATGCGTTCCGCATTTGCAGTTGTTTTCGGTATGTTTGTTTCCATGCTGATCGTCATGATGGGACTGGATATTTACATGATGTGTCAGAATGTCAACATTGAAAATAAGGCAGATACCAAATTCGCCTATATGTATACATATAAATATCCGACAGAGAAAGTACCGGAAGGCGGCGAAGAGGCATTTGGCAAAACGCTGAAGAAGGAACGTCTCGGTTATAATCTGGATGTCACGCTTCTTGGTATTCATGATGATAATCCGTATTTTGATGCAAAGGTGGAGAATGGCAAAAATAAGATCATTATTTCCACAGCAGTCGCACAGAAATATAATGTCGGTGAGGGGGATGTCTTTGTCTTAAACGATGAAGAAACAGATACCAAATACGCCTTTGACATTGTAGGCATTGCTCAGTACTCAAGTTCCCTTTATATCTTTATGGACATTGACAGTATGCGGGAACTGTTTCATGAAGGCAGTGATTATTACAATATTGTATTTTCTGATAAGGACCTTTCCATTCCGTCCGGCAGATTATATGCGACAACGACAAAGGAAGATGTAGAAGAAGCATCCGGTATCTTCATTAAGATGATGCTGCCAATGATCTATATGCTGCTTGCCTGTTCTGTGATCATCTTCTGTGTTGTCATGTATTTGATGATGAAGGTAATGATCGACCGGTCTTCCTTTCATATTTCACTGATCAAGATCTTCGGATACCGCACAAAAGAGATCGGTAAGCTGTACCTGCGCGGTAACTTTTATCTGGTGGCAGCCGGTGCACTGATCTGTATCCCACTTGCCAAGGCATGTATGGATGCAATCTATCCGATGCTGGTTGCCAATGTCTGCAGCGGCATGAACCTGACGTTTAGCTGGCAGTTGTATGCAGGTATTTATGCAGCGGTGATCCTTCTTTATCTGTTCATCAATCAGCTGCTTGTGGGCAGACTGAAGAAGATGGTACCGGCTGAAGTGCTGAAGAACCGTGAATAATGACAGGGCGTAAAACGGAAAATCAGAACGGTCTCAAATATAAAATAGAGAGAAAACCGCAGGGAAATATTGAAATCCCTGCGGTTTTTGCGTATGATATAGTAGCTGCTTCGAAGAAGCGGCTGCAGAGCACGAAGTGCAAATCTGCGAGTCTTAGAAACAAAGGAAAACAGGGAAATATGACAAAACGTGTACTTACAATGCAGGATATTTCCTGCCTGGGACAGTGTTCTTTAACGGTAGCACTTCCTATTATATCAGCATGCGGGATCGAAACGGTGATCCTGCCATCCGCGGTGCTTTCCACGCACACAGGCGGCTCTTTTAAAAATTATACATTCCATGATCTGACGGATGATATTCCGGGAATACTGAAACACTGGAAACAGGAGGGCTTTCGGTTTGACTGTCTGTACACAGGTTATCTGGGAAACATACGGCAGATCAATCTGGTAGAGGAGATCAGAAAAGAACTGCTTACGGATGATGCACCGTGCATCATTGATCCTGCCATGGCAGATTTTGGCAAGTTGTATACAGGCTTTGACACGGCGTATGTACATAAAATGAAGGAGCTTTGCGGGCAGGCAGATGTGCTTTTACCGAATCTGACAGAGGCAGCCTTTCTGACCGGGCTTCCGTACCGGACAAGAATGTCAGAGGCAGAGGTGCATGTGCTTTTGAAAGGGCTTGCAGCCTTGGGCTCTAAGCACATCATCTTAAAAGGAGTCAGTGATACGCCGGATCAGATCGGTGTGGCAATCTACAACTGCGAAACCGACAGAGTTTCTTATTATTTTACGAGAAGATTACCGAGAAACGGTTATGGAACAGGGGATTGTTTTGCCTCTGCTTTTACAGGTGCTTATATGAGGGGTATGGAGATCAAAGAGGCAGCAGCACTTGCCGCAGATTTTGTTCTAGCTGCCATGGAAGCAACGACAGGAGATGAAAAACACTGGTATGGGGTACACTTTGAACAGGCTCTGCCACTTTTAATGGAACGACTGGTTATAGAATGAAACTATAACCGGTTGTTTCTTTTTCCTATTAGACAGATGGGAAAACTCATGCTACTATGATGCTATCAAAAGAAAACAGACAAAAACTACCGGAAGAGGTAGACGACAGGACGAAAACAGAAAAAGAAAGGACTGCCAAAGGCAGAGCGTGAGTGAAAATGAGTAAAAAAACATATGCAGAAAGAAAATTAAAATTTGAAACGTTACAGCTTCATGTAGGACAGGAAAGCCCGGATCCGGTAACGGATGCAAGAGCTGTTCCGATTTATCTGACTTCTTCTTATGTATTCCATAACAGCCAGCATGCAGCAGACCGTTTCGGTCTTCGTGATGCAGGTAACATTTACGGAAGACTGACAAACCCGACAGAAGATGTATTCGAACAGAGAATCGCAGCACTTGAAGGCGGTGTTGCAGCACTTGCAGTCGGTAGTGGAGCAGCAGCATTGACTTATGCATTTCAGGCAGTTGCACACAAAGGAGATCATATCGTAGCAGCCAAGAATATTTATGGTGGTACCTATAACCTGCTCGCACATACACTGCCGGATTACGGTATTGAAACAACATTCGTAGATCCTTTTGATTATGAAGGTATTGAAGCAGCAATCAAAGAAAATACAACAGCGATCGAGATCGAAACACTCGGTAATCCGAATTCAGAAGTAGTTGATATTGAAAGAATCGCAAACATCGCACATTCCCACAATATTCCATTGATCGTGGATAATACATTTGCAACCCCTTATCTGGTGCGCCCGATCGAGTATGGCGCAGATATCGTTGTACATTCCGCAACAAAATTCATTGGCGGACATGGCACAACGATCGGTGGTGTGATCGTAGACAGCGGTAAATTTGACTGGACTAAGAGCGATAAATATCCATGGCTTGTTGAGCCAAACGTATCTTATCATGGTGTCAGCTTCGCAAAAGACTGTGCACCGGCTGCTTTTGTGACATACATCCGTGCGATCCTGCTGCGTGATATGGGCGCAACTTTATCACCGGTACATGCGTTCATCTTCTTGCAGGGGCTGGAAACATTATCACTGCGTGTAGAGCGTCATGTGGAAAATGCACTGAAGGTAGTACAGTTCTTAAAGGATCAGCCACAGGTAGAAAAGGTAAATCATCCTTCCGTATCCGATGATCCGGAACAGCAGAAGCTTTACAAGAAATATTTCCCGAACGGCGGCGGTTCTATCTTTACCTTCGAGATCAAGGGGGACGCGAAAAAAGCGCAGGATTTTATCGACCAGCTTGAGCTGTTTTCTCTGCTCGCCAATGTAGCAGATGTGAAATCTCTTGCAATCCATCCGGCTTCTACCACACATTCCGAATGCAACGAAGCAGAACTGCTTGATCAGGGAATCAAGCCAAATACGATCCGTCTTTCTATCGGAACGGAAAATATTGATGATATCATCGAAGATCTGGCAGAAGCATTTAAAGCGATCGAGTAGGCAGGCTGCACGGCAGTATAGAGATAAGAATAAGCATATGAGAAACACCGGCAGATGCAAAGCATAAGCCGGTGTTTTAAAATGCTGTGATAGGTAGATCAAAATACCGCAATACAGAAGAAATATGTGCTTTATGATTCAGTCTGAGCCGAAGCAACAAAATTCTTGATCGCCTGAAAGCTTTCTTTGCTGACAACGTGCTCCATCTTGCAGGCATCTTCTGCTGCAATCTCAGGATCCACACCAAGCTTTGTCAGCCAGGAAGTCAGGAATTCATGTCTTTCGTAGATCATGTCTGCGATTTCGCGACCTGCCTCGGTAAGATTGATAAAGCCTGCATCACTGACTGTGATCAGTTCCTTTTCACGAAGATTTTTCATCGCAATGCTAATGCTGGATTTTTTAAAGCCAAGTTCATTGGCAATATCAACGGAGCGAACAACCGGGAGCTTTCTGCTCAGGATCAGGATCGTCTCTAAATAATTTTCTGCTGATTCATTAGGTACCATTTTAATTCCCTTTCTTACGCAAAACGTATCAAAATAACGAACTTTTTTATATTGACGCAAGTATAGCACATTTCTTAAAAAAAAACAATGAAAGTTGTTGACATCTAATATCTGTTAGAGTATACTAACCTCGAAATGAAAGAAAATTATCGATAAGATGCTAAATGGTAATGAAAAAGAAAGAAAGGGATGGGTATGATGCCTCTGTCAATGGCAAAAGAAGGAGAGCCTAACGTTATTAAAAAAGTAGGCGGCAAGGAAGAGACCAGACAGTTTCTGGAAAATCTTGGTTTTGTAACGGGCGGTATGGTTACGGTAATATCTCAGATGGGTGGTAATCTGATCGTAAATATCAAGGAATCCCGTGTTGCCATAGGAAAAGATATGGCAAACAAGATCATGGTCTAAATAAGTTTAAAATGTCAGGCATCTAACGGGTGCATGATAATAAAATAAAGAAAAGGAGCATAAACATGGCAAACGAGTCAAAAACACTGAAAAACGCTGCTGTTGGTGCAACTGTCAAAGTTAAAAAGCTGACAGGTGATGGCCCTGTCAAAAGAAGAATCATGGACATGGGTATCACAAAAGGCGTAGAGGTCTATGTAAGAAAGGTAGCACCACTTGGTGACCCGGTGGAAGTTACAGTAAGAGGCTATGAGTTGTCGCTGCGTAAAGCAGATGCAGAAATGATTGTTATTGAATAACAATTTTTTTTGCCATCACGTTAGTTAACGCTAACAAAAGTAAGCAAAAAGCTATTCTAATTAGTTGTATAAAATAAGAAAGAGGAGTAGAGAAAATGGCAATTAAAATCGCATTAGCAGGTAACCCAAACTGCGGTAAAACAACTCTGTTTAACGCATTGACAGGTTCCAATCAGTTCGTTGGAAACTGGCCGGGCGTTACGGTTGAGAAAAAGGAAGGTAAGCTGAAAAAAGCTTACAGCGGCAAGGAATCAGATGTCGTTATCATGGATCTTCCGGGTATTTATTCTCTGTCACCATACACACTGGAGGAGGTAGTTGCCCGTAACTATCTGATCACAGAGAGACCGGATGCAATCATCAATATCATTGATGGTACGAATATCGAAAGAAACCTGTATCTGTCTACACAGATCATGGAACTGGGTATTCCGGTTGTTATGGCTGTTAACATGTCAGACCTTGTTGAAAAGTCAGGCGACAAGATACATGTCGATAAATTAAGTGCAAAGCTCGGCTGTGAAGCATGTGAGATTTCAGCACTGAAAGGAACAGGCATTGATGTAGCGGTTAAGAAAGCAATCGCTGCAGCAAAGGCTAACAAGTCTGTAGCACCTGTTCATGAGTTCAGCGAAGAGGTTGAGAAGTATATCACAGCAGCAGGCAATAAGCTTGGCACTGATGTCAAAGAAGAGCAGAAGCGTTTCTTTGCAATCAAGCTTCTGGAAAAAGATGATAAGATCATTGAGCAGATGCAGTCCAAAGTAGATGTGTCTGCAGAGATCGAAGATATGGAGAAAGAATTTGATGATGATACAGAAAGTATTATCACAAATGAAAGATATGTATATATCTCTTCTATCATTGATGCCTGCTACACAAAGAACAAAAAGAGAACAATGTCTACATCGGATAAGATCGATAAGTGGGTAACAAACAGATGGTTAGCACTCCCTATCTTTGCACTGGTCATGTTCATTGTATATTATGTATCCGTTACAACAGTAGGCGCTATTTTAACAGACTGGACAAATGAAACATTGTTCGCCGAGTGGATCGTTCCGGGTGTTCAGTCAGCACTGGAATCTGTCAATTGTGCAGATTGGCTTACAAGCCTGATCGCAGATGGTGTTGTAAGTGGTGTCGGTGCAGTTCTTGGTTTCGTACCACAGATGCTCGTACTGTTTATTTTCCTTGCATTCCTTGAGTCCTGCGGTTATATGGCTCGTGTTGCTTTCATCATGGATCGTATTTTCCGTAAATTCGGTCTTTCCGGAAAATCCTTCATTCCAATGCTGATCGGCAGCGGATGTGGTGTTCCGGGTGTTATGGCTTCCCGTACGATCGAGAATGACAGAGACCGTAAGATGACGATCATGACAACAACATTTGTTCCTTGTGGAGCAAAGCTTCCTATCATCGCATTGATCGCCGGAGCATTCTTCCAGAATGCAGGATGGGTTTCATGGTCTGCATACTTCGTTGGTATCGCAGCAATCATCTGCTCCGGTATTATCTTAAAGAAAACAAAAATGTTCGCAGGAGAGCCTGCTCCATTCGTTATGGAGCTGCCTGCATATCACTGGCCGACAGTTGGTAATGTACTCAGAAGCATGTGGGAAAGAGGCTGGTCATTTATCAAAAAGGCTGGTACAATCATTTTATTATCTACAATCGTACTTTGGTTTTTACAGGGATTTGGCTGGATCGATGGCAGCTTTACAATGCTCGAGGCAGAACAGCTCAATGACAGTATCTTAGCTAAGATCGGTAATGTGATCGCTCCTATCTTCGCTCCGCTTGGTTTTGGAAACTGGAAGATGGCAGTTGCAACCGTTACAGGTCTGATCGCAAAAGAGAACGTTGTTGCTACATTCGGTATCCTCTTCGGCTATGGCGAAGTAGCAGAAGACGGTGCAGAAATCTGGCAGGTGCTTTCACAGACCATCACACCTGTTGCAGCTTATGGTTTCCTGGTATTTAACCTGTTATGTGCTCCTTGTTTCGCAGCAATGGGTGCTATCAAGAGAGAAATGAACAACGCAAAATGGTTCTGGTTTGCAATCGGTTATCAGACAGTTCTGGCATACGTAATTGCACTTTGCATTTACCAGATCGGTACACTGATCACAACAGGCGCATTCGGAATCGGAACAGTTGTAGCATTCCTTCTTGTTCTTGGTTTCCTGTATCTGTTATTCAGACCATATAAAGAAAGTAAGACATTAAATGTAAGCATTGATAAGAAAGCATTTGCAAAATAAATGCTGATCCGGAGGTGATCAAATGGGTACCGTTTTAGTACTTGCAATCTTAATCGTGATAGTCGGATGTATCATCCGCAGCATGATAAAGGATAAGAAAGCAGGAAAATCCCTGCAGTGTGGAGGTAACTGCAAAAACTGTCACGGTGGCTGTCATTAAATGCCATGGGAGGTAATATATGCGGAAAGAAATGATCATTCAGCGCCTGAAAGAGCGTGGTTGTCGCATTACAAAGCAGCGACTGTTATTGCTTGACATTATACTGGAAGAAGATTGCTGCTGCTGTAAAGAGATTTATTATAAAGCATCCAAAAAGGATCAGAATATCGGTCCGGCCACTGTGTATCGTATGATCAATACACTGGAGGAGATCGGTGCGATCACAAGAAGAAGT
>ULWM01002713.1_pt1 | contig 21852 bp, 17 predicted proteins | sample 1960331 | NCBI WGS metagenome assembly ULWM01 (sample SAMEA4835812, study PRJEB28245) | human gut metagenome | biome: gut microbiome; material: fecal sample | place: Denmark | collected 2008 | reverse complement strand
GGGGAGCCGGTCGTCCGGAATCTCGACGCCGTTTATCTGCATCCGCTCGTTGAAGCGGCAGATATACGGCGAGGTGTAGAGCGCCGTTTTATATCCGGCCTTCTGCATGACGGACGCGAGCATCGCGCAGGTAGAGCCTTTACCGTTCGTCCCCGCGACGTGGATGAAGCGCAGCTTTTTCTGCGGGTTGCCGAGCTTTGAAAGCAGCTCGCGCGTACGGCCAAGGCCGAGCCTTGTGCGGCTCCATGTGCAGCCCTCTATGTAATTTATCGCATCATGTGCAGTCATCTAAACATTCGCCTCTTAGAATTAAATACTATAATGTGCAATGAACGAACCATATCACGTAGTATTGAAAACCCTTTCACGCAGTATCCGCACCAGCGGCGGCATCAGTGCGCCGGTGACTATCGCCTTGCCGACGCATATCGCGTAGCGCACGGCGATGGAGCCGAAGATGTATACGGCGGAATAGTAGCCGTATATCTTGCTGTCGATATACATTACGCCGGTGTTCAGCGTGGTAACAACAAGCTCCGCGATGACGATGATGATTATGGTCTGCTTTGTGCTGAGGGAGAAGCCGCGCTTCTGCGCGTACAGTCCGACAATCAGCCCGCACACGACGTAGGGGAGTATCCACAGCAGCGTCGTGACGGAAACGCCGTAGCGCAGGAGCTGATATACCAGCGTCCCGACAAAGCCGATCGCGGCGCCGTCGAGCGAGCCGAACAGCAGCGCCCCGACGATTATCGGCACGCTTTCAATGGTGATTTTCAGGTTCCCGACGTCGAGCGCGACCGCGCCGAGTACGGCGCACATTGCGGCGAGCATCGAGTCGGCAGCCATCTGACGTGTTGTCATTTTTTTCATGTTCTCAAAAATTCTCCTTTCGTGACAGTTGCCACAAAAGGAGATAGTTATCCCATGGAGATAGTGATCCTTCAGCGGCAGCGGACGCGGGAGCGGCACCGCGCCATCACGGCATATTCCGGATGACTTTGTCTGCGGACAACTTCCCATCCCGCAGCACTTGACGCGCCGAACCCTACTCTGACACTTTCAAATTCTGCGCCCCGTCATGCGGGGCACATACAAGTTATACTTGAAAACCTAATGTTTTTCAAGTGTTATTTTCCGCCGCCTGAGCGACGTGCAGCGCGAGCACTGCGGTCGTAACGCTGCCGACGCCGCCGGGCACGGGCGTTATCGCGCTGACGATCGGCTCCGCCGCGTCAAAGTCCACGTCGCCGGTGAAGCGGTTCTTGCGCTCCGACCAGCTTATGCCGATGTCGATAACGGTCTGATCCTTGCTGAAATACTCCGCGCCGAAAAGCTCCGGTTTGCCTACGGCGGAAACGACAATATCTGCGCTGCGTACGGCGGGGGTATAGTCGCCGCTGCGGCTGTGAAATATGGTGACGGTGGCATTCGCGGCGGCGAGGAGCATGGCCGCGGGCTTTCCCACAACGAGACTCCGCCCCAGCACCGCGACGCGTTTGCCCTCAAGCTCCACGCCGTAGTGGGCGATTATCTCCATGCAGGACTGCGCGGTGCACGGCGAAAAGCCGTTCCCGCGGCCGGAATATATCCGCGCCATCGAGCTGGGGCAGACACCGTCAACGTCCTTTTCGGGCGAGATTGCAGCGCAGGCCGCAAGCGCGTCGAGCCCATCCGGAAGCGGGCGCAAGAGGATGATGCCGTGTACGCTATGATCGTCGTTAAGCGCGCGGACGCTGTCCATCAGCTCCGTCTGGCCGGCCTCGCTCGTCAGCGCGGCGAGACGCACGCAGATACCGAGCGCGCCGCAGCGCCTGACCACTGCGCGCTCGTACGCGAGATCGCTGTCCCGCTCGCCGACGCGAACTATTGCAAGCGTGGGCATGACGCCTCTGGCGCTGAGCCTGGCTGTGAGTTCGGCGGTTCTTTTATCTATTTCGGCGGCGACCGGCGCGCCTTTTAAAATACGGCAGCTCATATAGGCGTACTCCAAATAATAATATAATAAAATAATTATATCCCGCGGCGGAAATGATGTCAAGCTTGCGCAGCTCCGCTGCGTTGTGATATACTGAATTTGTCCTTATTTCAATTTATAATCTAATTTATAATCTAATTTAATGTACCGGAGGATAGCATGGAGCTGAAAATCGACAACAGCAAAACCTATGCCATTGCCCTTGAGGGCGGCGGGGCGAAGGGCGGCTATGAGATAGGCGTGTGGCAGGCTCTGGACGAGGCGGGAATAAAGTATAACGCCGTTTCCGGAACCTCGGTCGGCGCGCTCAACGGCGGGCTTATGGCCATGCGCGATCTTCCGCGCGCAAAAGACGCATGGAACAATATGAAGCTCGGCAAGGTGATAGAGCTTGACGAGGAGCAGGAGGAGAACCTGAGCCGCGCTTTCAACGGGGATATCGGGCTTGACGATGTTCAGCGGCTCATACCGGAAGCGCTGGAGATCATCAAAAATCGCGGGCTTGACGTTGCGCCGCTGCGTGCGTGGGTGCGCGAGGTGGTGGACGCGAAGGCGATAAAGGAGTCGGACGTGGAGCTGTATATCGCAACTGTCTCGATTACTGACCGTAAGGCGCTTGAGGTGAAGGTCAACGACCTGCCGGAGGATCAGATATGCGATATGCTTCTTGCAAGCGCTTATCACCCGACTTTCAAGCTGGAAAAGCTCGGCGGGAAATTCTATACCGACGGCGGCTTCGTCGATACTCTGCCGCTGCACGCGCTCGTCACGAACGGGTACAAGGATATAATCGCCGTGCGTATACCGGGCATCGGTCATAACCGCCGCTTTAAGATGCCGGACGACGTGAACATTACATATATTGCCACGAACGCCGACCTCGGCGGCGTGCTGAACTTCGACGCGGAGCAGTCGCGGCGCGACATGGCGATAGGCTATCTCGACGCGAAGCGCGTTCTGTACGGCCTATATGGCAAGCATTATTACATCGAGCGCAGCATGACCGACAGGGAAGCGCTCAATATGCTGCTCGACAGCCTCGAAACAGGGGGGAACCTGCGGCAGTTCTGCGAGCGGGATCTGCCGAGAGTTGCGCGGCATCTCGACGCCGAGGGCGATTATTACGAGCTGCTGATCGCGGTGCTTGAAGATGCGGCGGCGAAGCAGGACATTGACAACATGCGGATATATAAAGATACCGAGCTTGTTGCAAAGCTCGAAGAGAGCAGAGAATAACGGTTTATGGGGCGGCCGCTGTGCCGCCCCCTTTTCTTTTGTGCCGTGAACAGATTTTTGAACAAAGCGAAGTCTTGTGTTTATCCGAAAAATATGGTAATATAATCAGATGTATAGAAATTATCATGGGGGAATGTGCCGATGACGGTGATCAACGCGATAATACTGGGGCTGGTGCAGGGAATAGCCGAATTTCTGCCGATATCAAGCTCCGGCCATCTTGCCATTCTGAATAATCTCTTCGGCATGACCACGACCGAAAACGGGCACATGTTCTTCGATGTGCTGCTGCATCTCGGCACGCTGATTTCAATCTGCATCGTTTACTGGCAGGACATTGTTGATATGTTTTATGAGGTGCTGGCGTTTGCAAATCTCGGCCCGCGCGCAGGGGAGCGGCAGGAGCGCTATCCTGCGGCAAGGCTTTTCTTTATGATTGTCCTTGCGACACTGCCGCTGTTTCTCATTCTGCCCATAAACGACATGCTGGAGGGCCTATACTATAATAACGTGTTCATAGGTCTGGCTCTGATACTCACAGGCGCGATGCTCTATGTCTCAGATAAGATGAAGCCCGGCCGCAAAAACGAAAACAGCATGACCGTATGGGACGCGCTTATCATCGGCCTGTGCCAGTGCGTTGCGACGATACCCGGGCTCTCCCGCTCGGGAACCACGATAACCGCCGGCATCGCAACCGGCCTGCGCCGCGACTTCGCGGTAAAGTTCTCGTTCCTGATGTCGCTGCCCGCGGTGCTCGGGGCGAACATCCTGAGCCTTGTTGACGCGGTGCGCGAGGGGATCGACATGCAGTATATGCCGGCCTATCTTATCGGCACGGCAGTGGCTATGGTGTCCGGCATCGGCGCTATCAGCCTTCTCAAGTACATATCCAAAAACAGCAAGTTCGGCGGCTTTGCGTATTACTGCTGGGTCGCGGGCGCGCTGACGATAGTCCTCTCGATGATATTCTGACCGGAAAGGAACCGATAATGGCACAAACTAAGGGTAAAAAGAGTACATCAACAAAAACGAAAACTCAGACAAAGGCAAAGAAGACGCCCGAAAAGGACAATACTCCGCCTCCCGCGCCTCCGGCTCCGCCGATACGGCGCGAGGCTGGTGCGTTTGTCTTTCTTTTTCTCGCGGTGTTCACGGCGGTCGGCATGTTCAATACCGACGGCGCGTTCATCGCGTATTTCACCGGTCTTGTGAAGGGCTTGCTCGGCTGGGGTTTCTGGCTTGTCGCGCCGGCGTTCCTGTTCGCGGCGGTCATCCTCGGCTTCCATAAGGGGCGTCCGGTCGCGGCGCGCGTGTGCTGCGCGCTGCTGCTGCCGCTGCTGTTCGCGGCCATGGCGAACCTTGCGTTCTACGAGCTTCCGGCCGGCGAATTTGATCTGAAAACGGCGGCCAACGATCTGTTCATTCGGGGCAAGGCGCTCGAATGCGGCGGCGCGGTCGGCGGACTGCTGGCCTTTGCGCTGGAAAAGCTGTTCAGCGTATACGGCGCGTTCCCGCTGCTGCTGGCGCTGTTCGCGCTGTGTCTCATAACGGCGTGCAATTCCAGCATATCCGATATAATCAAAAAAATCCGCGAGAGAAGCCATGCGGAGTATGACCCGGCGATGTACGACGAGCCGGAGATAAAGCAGGAGCGCACAGCGAGGAAGCCAGCGCGGAGCACGTCCGATGCTCCGGCAATCGCTCCGGCGTCACGCCGCAGTGTATATCCCATAGATATCCCGCTTGGGGACGACGAGGAGGCGCTGCCGCTCAACCGGTTCGAGACACCGGCTGAGCCTGAGACAAAGGCGAAGAAAGCCAAGGTGCGCAGGAAGCTTCCGGACGACAGACCGGAAGAGACCCAGCCCGCGCCCGTTGTTATCCCAGAGCCGCAGCCCAAGGCGGCGGAGAACGACGATCTGGGTGACGGCTTCCGTGAGTTCCCGATCAGGCGCAAGGTAAAGCCCGCGCCCGTTGCGATGGCCGCGGAGATAAACGACCCGCCGAAGGCGAAAAAGGTCAAGCGAGACGAGGTCGACGCGGAGGCAAAGGCTGTGGAGAGTGCCGTACAGGCAGCTCAGGCGGCGGACGGAGACTATGTGTTCCCGCCGACATCGCTCCTGCGCGCAGGCTCCGGCACGGTGGCCGACTGCCGCGACGAGATAATGGTCAACCGCGACCGGCTTGAAAAGGCGCTCAACAGCTTCGGTGTCAATTCGCCGATAACGAACATAACCCGCGGCCCCACGGTGACGCGCTATGACATCGAGCTTGAGCAGGGGCTGAAGCTTGCCAAGGTCACGAACCTCGCCGGCGATCTGGCGCTGGCGCTCGGCGTTATGAATGTCCGCGTCGCGCCGATACCGAACATGGTGGCGACCGTCGGCATCGAGGTGCCGAACAAGATCGTCAGCACCGTGTACCTGCGCGATATAATCGAGTCGCAGCGCTTTACAAGCGCAAAATCGAAGCTCAGCTTTGCACTGGGCAAGGATATCGGCGGCGAGTGCATAGTCGGCAACATTGCAAAACTACCGCATATGCTTATCGCAGGTACGACAGGCTCCGGCAAATCCGTGTGCATGAATTCGCTGATACTGAGCCTGTTGTACAAGGCGCGTCCTGACGAGGTTCGCCTGATAATGATCGACCCGAAGATGGTGGAGCTTGGCGTATATAACGGCATCCCGCATCTGTATGTTCCGGTCGTCACCGATCCTAAGAAAGCGGCGGGTGCGCTGCAATGGTCGGTCGTCGAGATGATGAAGCGCTACCGCCTCTTCTCCGAGGCCGGTGTGCGTGACATCGCAAATTACAATAAGCACTGCGCCGAGACCGGCGAAGCGACGATTCCGCAGGTCGTCATCGTCATAGACGAGCTTGCAGACCTCATGCTCGTCGCCTCCAAGGAGGTCGAGGAGAGCATATGCCGCGTCGCCCAGATGGGGCGCGCCGCCGGTATGCACCTCGTCATTGCGACACAGCGTCCGTCGGCGGACGTCATAACCGGTCTTATGAAGGCGAATATCCCGTCGAGGATTGCGTTTGCCGTCTCGTCCGCGATGGAGAGCCGCATAATTCTTGACCAGGCCGGCGCGGAAAAGCTTGTCGGCATGGGCGATATGCTGTATTCTCCCGTCGGCTGCGGCAAACCCACGCGCATTCAGGGTGCGTTCGTCTCCGACGAGGAGCGTGAGGATGTTATACAGTTCATCAAGGAGAGCACCGGCGGAGCGCAGGTGAACTCCGAGATCGAGGAATTCATGGACAAGGCCGCCGAGGACAAAAAGGGCGCGGCGGATTCCAAGGACGACAAGGACGAGGATTCGCTCATGGGCAGCTACGACGAGATGCTGCCGCAGGCTGTCGAGGTCGTGCTGGAGATGAAGCAGTGCTCCGTCTCGATGCTCCAGCGGCGCATAAAGCTGGGTTATTCCAGAGCGGCACGCATTGTCGATCAGATGGAAGAGCTGGGCGTTGTCGGCCCCTACGAGGGCGCGAAGCCGCGCAGCGTCGTTATCGACCGCGACGGCTGGAACGCGCTGAAGGTGCAGCTTGGCCTTGCGAGCGACGTCGGTGCCGAGCTTGCGGCGGATTTGGCCGACACCATGGACGATGAGGAAGAATAGATAAGATAAAATGGATTATTTCAAACCGGATATGACCGCGCTGGACGCCAACAAGCTTAGTATGCTGGCGCTGGCGCATGTCGGGGACGCGGTGTACGAGCTGCTCACCCGCACAATGCTGTGCACGAGGGCGAACAGCTCCGTCGCGCAGCTTCATAAGCAGACGGTTTCGTACGTGAACGCTCCGGCACAGGCGCGCGCGGCGGAGAAAATTCTGCCGCTGCTGGATGCCGAGGAGGCTTCGGTATACCGCCGCGGGCGGAACGCGAAGGTCAATTCCGTGCCGCACAATGCGGATATCGGGCAGTACCACGCTGCGACAGGGCTTGAGGCGCTGTTCGGCTGGCTATATCTGCAGGGGCGGACGGAGCGCGCGGAGGAGTTTTTCCGCGCGATAATGGAGGCTGAATAAATGCCGCTTGACGCTATTACAATATCCGCGCTCTGCGATGAGTTGCGGCCGCAGCTAGAGGGCGCGCGTATCGACAAGGTGCAGCAGCCGGAGCGGGACGCCGTCCTGCTCTCGGTGCGCAGCCTCGGCAGGAACCGCCGCCTGCTCATCGCGGCGGGCGCGGGGAACGCGCGGCTTCATTTCACGGCGGAGAGCATAGAAAATCCCGCCGAGCCGCCGATGTTCTGCATGCTGCTGCGCAAGCATCTGACAGGCGCGAGGATCGTTTCGATAAGCCAGCCGGAGCATGAGCGTATGCTGGAGCTGGAGATCGACACGCATGACGAGATGGGCTTTGCTGCGCGCAAAAAGCTCGTGCTTGAGCTTATCGGGCGCAGCTCGAACCTCATCCTTGTCGGCTCCGACGGGCGCATCATCGACTGTATGCGCCGTATGGATTTTGCCGGAGACGCGGAGCGCAGCATGATGCCGGGCATGTTTTACCGTATGCCGCCGAAGCAGAACAAGCTGTCCGTGTTCGACGCTGCCGAGGACGAGCGCCGCGCGCTCATCGCGCAGGCGGACAGAACGGCGCCGATGGATAAATGGCTGCTCTCGGCATTTTCGGGGCTGTCGCCGCTGCTGTGCCGCGAGCTTGCACATCGCTGCGGAGGGGACTATGAGCGGCTTGACAGCTGCATTTCCGCGCTGCTTGAAAGCATTGCCAACGGCGAGACCGCGCCGTATATCCTCACGCGAGACGGCGCGCCGTTTGATTACAGCTGCATTGCGATAGGCCAGTACGGGAGCGCGGCGGAGACGGAGCGCTTCGACAGCTTTTCGGAGCTGCTGGACAATTTCTACGCCAGACGTGACAGACTTGAGCGCCAGCGCCGCCGCGGCAGCGAGCTTACGCATTACGTCAAGACTCTGCGCGACCGCACAGCGAGAAAGCTTGCCGCGCAGAGCGAGGAGCTGAGCCGTGCGGACAGCCGCGAAGAGCTGAAAAAGCAGGCGGAGCTGGTCACGGCGAACATATACCGCATGAAAAAAGGGGACAGGGAGCTGCGCTGCGAGGACTATTACGAGCCAGACTGCCCTGAGATCGTCATCCCGCTCGACGTGCTGAAAACGCCGCAGCAGAACGCGGCGGCAATGTATAAGGAATATAACAAGCTGAAGGCCGCGAAGGAGCATCTGACGGTGCTCGTCGCGCAGGGCGAAGCGCAGCTTGATTATCTCAACAGTGTCATGAGCGAATTGCAGTGCGCCGAGAGTGAGAAGGATCTGGCCGATATCCGGCTTGAGCTTATCTCCTCCGGATATGACCGCAAGGCGAAGGCTGTGAAAAAAGAGCGCCTGCACCCTCAGCAGCCGCTGCGATTTGTCACGGATGACGGGCTGGAAGTCCTCGTTGGGCGCAGCAATATCCAGAACGACGAGCTGACGACGAAGCTTGCCCGCCGCACGGATCACTGGCTGCATACGCAGAAAGTGCACGGCAGCCATGTCATCCTGCGCTGTGACGGGCTTGAGCCGCCGCAGCGGAGCGTCGAGCAGGCGGCCTGCATCGCAGCCTATTATTCGCAGGGGCGCGACTCCGGCAAGCTGCCGGTGGATTACACCATGGTGCGCTTCGTGCGCAAGCCCTCCGGCTCGCTGCCGGGCAAGGTGATCTATACCGATTACAGGACAATCATCATCGAGGGCGACGAGAGCCTTGTCGAAAGGCTCCGCGTCAAAAAATGAATCGCAGCCTGGCCGCAGCCAGTGATGTGCAATTTAACCAATTAAATCGGCGAACAAGACCCGTATTTTTTATTCATACGGGTCTTGACATTTTTTGTCGCGGTGCTATAATACGCACAACAAGTGAAAACTTCAAACCTATGACGGAGAGAAGTAACCAGTGCAGAAAACCCTCAGAGAGTCCCGGATGGTGTGATCGGGACGGCGGACGGCTGGCGAATGGACTTCGGAGGGCGGATCGAAAGGGCGACTTAGTAGAGACCGACGGGTATCCCACCCGTTATCCATCGGGGCGCATATGATGGTATGCGTAAGCGAGCGGACGTTTTTATGACGTCAATTTGGGTGGTATCGCAGAAGTGAACGGCTTTTGTCCCATGTGTATGGGATAAAGGTCTTTTTTCTTTTTCCCGGCCCCGGCGCAGCCCGGAAAACATCTGCCATCCAAAATCATATAAAATCGGAGGAAAACACAATGAAAACCAACAGCACTATCAAGAAAATCTTTGCAATGCTCCTTGCCTGCGCCATGATGCTGGCCTTTGCGGCCTGCGGCAGCAGCCCCGCGCCGGCAGCGTCGGAAGCCCCCGCCGCCGAGGACGACGGCACCGTAAAAGTCGCAATAATCAAGCAGCTTGACCATGCGTCTCTCGACGAGATCGCAAACGCGATCGCCGCCCGCTTTGATGAGATGAACGCCGCGGGTGACGTCAGGGTCGAGTATTCCATAAGCTCCGGCCAGAACGACCAGACCATTCTCAAGCAGCTGTGCGATCAGGCAATAGCCGATAAGGTCGACGTCATCGTCCCCATCGCGACCACCGCCGCGCAGGTAGCGACCCTCTCCGCTGAGGGCACCGGCGTCAAGGTCGTCTACGCCGCAATATCCGACCCCGCGGCCGCGAACCTGACCGGCATCGACTACGTCACCGGCACCAGCGACGCGCTGAATACCTCCTTCATCCTTGACATGATGTTCGCGCAGAACCCGGATATCAAGAAGGTCGGCCTGCTGTACTCCCTGTCCGAGCCGAACTCCGCCACCCCGATAGCCGACGCGAAAGCATACCTCGACGCGAAGAACATTGAATACGTCGAGCAGACCGCGAACACCAACGACGAGGTCGTCGCCGCAGCATCCGCCCTTATCGCAGCTGACGTTGACGCGATCTTCACCCCGACCGACAATACCATAATGGCGGCGGAGCTTGCGATCTACGAGGATCTCGCAAAGGCCGGCATCCCGCACTACACCGGCGCTGATTCCTTCGTCCGCAACGGAGCCTTCGCTACCTGCGGCGTGAACTACACCGAGCTTGGCCGCAAGACCGCGGAGCTGGTCGTCAGAGCCGTTTCCGGCGAAGCGCTTGATGACTTCTACCTCATGGACGGCGGCATCATCACCGTCAACACCGAGACCGCTGCTGCCCTCGGCGCGGATTACTCCGTGTTTGCCGACATGGGCGAGCTGGTCGAAGTCACTACTACCAAGGACTGATATTGATATTCACCGTCCCCCAGCGCAACGCTGGGGGAACCGGCCTGAAAGGAGTTTTTGCCCATGCTGATAATCAGCCAGACCGCGCTGGAACTTGGCTTCATGTACGCGCTCGTGGCGATGGCGCTTTTTTTGAGCTATCGCATCCTTGATATCGCAGATATGACGACCGACGGCTGCTTCGTGCTCGGAGCCGCCGTCTCGGTCACGCTCTCAGCCGCGGGGCATCCGTTCCTCGCGCTGCCCGCCGCGATGCTCGCGGGAGCCTGCGCCGGATTCGTCACGGCGTTTTTGCAGACGCGTCTCGGTGTCCCGTCGATACTCGCCGGTATAGTCACGAACACCGGACTTTATACGATAAATCTTATGGTCATGGGCTGGAAGTCAAATTTCAGCCTCCTCGGAGGCACGACGATATTCACCCTCCTGCGCGACACCGGTATCGGCGGCGACTGGTACGAGCTGCTGCTGGCGGCGTTTATCACTATCCTTGCCGCAGTCCTGCTGAGACTCTTCCTCAGCACTCGGCTCGGCCTCTCCATCCGCGCGACGGGCGATAATCAGGACATGGTGCGCGCATCGTCCTTAAACCCGAACTTTACGATAACCGTCGGCCTCTGCATCGCAAACTCTCTGACCGCGCTCTCCGGCGCGATAGTCGGCCAGTATCAGAAAACCGTGGATATAAATTCCGGCACGGGCATTGTTGTTATCGGCCTTGCCTGCCTAATTATCGGCGAAACTCTGCTTGGCCGCCGCACGGTCACGAAGGGCGTCATCGCCGTGATCCTCGGCTCGATAGTGTACCGCTTCATTTACGCGATAGTGTTCTACACCAAGGTTGTCCCGGTGGAATGCCTGAAGCTGCTGACTGCGGTAATAGTCGCGCTGGCGATCGCCGCGCCGAGCATCAAAAAATGGGCGGCGTTCCAGCACCGCAAGCTCGCGGCGCAGAGAAGGGGAGGGAACTGACATGCTTGATATAAAGAACATCTCCAAGACCTTCAACCCCGGCACCGTGAATGAAAAACGCGCGCTGACCGACCTTTCGCTGCATCTTGAGCGGGGCGACTTCGCAACGATAGTCGGCTCGAACGGCGCGGGAAAATCCACGCTCTTCAACGCGATAGCGGGCTGCTTCTATGCCGACACCGGCAGCATATCGCTTGCGGGACGTGACATCACCTTCACCCCGGAGCATCAGCGAAGCCGCGTTATCGGGCGGCTGTTTCAGGACCCGCTCCGCGGCACCGCGCCGCACATGACGATAGAAGAAAACCTCGCGCTCGCGTATCTGCGCGCCTCGCACGGAAATCCCTTCAGCCGCATATCCCGCGCCGATAAGGAAAAATTCCGCGCGCAGCTGTCGCTGCTGGATATGGGGCTTGAGGATCGTATGCGCCAGCCGGTCGGCCTGCTGTCTGGCGGTCAGCGCCAGGCGCTGACGCTGCTGATGGCGACGATGGTTCCGCCCCAGCTGCTGCTGCTCGATGAGCACACGGCGGCGCTCGACCCCGCGACGGCGGAAAAGGTGCTTGAGCTGACACAGCGCATCGTCGAGGAGAGTCACATAACCTGCCTTATGGTTACGCACAACATGACGCAGGCGCTTGAGCTTGGCAACCGCACCCTGATGATGGCGGACGGCCATATCGTCATGGACGTAAGCGGCAAGGAACGCGAGAGGATGACCGTTGACAGCCTCGTCGCTAAGTTCAAGGCCGGAACCGGCAGGGCGCTTGATAACGACAGGATGCTGCTTTCATAAATATCTTAACAGCTGACAAACCGCATTGATGTATCATCAATGCGGTTTGCCGTTAAATGCAACAAAAATGTGTGCGGGCGAATAGCTATTATGACGGAATTGAAAAGCTGAGTTGCCAATAGTTATTTTTTAGGCTATTATAATGATATTCAGGTGCGCTCGGCGCATAAAGGGGAGGAATATTATGGCACAACTCAGACCAAAAATAGTGAAGCTCGCAAAGATAATCGGCGGCGCTTCAGGTATGCTCGTCAAGATAGATGAGAACGCTCCGGAGTATTACTGCATGGAGAACATTGTCTCCGATGACGAGGCCGACATCGCCATCGCCGCGGGACTGCGCAAGGAACGCACTGCGGGCTGGCTGGCCGCAAAGGTGGGGAAGACCGTCGCGGAGATACAGCCTGCGCTGGATAACCTCGTGTACTACGGCGTGTTCCGCCGTGTGTACAGCGAAGAGCTGGGCGAGGATACATATTTCATGCAGATATTTGCACCCGGCATACTCGAAATGATGGTGAATAATCAGCCGCTCATGGCGGCGCATCCTGAGGTCGGCCGTGCGTTTGAGGAATATACGCGTCTGCGTATGCAGGCTATGGGGCCGATACTGCCCGACGGCTACGGCCTTATGCGCGTTATCCCCGTGGAGAGCGCTATCGAGGGGCTGCCCGGCGTTACCGACGACGAGCGCCTGTCTTACTATTTGAATAAATACGATACGTTTTCGGTCTCGCCGTGTTCGTGCCGCGCGTCGCGTACGCTGTTGGGGGACGGCTGCGGACATCTTGCCGAGGATATGTGCGTCCAGATGGGCAAGGGGGCGGAGCACTACATCCGTTCCGGCCGCGCGCGTCAGATAAGCCGCGAGGAGGCTTATGAGATCGTAAAGCGTGCCGAGGAAAACGGCCTCATGCACGATATCCCGAACATCGAGGGCAGCGGCGAGACGTCGGCTATCTGCAACTGCTGCGCCTGCGCCTGCTTCGGACTTCGCGCCGGTATGATGTTCGGCGCGCGCGACGCTATCCGCTCAAACTTCGTTGCCGAGGTGGACGAAGCCAAGTGCGTGGCCTGCGCGCAGTGCGTCGAGGTATGTCCCGGCAACGCACTGAAGCTCGGACAGAAGCTCTGCGCAACGAATGACACCTCCGCGCCAAAATATACGAAGATAACCGAGACCTTCAACTTTGCCAAGGCCGTCAACGAAAACTACCGCGAGAACCGCGAGGACGTCCTGCCGAGCGGTACCGCGCCATGTAAGGCCGCATGTCCCGCTCATATCCCTGTGCAGGGCTATCTCAAGCTCGCCGCGCAGGGGAGATACACCGAGGCGCTGGAGCTTATCAAAACGGAGAACCCGTTCCCTGCGGTCTGCGGCCGGATCTGCAACAAGCGCTGTGAGGCCGAGTGCACCCGCGGCGACGTTGACGAAGCGGTCGCCATTGACGAGGTCAAGCGCTTCATAGCCGACCACGACATGCACGAGGCGACACGCTTTGTGCCGAAGATGGTCAACCAGATCGGCAGACCGTATACCGAGAAGATCGCCGTCATCGGCGCGGGGCCTGCCGGTATGAGCTGTGCGTATTATCTGGCGCAGAAGGGCTATCCCGTCACCGTGTTCGACCGTAATCCGGTTCCGGGCGGAATGCTGACTCTCGGAATACCGTCGTTCAGGCTTGAGAAGGACGTGCTCAACGCCGAGATAGACATTCTCAAGGAGATGGGCGTCGAATTCAGGTGCGGCGTCGAGGTCGGCAAGGACGTCACCATTCAGCAGCTGCGCGGCGAGGGCTACAAGGGCTTCTATCTGGCGATAGGCGCGCAGAAGTCCGCAAAGCTGCGTATCCCCGGCGAGGAGCTGGAGGGCGCGCTCGGCGGCGTTGACTTTCTGCGGGAAGTGAACCTCGGCAATAAGCCGGACATCGGCAGGCGGTGCGCCGTTATAGGCGGCGGCAACGTTGCGATGGACGTCTGCCGCAGTGCCGTGCGCCTCGGTGCGGAGGAGACCTATGTATTCTACCGCCGCTCCGAAGCGGAGATGCCCGCAGATCCGGAGGAAGTCCGCGAGGCGATGGAAGAGGGCGTGAAGTTCCGCTTCCTGAGCGCGCCTGTTGAAATCATCGGCACAGACGGCAGAGTCAGCGCGATAAAGATCGAGAAGATGGAGCTTGGCGAGCCGGACGAGAGGGGACGCCGCAAGCCCGTCGGCACCGGAGAATTTGAGATCGTTGAGATAGACAGCGTCATCGGCGCAGTAGGCCAGACTGTTGACTGGGGTACGCTTGACGTCGGTGCGCTCAAAACCACGAAGAAGAACACCGCCGAGGCCGACAGCCTGACCTATCAGACTGCGCAGCCTGACATCTTTGTCGGCGGAGACTGCTACACCGGCCCGAAGTTCGCGATAGACGCGATTGCGGCAGGCAAGGAAGCCGCAATCTCGCTGCACCGCTATGTCCACCCCGGACAGACGCTCACCGCGGGGCGCGACCGCCGCGAGTACCGCGCACTCGACAAGGAGCACGCGATGATCGGCGTCGGCGGCTTCGACAGGGAACACCGCCAGACTCCGGGCTACAACGCCGCAAAGGCCAAGACCTTTGCCGACGCGCGCGTGACATTTACAGAAGAGCAGGTGCGCAAGGAATGCGCCCGCTGTCTCGGCTGTGGAGCGACCAAGGTTGACAGCTATCTCTGCATCGGCTGCGGGCTCTGCACCACGAAGTGCAAGTTTGACGCGATACATCTAAAGAAAGTCCGTGACTGGCACGCGGCGCCGTTCGAGGCGATGCCGATAAAGGTCGCGGAGAATCTTGTCAAGCGCACCGGCGGCATTGTCAAAAAGGCGGTAACGAAATAATGCACGAGCTTGGCATTTGTGATGCGCTGCTGAAAATGGTCGATGGTATCGCACGCGACGAGGGGCTTGCCTGCGTGAGAAAGGTGACGGTAGAGGTCGGCTCGCTGTCCGGCGTCGTTCCGGCATACCTTGCCGACTGCTGGGATGCCGTGACCGACGGGACGCCGTATCAAAGCACGGCGTTTGCGGTCGAGACGCTGCCGGGCGTCGCACAGTGCATCGACTGCGGAGAGAAATTCACTGCTGATATAGAGAAGCTCGTCTGCCCGCGCTGCGGCGGAAAAAAGCTCACGCCGCTGACCGGACGTGAGCTTATGCTGAAAGAAATTGAAGCGGATTAAACAATTCAGCGCCAAGAAAGAATACTACGCAAAAAGCTGCTATCGATCGATAGCAGCTTTTTATTATCATGTTTCCGAACTGTCAAGCACGCCGAAGCCGGCCACTTCTGTAGTCGGGATAGAGAAGACTATGCTTCCCGCTTTGCTGTCAGGCCCAGCCTTTTCGAGGATCGCGCGCATTATCCCCGCCTTCTGCCCAGCGGTGGAGACGATGAGGATGACCTCCTTCTCGTCGGCGATCGAGATGTTATAAAACTTCGGCGCGTCCTTTGATCCGGTGCCCTTGCCGTGCAGCACAGTCCCGCCGCGGGCGCCGGCGGCTCTTGCCGCGTTCATTACCATGTCGGTGCTGCCCTCGTTTGATATGGCTACGATAAGCTCATAGTCGTAGTTTATTGCCGGTGTGTATTTTGCGTTCTTTGTATCTCCGTTCATGTATGCCACGGCTTTTCCTCCTCCAACGCTTTTTATCGGTATAGCGATCACAAACCCATGCCCCGGCACGCCGAGATGCAGGTATCGCCGTTGCGCTGCTATAAGCTGCGCGGTTTTTTCTTCGTTTGCCACGGTGAGAACGACGCGCTTTTCATTGGACTCTATGCCCAAGAGGTCGAGCATCCCCTGCATGGCCGTTCCGCGCCCGTGCAGCGTCACGGTGAGCGGAAGCGAAAGCTTTTCGCATATCTCCGTCAGCGCCCCGAGCGCTTCGGGATTGATTATGGATATAACGTAATTCATGCTCCCGTCTCCTCCCAAAGCTCTATTATATCAAAGTCGCCATACGTCTCGACTGCCGACGTATGCTTGGCCTTGAATTCATATATGAAGCCGACCGCCTGAATGGACAGCAACGGCAGCATTGCTACCATTGCGACGACGCCGAACGCGTCGCGCAGGACGTTCCCGCCCACGGCGATGCTCGCGCCCATGACAAACTGGAGCATAAAGGTCGCCGTCATGGGGCCGGAGGCGACTCCGCCGGAGTCGAATGCGATGGCGGTGTATATGTCCGACACGAAGAACGACAGGCCGAGCGCCAGCGCGTAGCCCGGAATGAGGAACCACAGTATAGATATCCCCGTCAGGACGCGGAGCATAGAGATGCCCATGGCGAGCGAGATTGCGACCGAGAGACTGAGCTTTATCGCGCGGCCGGGGATAGCTCCGGCGCTGACCTCCTCGATCTGCTTTTCAAGCACTCCGACGGCAGGCTCCGCCGAGATTATGAACCAGCCTAGCAGCATCGCAAGGGGGATTAGCAGCCAGCTCATATTGCCAGCGAGCGCGGCTCCAAGCTCTGCGCCTAGCGCCGAGAAGCCGATGTTGACGCCGGTGAGGAACAGCACGAGACCGACATATGTATACAGAATACCAATGAGTATTTTTGCCAAGCTGCGGCGGTTCAGACGCAGCAGCGCAAGCTGGAACACGAGAAATATCGCAACAATCGGCAGCATGGCGACCGCCATTTCCTTCATATATACGGGGATAGCTGCGAGAAACGCGCGCCCTATCCCGACCGTGCTGTCGTATGATGCGGCGCTGATATCAACGACGGCGCTGCCGCCGCTGGAGAAAAAGCCGAGCAGCAGGACAGAGAGGATAGGCCCGATCGAGCACAGCGCGACAAGACCGAAGCTGTCCGCCTCGGCGCGGTCGTCGCTTCTGACCTTGGAGACACCGAGCCCCATAGCGAGGATGAACGGCACGGTCATCGGCCCCGTGGTGACTCCGCCGGAGTCAAAGGCGATGCAGAGAAAGTCCCGATCCGTGAATGCGGCGAGCACAAAAATCAGCGTATAGCACACGATGAGTATCCAGCGGAGCGACGCGCCGGTGAGGATGCGGAGCATGCATATCGCCATGAACAACCCGACGCCCGCGCCGACGGTCACGAGCAGGACGCTGCTTTTGATATGCGGCACGGTCTGAGCCAGAACCTGCAGGTCAGGCTCCGCGACAGTGATGGCGAAGCCGAGCAGGAAGCTGACGCCGAGTATCAGCGGCATATTCTTTGTTCGGGTCAGCGCCGTGCCGATCTTGCTGCCGATGGGCGTCATGGACTGCTCTGCGCCGAGGGAAAACAACCCCATTCCAACGACCAGCATCACCGCGCCTATCAGAAAGCACAGCAGCAGATCGGGGCGCATCGGCGTGACCATGAGGCACAGCAGAAGCACTATGACCGCGATGGGCAGCACCGACAGCGCGGCTTCAACGATTTTTTCTTTGATTGCGGTTCTGTTTATTTCTAGCTGAGTTAGTTTTATAATATCACTCCCTGAGATTTTTCTTTTCCTAATAGTAACATGAAACCGCATGTCATGGCAAGCCAACTTCGCATAATAATGTGCATTGGACACAAAATGTTTAAAAAATTGCGGCTATCTTAACAGAAAAATAGCGCGGCGGTGCGGCGCAGAAAAAATCAGCACCGGACATTGTCCGGTGCTGACCTATGGGGGGGCTTCGCATCGACTGCGGCTGCGACACTGAGCCGGTACAAAGCATATATGGAGCTTAAAGCAGAGCGTTTATCTTCGCTTCAACTTTTTCGGCGGTGTCCTTGGGCACTATGCCGGCCGCGACGACTTTGTCGAATATCTCGCCGCATTTTTTCTTGTTGAACATCTTTATGGGGTATTTGAGGAGCTGGGGCGCGTCCTCCTTGATGACGGCCGCAGTCGCGGGATTGTCAAACAGTTCCTTTACGGTCAGGCTTCTGAAATCCATATCGGTTCTCCTTATAATTATTTTGGGATCAAATCAGACGATGTTGTACTTCTTCAGCAGGTCGACGACGACGTTGTTGGTCAGCGGCTCCTTGACGAGACCGAGCAGCGGGAGAATAGTGGGCAGCAGGAACTCCAGCGGCTTCTTGCCGTCGAGCAGCTTGCTGGTGGCGTACAGCAGGTCGCGGATATCGTACACGGAGCCCCAGACTTCGGGCACGCCGCGGTCAATGTTGCAGAGCGTGTAGACCGCTTCCATGCCAGTGCGGATGGAGTACTCGGTGGTGAACACGGTGTCGCGCGGGGTATCGGCGAACTGGCCGACGAATGCGAGGTTGACGGAACCGTCGGGAACTACCTTGGGGCGGTCGCCCTCGGCTCTGGGCATGAAGAAGGTGGTGACGTAGGGCATCATGCAGGGCGTGGTGTTGCACTCTTTTTCGGCGAGCTCCATGATCTGATCCTCAGGGATGCCGATGTGGTACAGCCACTCTGCGCACAGCTCAATGCCGGTGCAGTCGCACATGTTCTTCTTGATGAAGTCGCCCTTGTCGTCCCAGCAATTCAGACCGTAGACCCAGATGAGGCAATGGTCGGAGGGCTGTTCTTGGAACTGACCCTGACGGTTGATCGTCCAGCTGATCAGCCAGCTGGAGTCGCGGCAGGTGACGATGCCGCCGGTGACGACCTTGCCGGAGAGGGGATCTCTCTTGCATATCTTCTGGATGGCGTCAAGTATCTGCTTGTTGGAGGTGTCGACAGTCCAGGATTCCCAGCTGGTCTCCTTGATGCCGGCAAAGAACTTTTCGGGACGGCCGAAAGCGGGATCCTGTGCCGCGATCTTTTTCCACATCTCGATGGAGGGGCCTTCGCCGTTCTTGACGGTGACGACGGGGGCGTGGGTCTGATCGCCGTAGGCGGAGGCGTCGCCCTGGCAGCCGTTGGTGCAGATGACGAGATCGTTTTCGGTCAGGTCGATGACCTTCTCGACGCCGCCCTGCGTGAACTCTATCTTCTTTGCGACTTTCTTTTCGGGCGTGCAGTCGCAGACGATGTTTGTGACAGTGGTGTCGTACAGGATCTTTCCGCCGTGGTCGGTGATGTACTTGCACATCGGGAGGATCATGGATTCATACTGATTGTAGCGGGTGAAGCGGAGCGCGCTCAGGTCGGGCAGACCGTCAATGTGGTGGATATAGCGCTGAAGATAGAGCTTCATCTCAAGTGCGGAGTGCCACTTCTCAAAGGCAAACATGGTCTGCCAGTAGGTCCAGAAGTTGGTCTGGTAGAAGTCCTCGTCGAACACGTCGTCAATCTTTTTATCCTCAAGGGACTTGTTCGTTGCCATGAACAGCTTGAGCAGCTGAGTCGCGGCGGAGGGGTTCAGACCGTATTTTCTGTCGGTGTGGGCGTCCTGTCCCTGCTTCTCGGTGACGCGGCAGAGGGAGAAGTTCGGGTCTTCCTTGTTCAGGTGATAGTATTCGGAGAAAACGGTCTCGCCGGGATTGATGATGGAGGGGATGGACTTGAACAGATCCCACATGCACTCGAAGTGGTTATCCATCTCGCGCCCGCCGCGCATGATGAAGCCTTTGGTCGCGTCATAAATGCCGTCGCAGGAACCGCCGGCGAGGGGGAGATGCTCGAAAAGGGTGATCTTTTCGCCCGGCATCTGGGCGTCGCGGATCAGGAAGCAGGCCGCTGCAAGACCTGCTAGGCCGGTGCCGACTATGTACGCCGACTTATCGTCGATACCTTCGGGCTTTTTGGGGGTTGCAAATGCCTCATAGTTACCGCTGCTGTAATACATTCTTCTTTCCTCCTGAATAATTTATTTTGTCTGCGCACTGCGCAGTAAATCACGGCTATTCCCCGGCTATCGCGGCAAGTCCGCCGCGGTCGAGAATATAGATCTTTCCGCGGCCGGTGGAGATAAGACCCATATCGCGCATGTGATCCAGCTCGCGGCTGATGACCACGCGCGTTGTGCCGAGGTCGTTTGCAATGTCCTCGTGCGTTATACGCACTTCGGCGGAATCGGGAGCGTCGTCGCTGAGGCGTTCGAGAAGAGCACGGGCGACACAGCTTCGCAGGGTGTTGAAAAAAGAATATGAGATATTGTTCAGAATATGCTGCGCCGTTTTTGCGCAGGCTTCAAAAATGAAATTCGCCATGAGCGGCTCCTCATAGGCGGTCGGCGCCATGTCGGAGCGCTGGAGGTAGGCAAGCGTGGTGTTGTCAAGAGACTGAAGAGAGGGGACAACATCGTTGTCGCGGGCGTTATCGACGGTCATTATGCTGAACGCTTCGCCCTTCGGGAGCTTGAAAAGCGTTATTTCGCGCCCAGTACCTGAGCTGAGATACACCCGCAGCTTGCCCTCAAGCACGAAAACGATGCCGTCCTTTTTTACGGTCTTGAAGATGACATTTTCACCGGGCTTGTAGCGGCGGAATATTGCGTTTTCACGCAGGCGCTGCCGACTCTTTGCGCTCAGACTATCCCAAAAAGGTAAGCACTCAGATATATCGTGTCTTGTCATGTTGCACCTCTGAATAAGCTGTTATAGACACTAACATCTGTGCCTAAAAAAAATATGGTGCAGTTCCATCAGCATCCGATCTTGTCTGAATTTTATCAAATCCTATCCGGATTTCTGCACCTTTTGTTACGCAACTATTGAAATAAATAGTCATGATGTGAAGTTTGTATAAATCATATAAACTTATGTGTCCGCTTTTATATATCTTGCCAATACGTCGGAATAGAACATCAGATTTTCGGTCGTGCTGACCTCGTATTCTGTGCCCTTGAAGATGTCGACGCCGGTGTAGGCGTTTATCATAAGCTGAAGGAACATGCGGGTATTGAGATCGGGGCGGACGGAGCCGTCGTCAATGCCTTCCTCGATCGCCTTGGCGGAGGGGATGGGTATCTCGCGGTCGTAAAACTGCCAGAAGATTTTATCCATGTCAATGTCACCGGCTTCGGGCTAGGTGGTGTAGCTCAGCATTTCGCGCGTGTACCGGTACCATTCGGGGAAGGTGATATAGGTGCTGTTATACTCCGCCATTGCCGCGAGGCAGCGGTCGTACCCAGTGCGGAGATTCTTCACCCGCTCCTGATAGCGCGCCATGAAGCCCTCGTAGAACACGACCAGCGCGTCACGCCACACGGCGAGCACAAGGCTGTCCTTCGTGCCGAAGTAGCGGTATACGGACATGGGGGTAAGTCCGGCTTCGCGCGCGATACGGTTTATAGACGTTGCGGCGACACCCTCAGATATAAAGAGCGACTGCGCAGCCTTTATTACTTTTTGTATGTTCTGATCTCTTTCTTTGGAAGCGGCCATGTTATACCTCCGTGCGGTTTTCTTCAGTTTAACCCGCAGAAGGCCGCGCGTCAATAGTTCGTTTGGCGAGCCGCGGTTTCGAGCACGGATGCAAACGGGACTTTTTCCTGACATTTCAGTATATGCGGCCAAACGGGATTTATTATTTGGGAATGGCACGGCCTTGAAGGGGTTCTCTTTGTATATTATAATTCTAAAAAACAAATCGGAATTTACCTCTATTCAAACATACAAACTGTTGACAATAAAGCTCCTATATAGTATGATTTTATAAACTACTATATAGGAGCTTTTGTATGAAAACAAATGGC